>CETM01009531.1_pt1 | contig 16464 bp, 9 predicted proteins | sample 361451 | NCBI WGS metagenome assembly CETM01 (sample SAMEA2622690, study PRJEB7988) | marine metagenome | isolation source: saline water (ENVO:00002010), including
TCCAGAGCTGTCTCCAAAGTGAATTTCTTCTATGAATTTTCGTATTCGAAAACAGCCTGATTTATGGCGGAAAAGAGTGGGAGTCGAACCCACCAGGGACGTCTAACGCCCCTCACCGGTTTTGAAGACCGGGCGCCCCACCGGGGAACGAATCTCTTCCGACGGTATACATGCATAGCAAATTCCTATGTTGGGTGACATGCCTATTGTACCAAATTCATTTTCTTCTAAAGAAACGACTTTTACCAATCTCTGAAGTTTGGCTTCAGTCTTTGTTGAAAGCCTCCTCTGCAGGACGGATTATCTCATGCCCGTCGCCTACGCGGCGGGTGAATTTGACCTTGTCAAAGAATTCTAAAACCTCGATAGATAGGTTCCGGCCTATTCCCGACGCGTCGCGAAAATTTGCTGCGGTCACCATGCCTTCGTCTGCGGATGCTGCCACTTTTTCCGCGATCTCGCCTAGCTGGCGCAGGGCATCTGGCTGATAAAATCGGTTTTTTGCTATTCGAATAACGAGACCGTGACGTCCTGCTCGAACCAGCAGAGACTCGATTTTACTAGGCTCTTTGTCGATTGCTTGCGCGATCTCAACAATAACTGGCGGTCGCAGTCCCCCATTGACTAGAAGCGGTTTTATTTTATTCCAATTCGAGGCGTCGGCCCCTTGCAGTTTTGGCTTATGCGACAGTAGCCGCACGCCCATACCTTCTTTGACTATGACACCTTCACGCACCAGCTCAGCGCAAATAGAAGCCGTCGCGTTGCCGGGTAGACGAAGACCTGTGCCCACCAGGATACGGTTCTCGCCAGGTCCAACCGTGTCGGGAGATTTTTTATGCCAGGCGCCAAGAGCCTCTAAAACCGCGGTACGGAGGATGTCCCAGCGGTTATGGGAGAAACCTAGCAAGCCTTTCTCGGTTGATATCGATTTAATTGGAACAAGCTCTTGTAGAGCCTCCATGTCGGAGTCGGTTAGATTGCGTGCTGAAGCGAAGCGGTCGAGGAAGAGACCTTCGGGTGAGGTTTCCAGCAAGGCAGTCAGTGCGATACCATCGTCTCCCTCCTCCATCGCTTTTAAGAAAGCTATACGCTCAGGTCTGGCCCGTCCTCGCGCAGGTGGGTAGACGTCTATGACGCGGCCGCCACCTATCGTTCGTTGCGCAGACTGATCACGAATTATTAACCCGTCACTATGAACCGCGGCCATAGGATGATCGAGTACAAGTTGCGCGAGCTTATTTTCGCCCGCCGCTATACTTTGCTCTCCAAGAATAGCGACCCGTCCGGTGGACTCTGATGCGCCGAGATGGACATGAACCGGGGTCCAGTGAGCAAGCGGCCGAGCTTCTGACTGAAGAACCTGAAGCCTTACATCTATTTTTCTTACTGCCGGAGGCGGATGGCCGGTAACGATCCAGTCGCCGCGCTGTATCAGCCGACTGTCGAGATCCGGCCCTGTAAGATTTAGCGCACAGCGTTGACCTGCGTGTCCGGCGTCGGTTTTTGCATTTTGCGCATGAAGGCCGCGCACTCTAACGTCGATCTCTGCACCCAAGACCCGGGCGCCTGCGCCGGTTTTCAGATGACCGGAAAAGGCGGTGCCAGTAACCACAAGCCCTGCGCCGGTAACCGCAAAGCATCGGTCGATGGCGAGCCGGAAATTTCCTGTCGACGCGCGTGGTGGCATCTGGGCTGCTGCATCGATGAGGTGTTGTTTTAAATCACTGATCCCTTCGCCAGTTAGTCCAGATAGCGGGAAAACGGGAGCTCCATCTAGCGATGTACCGAGTAAAAGCTCGTCAATCTGCTCGGATACCTCGACGGCGCGCATATCATCAACCCGGTCGATTTTGGTTAGGGCTACCGCGCCATCTGAAACGCCGAGCAAGTCGAGGATTGCTAGGTGTTCTCTGGTTTGCGGCATCGGTCCGTCGTCAGCGGCGACAGTGAGTAACGCGAAGTCGATACCGACTACGCCACATAACATATTACGAATAAATTTTTCGTGTCCGGGGACGTCTATAAACCCGATAGTTTCCGCTCCATCTATCGGAAGATAGGCGAAGCCAAGATCGATGGTCAGATTACGTTTCTTTTCTTCAGGCAGCCGATCGGTATCAACCCCGGTCAACGATTTTATTAGGAGGGTTTTACCGTGATCAACGTGGCCGGCTGTAGCAACAATCATTCGAGAATTTCAAGAGTTGAAAGTTGTGAAAGGAATCCGGGTTCATCTGCCATACAGCGTAGATCAACGATGAAGGCACCTCCCTGAACGCGTCCAATAACTGGCACTGGCAGACCGCGAAAGGCCCGTACGAGTCGTTCAACTGCCGCACCGTTCTTAGTTTCAGGAGTGATTGCGAGGCCCGCGCTAGGAAGTTTGCGGGTCGGTAATGTACCCGAACCGACTTGGCTGTCGCAGTCCACCTCTTCGACTTTGGCAAACCCTTTTACGGCTCTAGAGATTGCAGGCCGAATCCGGGAGGCTGTTTCCTGAATATCAGTCACTGACCGGGTAAGCGCACGCAGCGTGGGCAATCGGTCGGATAGACTATCTGGATCGGAATAAAGACGAAGCACGGCGGATAACGCTGCGATAGTCATTTTGTCACAGCGTAGTGCTCGTTTTATGGGGTTGCTCTTTAAACGAGTGATGCAGTCTTTGGTACCAACGATGATACCTGCCTGCGGTCCACCCAATAGCTTGTCACCCGAAAATGATACCATATCGGCACCGTGCTTTAGGGCTTCCATTGGAGTTGGTTCATGTGGAAGTCCAAGCCGCTTTAGTTCCGTCAGAGTGCCGCTGCCCAGATCGATGGCAAATGGAATTCCAGTCTCATGACACAGCTTGGCGAGATCAGTTTCCGGCACCTCCGCGGTGAATCCTTCTACTACATAGTTACTGGTATGGACCTTCATGATCATTCCGGTATTCGGTCCGATAGCTGCGGCATAATCCTTTAAATGGGTCCGGTTGGTGGTGCCAACCTCGACCAGTTCACATCCTGACTGTGCCATAATATCCGGCATACGGAACGAACCCCCGATCTCTATTAACTCTCCTCGAGATGTAGGTGTTTCCTTACCAAGTGCGAAGGTATTGAGGATCAACATAACTGCCGCGGCATTATTATTGACGACGGTTGCCGCCTCAGCACCGGTGATTTCACAAAGCTGTGCCTCGACATGGTCATCCCGGTCTCCGCGCTTTCCTTCTTCCAAACTATACTCGAGGTTGGTTGCGCTGCGCGCCGCCCGGGAGATGGCTTCAATAGCTTCCTCCGGAAGCGCCGCGCGACCCAAGTTCGTATGAATGACCGTTCCTGTTAGATTATAGACTGGTCGGAGAGACGGCAAATTCTCCTGCGCCAGACACTCCGCCACTGCATACAATATCTCTGTTTCGTGCGGTATCTTGTTACCGGAAAGCACAGAACCGCGAATTTCTTCTAGCGTCTTTCGGATGCAATCCGTTACTAATTTGCGGCCATATTCCGAAATCAGCTTCACGGCATTATCCGAATTCAACAGGCGATCAACAGACGACAGGCCCGCAAGAGGCGAAGAGGTTTTCTTTGGCATGACCGTGAGACAATACTGCTTGAAACGGTGTTGGGAAATGTCTTGTTGAAACGTGGTAGCAGGGAGAATACCAAACACCCTATTGTGTCTGTTCCTTGGTCTTCAGAAATTTGATGTCAGGCCACTCTTTCACAGCGTTGTCTAAATGCCACGTGTTTCGGGCGAGGAAAACCGGCATTGAGTCATGATCATCTGCGATGGAACTGCCATTGTTATCTAAGAATTTTTTCAGAAGACTGGTATCGTTTGCTTCAACCCAGCGCGCAGTATGGAGAGAGGTTGCCTCAAACTTTACCGGTACATCGTATTCCGAACGTATACGGTCTGCCATAACATCAAATTGAAGCGCTCCTAAGACACCGACGATCCAGTCCGTTCCGATGCGTGGCTTAAATACCCGGGCCACGCCTTCTTCTGCCAATTGTTGTAGCGCTCGGCCAAGATGTTTGGCACGCATCGGATCCGCCGGATGTACCGAGCGCAGTATTTCAGGTGCGAAGCTTGGGATGCCTGTGAAGCGCAATTCTTCACCATCTGTCAAAGCATCACCGATCCGCAGATTTCCATGATTTGGGATGCCAATGATGTCACCTGCATATGCATCTTCAGCGGTCTCCCGATCCTGCGCGAGGAATAACATCGGGTTGTGCAAATTTATTTGTTTACCACTTCGAATATGACGCAGCTTCATGCCTCTCTTGAAATGTCCCGATGATAGTCGAAAGAATGCAATTCGGTCGCGATGCTTTGGATCCATGTTCGCCTGAATCTTGAATACGAAACCACTGACTTTGTTTTCCTCAGGGTCGACGACACGCTCTTTTGCATTTTGTGGACGTGGGGGTGGTGCGAGGGACACAAGACCTTTCAGCAATTCTCGGACACCAAAATTATTAATAGCACTGCCGAAGAATACTGGGCTGAGCGAGCCGTCACGATAGGACTGTAAATCGAGTGGTGGGCAAAGGCCGGTCGCCATCGGTACCTCTTCGCGAAGCTTTTCTACTGCATGACCGGGTAATAGAGCGTCGAGTTTTGGATCGTCGACGCCCTCACATATAATATCCTCACCAGGATCATTCGAGATCTTGCCGCTAGCGTGACCTTTTTTCATCAGCACCACCCTGCCGTCAATCACGTCGTAACAGCCGAGAAAATCCCGTCCCATACCGATCGGCCAGCTTGCAGGCGTTACATCAAGGGCGAGTGTTTCCTCGATTTCTTGTAACAGTTCGAATGGTTCCTGTGCCTCTCGATCCATCTTATTAATAAAGGTGATGATCGGCATATCCCTCAAGCGACAGACTTCGAACAGTTTCCGAGTCTGTGCTTCGATCCCACGTGCTGCATCTATCACCATTACTGCCGAGTCGACAGCTGAAAGTGTCCGGTATGTATCTTCCGAAAAGTCTTCGTGACCAGGTGTATCCAGTAGGTTGAAGGTGCAGCCGCCAAATTCATATGTCATAACAGATGATGCTACCGAGATGCCCCTTTCTGCCTCGACTTTCATCCAGTCGGAATGTGCGCGCCTAGCCTCGCCCCGCGCCTTAACGGCACCGGCAGTCTGAATTGCTCCACCGAACAACAAAAGTTTCTCGGTCAGAGTCGTTTTACCCGCATCCGGGTGGGAGATAATGGCGAATGTTCGCCGGGCGGCAATTTCGCCGCTGTTTATGCCCATTGATGAGTCCAAAAAACTTTTTAGCACTATCCGCGCCGACTCGATGCAATATAAGGCTGTTTTATCGTAATTCCAGTACAGCTTGCCTGTCGCCATGCTAATCTCTGGCGTTTAGGATAGGTGGGAAGGATGGCAAAAATAGGGAGGGCGGGTCGATGGAAATGCAGACCGCCACCAAGGTTGGTTACCAGTCTGGTTTCGGCAATGAATTTGCGACCGAAGCACTACCCGGTGCATTACCGGAGGGTCGGAATTCTCCACAGAAAACGCCGTACGGCCTTTATACGGAACTGATCAGCGGTACAGCCTTTACACAGCCTCGTAACGATAATCTACGGACTTGGCTCTACCGGATACGGCCATCGTCTCAGCACGGAAAATTCAAGAAGATTGATAAAAAATTATGGCGCACCCCTACCTTTGATGAAGGAGTGTTGACGCCACAGCAAATACGTTGGGATCCAATACCTATCCCGGCGGAAGCAACAGATTTGATCGCCGGCATAAAGACCTTGGCGGGTAATGGAGATTCTAAAATCCAATCGGGGATCGGTATCCACGTTTATTGCGCAAACGTCTCGATGAGTGATCGCTATTTCTACAATGCCGATGGGGAGATGCTGTTCGTTCCCCAGCAGGGCTGCTTGCGACTCGTAACAGAAATGGGTGTAGTTGAGGTGGTGCCAGGCCAGATTGCAGTGGTGCCCCGAGGGATAAGATTCTGCGTCGGCCTACCAAATGGGCCATCGCGCGGTTATGTATGCGAAAACTTTGGAGCGCCCCTACGACTACCCGATCTCGGACCTATCGGATCTAATGGTCTTGCCAATCCCCGGGATTTTCTTGCACCGGTAGCGTCGTTTGAAGATCTTGATGGTGATTTTGAACTTGTCGTAAAATTTGGGGGAGATCTCTGGGCTTCTGATATCGACCATTCGCCTTTAGATGTCGTTGCATGGCACGGAAATTTGACACCATATAAGTATGATCTCGATAATTTCATGTCTATCGGGTCTATATCCTTCGATCACCCAGACCCGTCTATCTTCACTGTGCTTACGTCTCCATCTGGCCCGGCAGGGCTGGCCAATGTAGACTTCGTCATTTTTCCGCCACGGTGGCTGGTTGCGGAAAATACCTTCCGGCCACCCTGGTATCACCGCAACTTTATGTCGGAATTCATGGGATTGGTGCACGGTCATTACGACGCCAAAGAGGAGGGCTTTGTGCCTGGGGGGGCCAGCTTACACAATATGCATTCCGCTCACGGACCTGATCGAGAGACCTATGAAAAGGCGACAAAGTCTGATTTGAAACCGATGCATTTAGCAGACACGATGGCTTTTATGTTTGAGACCCGCTATCCGATCAAGTTGACGGAATGGGGTGCGAATGTCCCCCAGATCCAACCGGATTATCAAGATTGCTGGCAAGGACTAAGTAAAAACTTCGACGGGAAAAGATAATAATGACGATTCTTAATGAAACCCACGACCCTGCGCTTAATAGCTGGGTTAATAGCGCAAATGAGAATGGCTCCGACTTTCCAGTACAGAATCTACCCTTTGGCGTGTACACGGACCCTCAAACTGATGCGGGCAAAATAGGTATTGCCATTGGCGATATGATTTTAGATGTAACGGCCGCCCGGATAGAGGGCCTAATCAGCGGCGCTGCAGATGATGCTGCGGGGGCCTGTGCCGGCGATACCCTTAACCATTTGATGGCGCTGGGTGGTCGGCACTGGTCGGCGCTGCGCGCGGCCGCATCTAAAGTATTGCGAAACGATACGGATGAGGGCGAGATCGCTAGAACGGTCGCCGAGGATATTCTTGTTTCTCAGTCCGATGTTGCAATGCAACTACCGGCTCGGATAGGAGATTATACCGATTTCTATTCATCGATCTTTCATGCGACTAATGTCGGAAAAATGCTCCGGCCGGATAATCCGTTAATGCCGAATTATAAATATATCCCTGTTGCTTACCATAGCCGGGCGTCGTCGATTGTTCCAAGCGGCGAAGTATGTAAGCGCCCAGTAGGTCAAACCAAGGCGGCGGATTTGGATGCACCTTCCTTTGGCCCTTCGAGGGCGATCGATTACGAGACTGAGATCGGGTTTTTCATCGGCCCTGGCAATCCGCTGGGCCAGCCTATCGATATATCCGAGGCAGAAGATCATATTTTCGGCCTATGTATCTTGAACGATTGGTCCGCTCGAGACATACAAGCATGGGAATACCAGCCTCTAGGGCCATTTCTTGCCAAAAGCTTCTCGTCGCATATATCGCCTTGGGTGGTGACGATGGAGGCCTTATCGCCGTTCCGTTGTGCTGCTTATGAGCGTCCGGAATCCGACCCCAACCCGTTACCTTACCTATCGTCAGCAGAGAATGAGACTAAAGGTGGATTCGATGTCCACATCGAAGTATCGATCGCATCGGAACAGATGCGGGATGCCGGCATGAGTCCCCATCTTTTGGCGAAGACCAACATGCGTCATCTTTATTGGAATGTTTTCCAAATGTTAGTTCACCATACCTCTAACGGGTGCAACACGCGGCCCGGTGACATGATGGGGACCGGAACGATATCGGGGCCGAATAAGGATTCTCTTGGATCGATCTTGGAAATCACCAAGCGTGGTTCTGAGCCGGTGCCTTTACCATCCGGCGAGGAGCGCAAATTCCTTGCCGATGGCGATGAGGTGATCATGCGGGCCTGGTGCGAGGCCGAGGGGTCGCGGCGAATCGGATTCGGCGATTGCCGCGGATTAATTGAGGGTGCTTAGATTTTTTATTGTACACTCGGATGAGTTGTCCCACGCTGGAACAATCTTCCTCGGTTTTTAACCCGGCGGCGTGCATAATTAGAGCAGTCATATCTTCGTCGACATTCTGTCGGCTCCCGGTGACACCCACCGCGACAATCACCCCATCTCTTTGGTTTCGTATGCTCCGCACTTCACCTTCCGAAGACACCTGGTGTTAGGAAACGTCGTCGATGACTTTCGTGAACACCGGGCGCTCGTTGTCTTGAGCCGAAGATCGACTGGACGAATGGCCTACCGGTAGCGCAGCGTATGTTTTCCCTAACGGGATCTTGAAGCGTAGCGCCGCGGCGCGGTTTTCCTTGCCGAAAACCTTGACGATATTTCTCGGCCCGACGACGGAGAAACTTATGGGGTACGATTTTATTTTCTGACTCCTCTCGAATTTGGCGGTTTGGGTGATATTCGCATGTTCAAACAAGATGATGTTCATGGATGAGCCCTTAGGAAAATTCTTATCTACCGGTTATGGGGTAGTGCTCACCTGTATGTTAGTCTTTGCGCCATCGAACAATGGGGATCTATATGATCGGAGAACGGATAAAACGCATCGAAGATCCAGCGCTATTGCGCGGTGCAGCTATTTTCGTGGACGACATACATTTACCGGGAATGCTGCACGTAGCATTCCTGCGTAGCCCCCATCCGCATGCAAAGATCCAATCGATCGATGCAAGGGCGGCGAATGCAATGTCCGGTGTTAAAGCAGTATATACGCTGGCCGACTTATCGCCGCATTTGCAAATGGATCGTCTTCCCCTCCAATTCCCAACAACAGCATTCCGCCCTGATGTAACCCCCTGGGTACTGGCGGGTGAAGAGGTGTGCCATGTTGGAGAGGCCATCGCTATGGTTGTTGCCGATACACGTTACATTGCGGAAGACGCGGTAACAGTGATTGAGGTGGACTACGACCCGCTACCGTCCGTCGCAGGCTGTGCAGCGGCGTTCTTGGAAGATGCCCCACGGGTGCATGATGATCAGGATGACAATGTTTTGCTGCGGTTCGGGCAATCCTACGGTAATGCTAGCGCGGCATTCGCAAATGCACCTCATGTCTTTTGCGAACGCTTTATACAGCACCGGGGCGCTGCTCATCCGATAGAGGGACGCGGCGCGGTGGCGCGCTACGATGTCTTGAATGATTCCACAACATTGTGGTCGTCAACCCAGATGTCGCATGAAGTAAGGTCGGCAATAGTCCAAATGTTTGGGGTAGATGAAGGGCGTATCCGAGTTGTTGCACCGGATGTCGGCGGTGGTTTCGGGTCAAAATTTATTGCTTATTCGGAAGAAGTCTTGATTGCGCTGGCCGCTCGCCTTCTGGACACCCCAATAAAATGGATTGAGGACAGGCGTGAACATTTTACATCAGCGATCCAAGAGCGTGAACAGGACTGGACGATGGAAATCGCCGTTGATGATGAAGGCCGTATTCTCGGCGTACGCGGTTCCATGCTGTCAGACCAAGGCGCGTATACCCCACAAGGTGTAAATATGGCGTATAATGCGTCGACTGGGGTGCCTGGCCCCTACATAGTGCCAAACTACGAAATTGATGTGCATGTTATTGAGACTAACGCGGTCGCGGCGGCGCCGGTAAGAGGCGCTGGCTATCCTGAGGGTAATTATACGATGGAGCGCCTTCTGGACCGTGTAGCACAAGGGCTTGACCTTGATCGAGCAGAAATCAGGCGGCGTAATCTAATCCCTGCGGAGAAGATGCCTTACGAAACACCTCTAAAGACCCGTGCCGGGTCGCCGGTGATGGCTGACAGTGGCGATTTTTTGAAATGCCAACAGATCGCGTTAGATCGCATTGACTATGCTGGATTTTCAAAACGCCAGATAGCGGCGCGTATGGAGGGAAGGTATCTCGGTATTGGTCTTGCAAACAGCCTGAAAGGAACAGGGCGCGGACCTTTCGAGTCCGGAGCTGTCCGGATTGAGCGGTCTGGAAAAGTGCGGGTATTTACCGGCGCGCTTGCGATGGGGCAGGGGCTAAAAACCATGCTTGCGCAGGTGACATCTGAGCAGCTCGGTATTCCGGCAGACGAAATAGAAGTTATAGCCGGAGATACCGGCACGATTGCACTTGGGCTTGGCGGATTTGCTAGCCGCCAGACCGTCACGGCTGGATCATCAGTCCATGGTGCAGCTAAAGAGGTCCGCGGAAAGCTACTAAAAATGGCAGCGCATTTATTGGAAGCTGCCGAAGAAGATCTAGAGATTTCCGACAGCGTTGTTCGGGTAATCGGCTCAGATGTAAATATATCGGTCCGGGAAATAGCGGAAGCTAGCTCTGGTGCACCAGGATATTCTATGCCTGGCGGTATCGAACCAGGTCTTGAGGCATCGGAAAACTTCAAGCCGCCAGCTTTGACCTATAGTAACGGAGTACAGGCGGTCGAGGTTGAAGTGGACATTGGTACCGGCGAGGTCAGGTTTTTGAATTACGTCGTAGTTAGCGATTGCGGGACGTTGATCAACCCCATGATAGTTGATGGACAGATCGCCGGCGGGGTGGTCCATGGAATAGGTAACGCGTTGTTCGAATGGATGGGTTATGATGATAGTGGGCAACCGCTTACCACAAATTTTGGTGAGTACACCATGCCTACCGCTACTGAGCTTATCGAACTAGATTTACAGTATCAGCATTCGCCGACACCGTTGAACCCGCTTGGCGTGAAGGGTGTGGGAGAGACTGGGACGGTGCCGGCTGCTGCTGCCATCGTGTCAGCTGTTGAAAATGCGCTAGAGCCATTTGGAGCACGGATTACCGATTATCCGGTTATGCCCTCATCGATCGTGAACATCGTGCGAGCGGCCGGATGAATTATTTAGCGGACGCGCTTATTTCCAAATTCGGCACCTTCAGATAAGTGGAGGAATATCCAATTATTTTGCGAGGCTTTTAAGATTTTCTAGTAGGCTAGCATTTACTAGTGCTCCGTTGGCCTCAGAATCTGAGATGTTTATGGTTCTCCCATCGTCTGGGATGCAAACTGCATCACCGCTTTACATCGGCGTTTCTCTCATCTTTGTATTGGCCACCTCGCCGACCCGAGAAGCCAATTCCAGCGCTTCACCGAACCTAGCTATTTATATCGAAGAGCATAACGTCCTGGTGCCGGATAGGGATAGTACTATGAAGAAACCGGATCTTTTGAGGTGAATAACCTTATCTAAACCCTTTTATCTGTCGGCCGTGGTGCGTATTCTTAGTGTCAACGCGGACGTGGTGGAATTGGTATACACAACAGACTTAAAATCTGTCGGTCGCAAGGCCATGCGGGTTCAAGTCCCGCCGTCCGCACCAATTGACGGAGATTAATTCCCAGGCTGGTAAGCTGGCTCAATCTCCTTCTTAAAAGTAGTTTCTCTTAAATCTACCGGCCTCATCTCGTATCTTCTGCCGAATTTCTAGAGAAAGCAGCCCTATAAAAATAGCAACCAGTGACAGGTGGTACAATTTTTCTACTTCAATATTTTCTCTATAACCGATTATCAATCCACCGATCAGGTAAAATATGCCGTAGTAGAGGACGATACCTAGGGATGATATTGCCTTAAAAACAAAAAGATATCTGAATACCGCGTATGCTAAGAGGCATCCGACTGCTAACCGACAAGTTTTAAATCTGAATAGCTGCTCATCTTGGTCTATTCGCATGTCAAAAGGAAAAAATAACTCTGTGCCAAAGACCGTCATGATTACGGCAATACAGAACCATATAAATAGGAGAAATATGCAAACCTTTCGAAAAATACCCAAGTCTACTCCTCCCAATCTCTCTTGATCAAAGCGTCAGATTTTAGTGATAGAATAATTCGAATTAATCGATCGGTACAAGCTTGTCTTCTAACTCCTTTTTGAGGATCTTGCCCACGCCACTCTTCGGCAATTTTTCAACTGGGAAAATCTCACGGGGCAACTTGTATTTGGTAAGCTGTTGGGCGCACCAGTCCTTAATGTCATCCAAATCCACATTCTCATCGCGGAGGATAATAAAGGCGGCGACCTCCTCTCCAAACTCCCGAGACGGCCACGCAACTACTGCAGCCTCTCTAATACCACTGTGCTGGCTAAGAACGTATTCGATCTCTGCCGGATAAATGTTCACGCCGCCGCGGATAATCATATCCTTCGCGCGCCCCGCGATAAATAAATACCCCGCTTCATCACGCCAACCTAGGTCGCCAGGGTAGTACCAACCGTCTCGAAACGCCTCGCGGCTTGCCTTCGGATCATTATAATAGCCAGTAGCCGTGCCAGGGTGCTTGTAACGGATGTTTCCGATTTCTCCTGGCGGGAGTAAACAGCCGTCGTCATCGGCAATTTCAATTTCTGCTCCAAACACCGGTCGACCCACGGAACCAGATACTTCCGGTGGGTCGTGCCAAAATAGCGCCGTCGCTCCCCCACCATCAGTCGATCCGTAAAAGTTTAGATACCGAGGGCACACGTTGCGCATTACCGCTTTCCGCTCCTCTGGATGCAGTATTGATCCAGTTGAAAAAAGCATATCTAGGCTTGGCATCAGGAGCTGGTCATCGTTGCGTGGCGGTATTTCCAAAATGCGGCGCAGAAGCGTCGGAACTAAGAACATCTTTGTAGCGCCATGACGATCTGCAAACTCTAACAGGTCCGACATTTCATATGGTGGCGGAAAAAGTAAAGCGGCTCCCCCTGCAAATACCGAGCACATCGAGTATCCTCTAGAGCCCCCAAAATATAAAGGTGTCGCGCATAGATATTTAGTTCGTTCGGTAAACCCGAGGGTCGCGAAATAGATCATGAAACGGGCGAAGAACTGTTTGTGAGTTATTAGAGGCCCCTTCGGGATACCTGTGGTACCCGATGAAAGTGCCAAAAGTAGTGGAGGATCACCTTCCTCGAGGGAGGTGAAATCGGGATCGGAATCATTGACTTTGTGCTGCCAAGCCTCATCGATTTTGATCGATTGCCAGTTACCGTGTACATCCGCGAAAAGGTCTTTAGGCTCTGAAAGAACCAACTTGGGGGAGAAAAAGTCCGTCAAACGCGATTTTTCCTCAATTGTCCAGCGCCAGTCCATTGGTAACGCCGCGGCACCAATTCTAGCAAGCGCGAAGAGGGCCGCTAGATGCTCGGGATTGTCCTTTAAATTAATGCCAACGATATCTCCTCGGGTGACCCCAATTTCGGCGAGATGAGTTGCCCGGCGACATACAATTTCGCGAAATTCTTTATGCGAGATGACAATTTCGTGAGTAATGACGGCGGGCTGATCCGGCCGTCTTAAGGCATTAGTATCGAGTGCTTTTGCAAGGTTCATGATAAAATCATAGACATTTTTATCTCGACTTGTGAGGGAGCGGAGGAGACGGACCTCATCTTAAGCGTACCGGTCGTTTCGATGTCTTGGAACCGACCGGTATTGGGTCACAGATAAGTCCATAGGTCAGTATTATAGTTGAATCCTGTCGACGTCGTCGTATGAAATTTTCAACCGATTTGGCTCTTTGTACCCATCAGCTTAGAGGTCCTAATACTCACGTCATCACGCCCGGATTCTTTACTAAAGAAAGTACCCGATAGTTTTCAACCTGACGGAATGAGAAATTTTAGAATCTTCGCCACTGTATGCGAAACATCAATTACCTGATGCGCGCCGACCCGCCGCTGTTCCTGCTTGCTTCCCGAAAACCGATCCTGAAGTAAGCCCAGATCCGCCCGGATAGTTAAAGTAAAAGATACCACCGACGAGTTCACCGGCCGCGAACAAGCCCCTAATGGGTTTCATATCATTGTTTAAAACTTCGCCTTCGTCGTTGATGCGCAATCCGCCAAACGTGAATGTGACACCGCAGGTAACCGCATAACCTTCATACGGAGGCTCATCGATGGTATTCGCCCAGTTGGTCTTATCAACCGCAAGGCCCTCGGTGCAGCGTCCATCCTTTATGTTCGGATTAAATTCGGTATCTTGGTTAACCGCAGCATTATAATCCTCAATTTCGGCGATGAACGCATCAGGGTCTACCCCCTCAAGCTTGCCGGCTAGTTCCTCAATTGTATTCGCGGTTACCTTCGTGATCTGGCGGATATTATACTCATCCCGCTGCAGGTGCTTTGTTTTTTGATCGAATATTTGCCACGCAAATTGACCGGGCTGTTCGAGTATTACTCGGCCATACTTGGCATAAGTATAGTTCCGGAAGTCTGCTCCTTCATCGACAAAACGTCGTCCGGTAGAGTTGACCATTATGGCGAATGGATAAGAGTGTTTCTGAAATTGGTCCCCGACGGCAAGGTCGCCGAATTCCGGAGCATTCATCTCCCATCCGACAGCGTGGCAGCCGGACCAATTTCCGTAGGGGCTAGCACCGATATTCATGGCCATACGAATACCCTCGCCCGTATTGAATCGGGTGCCGCGCACCTTCGCAAGGTCCCAACTCGGGCCCAAGTACCGGGTTCGCATTTCTGAGTTAGCCTGGAATCCCCCGCAAGCGAGGATAACCGTTTTTCCGGCTAACTCATATTCTCCGTCATTATCTCTAACTTTAACGCCAGTAATACGGTTATTTTCTGCGATCAGGTCCAGCGCACGGGTCTCATATCGTACTTCAATTCCTTCGCGCTTAGCGATTTCTGTCCACATTTCAATTAAGCCGGGGCCTCCACCAACAGTTTCCAGTGTTAGACCGCCCCAGAATTTGAATTTCCCGTCAATTTTGAATGCTTGTCGACCATATATTGGAACGAACCGGACACCCTTTTCTCTCATCCAAACCAATGTATCCAAGCTCTGTGTTACCAGAGTTTCTACCAAATCAGGATCCGCTCGATATTGGGTAACGCGCGCCATATCGTCGAAAAACTGCTCCTCCGTATACGTACCAAAATCCGTCGTTTCAATTTCTGTCTCTGATAGATCTGGAACCAGCCTCTTAATATCCTCAACTCCATTATAGGCTACCCGCATAGCTCCTGCAGTGAACGCACTATTCCCACCGGCTTCATCCTCTGGTGCTGCTTCCAACATTACTACAGATGCGCCTTGCTCCTGTGCGGCTAACGCGGCGCAGAACGCTGCGTTTCCGCCGCCTACTACAACTACATCCCAGTTCGACTGGCTCATGATTACCGTCCCGTTCTATGAATATTTCTACACGTTTTATCAGCTTGAAATTCACTTGGCGATATTAAGAACTAATCAAGTGTGACTTAATCTCCATATCAATGGTATCCATTAGAAAAACTCGAGAGATAAATTCTATGCAAACATCTATTCCCGCGATTCTCATGCGCGGGGGCACGTCGCGCGGCCTGTATTTTAACCGCACTGATTTACCAGACGATCAAAGTCTGTGGGACGATATTTTGCTGAAGGCATTCGGTTCGCCCGATCCGCGACAAGTAGACGGGGTTGGCGGCACGACGTCTGTCACAAGTAAAAGTTGTATCTTGTCTCTATCAGACCGCGAAGATTGTGATATCGACTATTTCTTTGCCCAGCTTTCAGTTGAAGAGGCAAAAGTAGATTATACCCCGTCTTGCGGAAATATGCTAGCGGGCGTCGGGCCTTATGCCATCGAGACGGGAATGATTACTGCTCAGGTTGGTGAGACCCGGGTACGTATTCACCAGGTCAATACGGGCGGTTTAGTAGAGGCCGTAGTTCCTACGCCGGCTGGGCAGGTCGAGTACGAAGGTGAGGTTGCGATTGATGGTGTGCCAGGGGTAGCAGCACCCATTCTTCTTAATTTCATGAATGTTGTGGGGGCTCGGACAGGACAGTTATTCCCGACTGGAAAGAAAATAGAAACCATCGACGACGTTGAAGCGACTATTATCGATGCGGCTATGCCTTGCCTGATCATGCGTGCTTCCGATGTTGGAAAAACTGGCTACGAGTCCGCCGCGGAACTCGACGCCGACACCTCGTTCTTCGAATTCATCGAGGACAAGCGGATTAAAGCAGGCCGCCGGATGGGCCTGGGTGATGTGACGGGACAGGTTCAACCCAAGATAATTATTCTCTCCCCACCGCGCGACGGCGGCGCTATCACCTCACGATATTTTGTACCCGACAAAACACACCAAACCCACGCGATTACTGGCGGCATCGCAGTGGCTTATGCGTCGATCACCCCCGGTACGATCGCCGAACCTATGGTCAATATGTCTCCAGATAAACCCGGTCCGCATTTTTCAATTGAACATCCGGCGGGTCAGTTACATCTGTCACTGACACTGAAGCGAACCGATGAAGGCGTCAAACTGGAGGCAGCGGGTATCGTCCGCACGGCTCGTTTGATCATGCAGGGGTCTGTGATGGTTCCTAAGAGGCTACTTTCCCCCAATACT
>CETM01188230.1_pt1 | contig 16458 bp, 15 predicted proteins | sample 361451 | NCBI WGS metagenome assembly CETM01 (sample SAMEA2622690, study PRJEB7988) | marine metagenome | isolation source: saline water (ENVO:00002010), including
GAGGATAACTTCTATAGGCGATTCGATCATCAGGGACCCGACAGTTAATGTAAAAGACTTCTCCCAGGTATTCGAATGATTGTGCGTTTTCCATACGAATATCATCGGCTAAGGAGCAACCTAATGACCCGATCCGCGCTGGGCATCCTGCTGGCAGCGGCCCTGTTCATGCTCGTGGGCTGTGGCGAATCATCAGCTCCCACAGCACAACTGGCCGCTCCCGACGAGACGGGCATCCTCAAGGTAGCCACGCGCAACGGCGCCACTACCTACTATTTCAACCGCCACGAAAATCCCGCCGGCCCTGAATTCGACCTGACACGTCGCTTCGCCGAAGATCGAGGCTGGGAGATCGAATGGTCGGTCTTTGATTCCACCTCCCAGGTGCTCGAGGCCCTCGAGGCCGGCAGGGTGCATTTGGCCGCCGCGGGGCTGACCCAGTTGCCCAGCCGGGATCAGCGCTTCACGCCGGGACCCGGCCATACCGGTATCGTCGAGCAGCTGGTCTGCCACCGGGACATGCGACCCCTGCCCCGCCAAATCGAGGAGTTGACCGGCGTGGAGATTCGCGTCACCGCAGCGTCAAGCTACTCCCAGCAGCTCACCTCGCTGGTCAATGAACAGACCGGCATCAGCTTCGAGGAAGACCCGCGCTCCACCGAGGTGCTGCTGGAAGCCGTGGCCAACCGAACGCTGGACTGTACCGTCGCCGACTCCAATATCGTCAGGGTGGTGCGTCGCCACTTCCCGCACCTGGAAGTCGCCATGAACCTGACCGCCGGCAGCACCCTGGGCTGGTACCTGCCTAACGGACTGGAGGCGCTGGCCGACCAGGCAACAGACTGGATGGATAGCGACGCCGGCCACGCTGCCATCGAGGCAATGAACGAGCGCTACTACGACTATATCGGCGAGTTCGATTTCGTTGACCTGCGAGCCCTGAACCGTCGCATCGACGACCGATTGCCGAACTTCATCGACCTGTTTCTCGAGGCGGAGAGAAGCACCGGCATGTCGGCCGACCTGCTGGCCGCCCTGGCCTATCAAGAGTCCCACTGGGATCCCAGCGCCGTCTCCCCTACCGGCGTGCGCGGCATCATGATGCTGACCCGCAACACCGCCGAGTCGCTGGGCGTCGCCAATCGCTTGGACCCCAAGGCCGCCATCGACGGCGGCGCCCGCTATCTGGCCGACCGCCATGCGCGACTGCCCGAGGATATTCCCGAACCGGACCGCACCTATCTGGCGCTTGCCAGCTACAACATTGGCCGCGGTCACTTGCTGGATGCCCGCGAACTGGCTCGCAGCCTGGGCAAGAATCCGGATTCCTGGGAAGACATGAAAGAGGTACTCCCGCTAAAGGCCGACAAGCGCTACTACCCGCAGACGCGCTACGGCTATGCCCGAGGCTACGAGCCGGTTCACTACGTCAAGCGCATCCGCAACTACATGGACATCATCGCCCCTGCCATCGACCCGTATGAGCTTGCCGAGGCCGACACGCAGGCGGCACAGGCGCTGTCCGAGGATGCCTCACAAGCCCCCAGAGCATCGCAGGACGGCTGAAGAAGGCATCAGAAGCCGCGCAGTACGATCTTGCCGCGCCCCTTGCCGGACTCCAGCAGCGCATGGGCGCGCAGCAGGTTCTCGGCGTTGATGGTGCCGAACTCTTCGGCAAGGGTGGTGGTCAGCTCGCCGCGGTCGACCATATCGGCGACTCGCTCGAGCAGCCGGTGCTGTTCGATCATATCCGCCGTCTGGAAGAGTGAACGAGTGAACATGAACTCCCAATGCACCGATACGCTCTTGCGCTTGAACGGCATGATGTCGAAGGACGCAGGATCATCGATCACCGCGAGTCGGCCCTGAGGTGCGATCAGCTCGGCGACCGCGGCCAGGTGCTGGTCGGTATGGGTCAGGCTCGCCACATAGTTCACGGGAGGAAGGTTGGCGGCTTTCAGCTCGTCGACCAGCGACTGATGGTGGTCAATGACATGGTCTGCGCCCAGCTCCTGAGCCCAGGCACGGGTTTCCGGCCTTGACGCAGTCGCGATCACGGTCAGGTCGGTAAGCTGCTTGGCGAGCTGGATCATGATCGAGCCCACGCCGCCCGACGCGCCGATGATCAGCAGCGAGCCGGCGTTTTCCTTGGGCACCTGCAGGCGATCGAAGAGCATCTCCCAGGCGGTGATCGTGGTCAGCGGCAACGCCGCCGCCTCGGCAAAACCTAACGATGTCGGCATCCTGGAGACGATGCGCTCATCGACCTGATGGAACTGCGCATTGGTGCCGCTGCGATCGACGGCGCCGGCGTACCAGACCTTGTCGCCGGGCTGGAACAGGCTCACATCCTCACCGACGGCCTCGACCACGCCGGCGGCATCCCAGCCCAGCACCTTGTACTCGCCGCCCTCGGGCGACACGTTCTGACGAATCTTGGTATCGACCGGATTGACCGAGACGGCCTCGACGCGCACCAGAAGATCGCGCCCCTGGGCCTCGGGGGTCGGCAGCTCGATATCCTCGAGCGCTCCGGCGGCAGTAACCGGCAGCGACTGCTTGTAACCAACGGCTTTCATATCGGGCTCCTATCGGCAGGTGTATTGCCGACCGAGTATAGGGGTACCATGGTGACGAACAAGTATGCACATTCCTGTGCGGTAGTGACCTTTCCGTGCCTTAGTTCTCCTGAAGCCCCTGGGTACACTTTTGTATACTGCAAGCAACGGGCAAGGCCCCGCCCCGTAACACTCGACCAGGCGACACTCGAACAGGCGATACCCGAACATGGATCATAAAAACATGCGGCATCAGAGCTACGCCTGCAGCTTCGGCTGCTCCGTGGAAGCCGCCATCGAAGCCATCGGCGGCAAGTGGAAGGGCGTGATTCTCTTCCACCTGACGGATGGCACCAAGCGCTTCAACGAATTGCGCCGGCTGATGCCGTCGGTGACCCAGCGCATGCTGACCAAACAGCTACGCGAGCTGGAGCGCGACGGCATCGTCCACCGGCACGTCTATGCCGAAGTGCCGCCCAGGGTCGAATACCGCCTGACCGCCTTCGGCGAGACCCTCGAACCGATCCTCAAGGAACTGGAAGCCTGGGGCAGCCAGTACCTGGACAAACTATCGGCGCTGCGAAGCGCGGACGAATAGTAGGCGCGGACGAACTGAGAGCAGTTGCTCACTTCTCAGAGCACGTCATTAAAGACATCGACGCCCCGGCACAACAACACAGTACTGGATCAGCAGCCAAAACCCTGTATGCTGACCGTGCACCACCGACAGTCAATGGAGTAGGCATCACGATCGATCATTCTTACCAAGCCAGCACGGAGGTTTTCATGAAGGTATATCGACCTGAATGGCAGTGCACGTTTAACGTAAACGAAGGCGTGGAAGAAACAGCCGGTTGGAAGGAACGCATCGCCTGGAGCATCAGGGCGCTTGCCAACAGGCTGGATGGTGGCGGACGTACGATCCAGATTGACTGCGATGTGACCCCTCGGGTGAGCCAGGAAGACGTCGATGTTTGCCTGGGCAAAGGCTTCGAGGTGACGCATAGCCTGCTCACCCAGCTTGCTCATCAAGCCGCCTGCGAAGACGTCATGCGTGACGCCAAGGCAGAGCTTTACGAGGAAAACACGCAGCATTGAGGGAAGCGACTGGCGTGAACGCACTGGCCTGACAGAACCTGGCAAGAATGCAAGTTGCTCGTTCGCAAGTGAAACAGAGCATCTGTTTGATCGCACAAGGCCCTCAGTACCGGGGTCTCCGCACCGGGTTCTCCACACTTGTTACACTGTACGTTAGCCATTGCACGTGAGCAGGGAAGCTGCGAAAGCGATAGCCGATAGAGAGTTAATCGAAGCAAGCTAGACCGCCACGACACCCCATTCAGCCACGCTGGATGGGGTGTTTTCGTTCTGGCCCTTGCAACTGCCGCCGTGTTGGGACCAGCAGCAATCCCGTCCCGATATCCAGCCAGGCGCTCGGCAAGCTGGCTCACCACTTCCCCCGCTCGAATGGAGCCCATGAAATGGCTGAAAATGATCTGGCCGATCACCATCTGTAAGCTGGCGAGTGGACGAGCCGGCGTCAACAAAATGTGCGGCAGGCCATGTCATGGGTGCGGTAAAAGAGCGCACTCAAGCCCTTGACGGTTGATTCAGATCAAGCGCGGGAGCAACATTCCTTCGCATGAGCTGCCCGCTAATTACCGCGCTGATAGCCAGTTTCGCCGTCATTCATTTCGACATTTTTCGGTATCCGGCTCGCGGTCCTGTCGCCGACCAACGTGACGAAAGGTTGTTAAGAAAGCTTCAAGGACACCAGGGCAGTCAGTTTTCATCACAGTGATGTGTCAGCGCATAAGGAGCCTAGTGACATGCTGAGTATTCTGATCTTCTTCCTGATTTATGCCGGCGTTTCGATTGCCGTTTATCAGCTGTATGACATCTATCATAGCCAGAACTTCGCTGACGAAGAGAAACGGGCACGCATCGGCGGGCAGGAAATTGAAGACCTGGCGCATCAGGCCAAGGAATACCGCGAAACCGGCTCATCAACGGGATTCATCAAAGGTGTGAAGGCCTTCTTCGGTAGCGACTTCGACCCGCGGATAGCGCTGGCCGCCTTCTCTCAAGGCGACAAGCTCCCCAACGTGGAACCGCTGCTGCGCCGGAAAAGCAACATCACCTGCAACGGCAAGATCCGTATTCGTCATCCCTTCGGCATCACGACCAACCCGCCGACGAAGGACTCCCGAGGCGTTGCTATCGCCCTCATCATCATCAACTGCCTGCTGGCCCTGTTCCTGGGGGGCCTTAGCGTCTACTCCATCGGCTACGATGTACCGGCAGCCTGGATGCATGATGAATCGATCCTGATGCTGCTGATCTACGCGCTGATCCTGTTCACGCACTTGATTGCCAGAGCCGACAATTATCTGAGTGACCTCTATCAGATCGGCAAGTTGAATCGCCACTTCCCCGCCCGGCCGCTGAACCAGCAGCCGCAGGATGCCGGCCTGTCTACGTGAGGCCCTGCCTTTCTATCAATTGAGACATTACGCCCCCCGACCACAACGTCAGGGGGCGTTTTTGGATACGGCGAAACCGCCTATTCAAGACAGAAAAACGCAGGAGTGCAGCACCGATGCACAGGATCAACCCCGAAAAGCTTCAGCAAAGCAAGTGGACCGCCGTTGCGCCCAAGCACAAGGAAAAGCACTTCATGGTGACCAAGCTGGTGCGCGACGAGGAAGAAAAGGTGGTGCAGGTGGTACTGGAAGCCGTGCTCACCCGCCGGGAATTCACCCTGCCCTGGCAGGCGCTCAAGGATGACGAGACCTGGCGGATGGGCTGGAAGTAAGCGCCCTGTATCGGCGCTTCTTCCCTCCGCCAGTTCCCTCCGCCAGGCGGCAGTTCCACCGGGTGACGGGGCTCCCAGCGTCTACCTAGAGGCCAGGAGCCGAATAGCCCGCCCTTAGGCCGTTGAGGCCGACGCCTCGGGCTGGGCAGTATGCTTGTCTTCCGTCCGGGAAATGATCGAGGTGCCGACCAGATCCCCCGTGACGTTGAGCGCGGTGCAGCCCATGCCCACCAGGGCATCGATGGAGGCCAACAGCGCCACTGTTTCGATCGGCAGCCCCACCTGAGCGAAGACCGTCGCGATCATCACGATGCCGGCCCCCGGCACCCCGGCGGTCCCGATCGAGGTCAGGGTACCGATCAGCACGATCTGGGCCATGCTGATCAGATCCAGCGGCGCGCCGATCACATTGGCCGCGAACACCGCCGAAATCGCGATGCGAATCGCCGCGCCATCCATGTTGATGGTCGCCCCCAGCGGCAGGCTGAAGCCGTACAGGCTGCGCGCATGGCCGAGGCGACGTGAGGCATTCAGCGTCAACGGCAACGTGCCGGAGCTGCTCTGGGTGGCGAAGGCCGTGGCCATCGGCGTGCGGGCCTCGCGGAAGAAGGCGCGCAACCGAACGCCGAACAGCTTCATCAACACCCCGTAGACGACCAGCTGCGCCGCCAGCGCGATGTAGAGCACCGCCACCATGTCACCCAGCGACAGCAGCGTTTCCATGCCCTGCTGGCCGACCGTCTTGGCAACGATCGCAAACACGCCGATCGGCACATAATGGAGCACGCCGGACATGACCTTGAGGGTCACTTCGTTCAGTGCCTCGATCACGCCATACAGCCGCTCGCCGAGCGCGGCGTGGCTATCGGAGTTGCGCAGCATCAACAGCGCGATGCCGAATGCCATCGCCGTGAAGATGATGCCCAGCAGGTTGCCATCGACGAACGCCGCGACGATGTTATCCGGCACGATGTTCAGCAGCACGTTGGCGATACCCGGGTTATCGGGCACGTTGACCTGGGCGCTTTCATCCAGCGTCATGCCGCTGCCGGGGGCAAAGAAGGTCGCCACCGCCAGCCCGACCATGATCGCCAGCGCCGAGGTCACCACGTAGTAGCCGAACAGCTTACGACCCAAACGCCCCGTACTGCCAAGCGGCGCCTGGTTGATGCCGACCATCAGCGTGAACAGCACGATCGGCACGATCAGAAACTTCAAGAGCCGCAGCAGCAGCTCACCAAAGGGCGCCAGCCACTGGGCGGCGTCCTGACCACCCAGCAGGCCAACGACCACACCCAGCACCAGCGCGATGCTGACGCGAAGAATCAGCGATGCCTCCATATAGGTGCGCAGCAGCGCTTTCATAACCTAGCTCCCATCATGACGTTCCTCCCGAGCCCTCAACCAGCCGTGATGCTCACTGCCGGCGGCGGTGGTCGGTATTGTTAACGGTTAACCTCGCCCAGGGGTGAAAATTGGCAAAGCCACCAACAGGACAGCGCCCACAAGGCATTCCTCATGGGCGCTGGATGATTCAAAGGCCATTTGGCTGCCGCGCGATCATCGCGGCCGGCAGCGCTGGCCCCTAGTCCTAGTCCTAGTCTTAGCCTTGGCTTTCGAGCTTGTCCTGGGTCTTCAACTCGAAATCGCTTGGGTCGTGGCGCTCGTGGAGCTGCATCTCCGGCTCGCCGAAGGTGCGGTTGACCATCCGCCCGCGAGTGACCGCCGGGCGCTCATCGATCTGCTTGGCCCAGCGCAGCACGTGGGTGTATTCCTGCACCTGCAGGAACTCAGCGGCGTCATACAGCCGACCCAGCACCAGCTGGCCGTACCAGGCCCAGTTGGCGATATCGGCGATGCTGTACTCATCCCCGGCCAGGTACTCGGACTCCGCCAGGCGACGGTCCAGCACGTCGAGCTGACGCTTGGTCTCCATGGCATAGCGGTTGATCGGGTACTCGAGCTTCTCCGGCGCATAGGCGTAGAAGTGACCGAAGCCGCCGCCCAGGAAGGGCGCGCTGCCCATCTGCCAGAACAGCCAGTTCAAGGTCTCGGTGCGAGCCGTCAGGCTATCCGGCAGGAACTCACCGAAGCGCTCGGCGAGATACAAAAGGATGGCGCCGGATTCGAAGACCCGGGTCGCGGGCGCGGTGCTGTGATCCAGCAGCGCCGGAATCTTCGAGTTCGGGTTGATCTCCACGAAGCCGCTGCCGAACTGATCGCCATCACCGATGCGGATCAGCCAGGCATCGTACTCGGCATCCTTGTGGCCAAGCGCCAGCAGCTCCTCGAACATCACCGTGGCCTTCACACCGTTGGGCGTGCCCATGGAATAGAGCTGGAAGGGGTGCTTGCCGACCGGCAGCTCCTTGTCATGAGTCGGCCCGGCGATGGGCCGGTTGGTGCTGGCAAAGGTGCCGCCGCTAGCCTTTTCCCAGGTCCAAACCTTCGGTGGAACGTACTCGTTGCCTTGGCTCATGAAGCGCTCCTCGGTATCGGATGACGATATCAAATGACGGTATCAAATGATTTGGTTTACCCACCTAGGTGGGGGCACGTTAGCTTGCTATCAACCTGTGACAAAAAAATAGCGTGCGATAGTTTCGCGCCGGAATCTACCTCAGCCCTCACCAGCGCGCCCCAGCCGAGACAACCGCACATCCACCGTAACGATCAGCGCCTCCAGCGCCGCGGCCTTCTCGCGGCCCTCCGCGCTGGCGCGGTGCAGGTGCGGGGTCATTGCCAGCAGATCGGCGATGGCATCGACGCCCTCAAGCTCGAGCGAATAGCGAATACTCTCTGTGGCCAAGGCCGTGAACCCTTCCGGCGCCTGAGTACCTTCCTCGCGCTCGGGTTTCAGGCTCGGGTAGATGATCTCGCGCAGCTCGCGCAGGTGATCCGGCCCGGCCTCGACCATCAGCAGCGCGCCGCCTGGCTTCAGCACGCGAGCGAACTCCGGGTACACAGGAAAGCCGAACATGCACAGCACGACATCCAGCGTGCCGGGCTGCACCGGCAGGTTAGCGTTGCTGCCCACCACCCAGCTGGCTTGCTGACCTGCCTGCTTGCCTTGCTTGGCAGCGGCGAGCACCGCCCACTTGGAGATATCCACACCCAGTTGCGCCAGGCTTTGCCCATCACCTGCCGTTTCGCCTGTTGCCTCACCCCAGGCCTTGGCCAGCGCGCGCAGGTAATAGCCTTCACCGCAGCCGGCATCCAGGCAGCTTGGGGAGGCAATGCCAGCATCATCGCTAGGCACATCGTTCGCCAAGTGGCTCAGCGCGACCCGGCTGACGGCCTCGGCAATCGGCCGGTAGTGGCCGGCATTCAGGAAACGCTGACGCGCCGCCACCATCTCCTTGCTGTCGCCGGGATCGTGGGAGCGCTTCTTCTGCACCGGCAGCAGGTGCACATAGCCCTGCTTGGCGATATCGAAACTGTGGCCGACGCCGCAGCGCCAGGTGCTGCCGCTCCTGTGCAACAAGTCGCCGTCCAGCGGGCAGGCCAGCGCCTGAAAGGGGATGGTGTTCATGTCTTGCCTCACCGACTGATGATGAATGCCTTACGCAAGCTGAGTCACGCTTGCCTGTGGCTTGCTGGCGGAGCTGACCGGCCCCGCGAACACGAAGAACCCGCCGAATGGCGGGTTCCTGTCGGCCAGCGGCGAGCGATGCTCGAGCGATCAGTCATGCTCTAAGGCGGCGATGATAGCATTTCCCACCACGGCACCGGCAGCGACCTGCCACCCTCACGACCCTGGCGCCGCCTGCTGCTTTCTTCGCCACCTGGCCAGGGCGCGCCGCGCGCACGCTTGAACACCTCGCACTGTGTAACGGCCAGCTTCTCGACCAGCATTCCGGGTGGCACCCAGGGCTAGAGCATCATGCCACTAGCCCTCAGCGAGGCGGTTCGGCGTCCTTATCCTTATCTTTATCCTTGTCGGCCGCAGGCTCGGGCTTGTCATCGCCCGCGATATCGTGACGGCTGATGACCATCGCCGATCTCGGCCACCACTCGGGGTGGTGATCGCGAATGAAGGCCATCATCTTCTCGCGCACATTCATTTCCGCGACCCAGCCACTGTGGGGGTCTGAGGTCATCAGGAAGCAGGTGATCGTCTGGACCATCTCGACTTGTCCCGTCACGTAACACGACAGCTTGTGATGCTCGATGACATTGTCTTCCGCTTGCGCGAACTCCAGGAATTTTTCTCTCAGACACTCGATATCGGCGCTTAGGTGCAGGGGGATTTCCAGACACCTGTATTCCTTGGTGCTCTTGACCGAGAGGTTCTCGAAGGGGCGGGAGATGAAGTAGGTGACCGGCACGATCAAGCGCCGCTCGTTCCAGGCCCGCAGGCGAATGAAGGTGTAGAAGATGCCTTCCACATAGCACCACTCACCCTCGAATTGCACCAGGTCGCCGATGCGGATGGACTTGGCCAGCGACAGCTGGAACGAGGAGATGATATTGCCAAGCACCGCCTGGCCGGCGATACCCACCAGCACCGTCAGCACACTGGCCGACGCCAGCAGGGACAGCCCCAGCGTCTCGAAGAGCTGGATCTGACTGAGGACATAGATGGTAACGGCGGTGACCGAGATCAGGATGATGATCCGGCGCAGGGCATAGAGCGTGGTCAGGAATTTGCGTTCATCCTTGGGTTTGGTGTCATCGATCTGCCCCGTCAGACGACGAATCATCTTCAGCATCAGGGTATCGACGAGGCGAATCGCCACCGTGCCGGCTCCCCAGGCCAGTATGGCGATCAGCAGCACCCGGAAGGAGGTGGTGGCCACGGCCGAGAACGAGACCACATAGTTGAGCAGCACCTGGGTGATCAGCGACATGGCGATGAGCGCCAGGGGCACCTTGATGCGGCTGACGAAAATGCTGGGCGCACCGGACGGTAGCCAGCGCGTCGCGACCCCGGCCAGGCCGAAGATGCCGTACCCCACCAGCCCCACGGTCATCAGAAAAACCGGGATGGCGATCCACTCCCAAACCTTGAGCACCCCGAACGAGGCCTTGAAGCGCTTCGGGATATAGGCTTCGACCCAGGAAGGGCCGTACCGCTCATAGAGCACCGGAACCGATGACACGCTCTCCGGCATGACCAGCCACACCGGTTCCTCGTCGTCTACCCGATACCGGCCCAAGCGAATGTCATAGGTTTCGCCATTGGCCTTCAGCGATGCCAGCTTCAGGTTGCGACGCGGCTTGCCGGCCTGGGTGTTCTTCCCCGATGCGTCTTCAATGGCGGCATCCTGGCGCCCGGAGAGGTCGGACACCTGCAGCAACTCGCCACGCTTGAGCACTTCGGCCAGCTGTCGGGCCAACTGGGCCCCCTGCTGCTGTTGCTCCGCTGGGGGCACATCAGAAAGGTTAAGGACATGGGCCGCCGCCGCGAAGTCTTCCTTTTCGGTCAACGCCTGAAAACTCCGGATCGACTGACGTGGCGTGACGCGCTCCACCGCCTCGGGTGGCGCATCCAGTCCCACGTTGAGCGAATCGACGACGAACCAGCGGGTTTCCTCGCTGTCTTCGCTGGACGTTTGAGCGATCGCCACGCTGGATAACGTCAGCGCCACCACGGCCACTAGCCACCGTCGCCATAGACCCTTTGTCTTCATACGCGCCTTACTCTGTTCGGTGAGATCCCCACCTATGCCAGCGACCGGTCTGGCTCAGCGGCGATGCGAAATAACACGCTAGCGAATCGACGAAGCGCTGACGCAACATGCCCGGCAACGCGCTTCACCAGCAACGCCGATTCATGCAGCTATCGTGAAAGCGGTGACAGCAGGTCCGGGTTGACCACCAGGTTCCTCACCCCATGGGCATGATCTTCCGCGAAGACATTGCCTTCACACCATTGCCCCACGGAGCGGATATTGACCTTGGCGACCTCGGGGCGAACGCTCCAGGTGACCTGAAAGGGCGAGCCGCTTTCATTATATGTCGGCCCCGTCGTCGAGCCCGCATATTGCACCGGCTCGCCGGTATCGGCGGGAATATTCAGCGCCTGGTGCCGGCCGTCTTGCATTCCATGTTCGGTCAGTTCGCCGAAGTCCCGGGCGGCGGCGTCGTTGACCAACGCGTACACCTGCGTTTCCACCCGCAACTGCGGGTTCTTGTTGGCGGCACTCAGGCACGCACCCAGCGTCGGGCCCGGCTCGACCTGGGCCGTCGAGTAAACGTAATGCACTTCAATGGTGTCACCCGGCACGAGGTTGCCATGCTCGCTTGGGCACACCGCCTCGTTGGCAGGCCTAAGCGCTGACTCACTGAAGTCGCCCGCATAGCGATAACCACTGTGGTAGCCATGACCGTCGCCATTACCGGCGTACTCGGTGAACTCCCCGCCCTTGTGCTCGGCATTCTTGTGGAAGTGTATGTTGCACAGGTTCATGTCCGCAGAGGCGGGGGCGGCACTGAAAACCACCGGATTGCTCCCGGCGCTCGAGTCGATATCACGGGGTGACTGCGGGCCGAACCCAGCGCCCTCGGTGCTCTCTTTGAGCATCTCACGTTGCTGTTCGATGACGCGGTCGGCCACATCGGGGGGACTGGCGGGCGCATCCTTGGCACTCACACAGACAGGCAAACTGGATAGCGTAACCAACACGGCGAGGATATTGCGCTTCATTGCATCTCTATCAGGTTGTTGATTGGTCAGGCGTATGGCCTCAGGAAAGTCCCTCTACCTAGGCCACCCTTGAGTTAGCCTTAACTAACAAGCACTTGGCAATAAAAAAGCCTGCCGATCAGGGCAGGCTTTGACTCGAAGCAGTCGAATCTGGCATTGCTTAGGTGCCTTACGCGGTCACGGCCACTCAATTATCGTCGGCGGCTTACTACCTGAGCGCTAACGACACGCCAAGAAAGATGTCACCTGGCTAGCCCGCTACCGAACAACGCTTCCAGTACAGCGCGTTGCTCAGCGTGCTTGGCGGCGTTGTCGTTCTTCAACTTCTTGAGATTAAAGAGCTTCCAGCGCACGGCGGGTAAATCCGAAGCAAGAGGACGGTCTATTGCAGAGAAATCGGGCATGCCATCGTGCAGGCTTAATAGAAACTGCTTGGTACTTTCATCCAAGCGGGACTGGATATCACCCACCAGCCGTTCGCGGGTATTTAGCAGCTCACCAAGGCTAACCGGCATCCGGGTCATGCCTGTGAACTCCTGCGAATAAGGCTGATCTAGATTGAGCAGGTTGGGGTTCAGAAGCTCATGGATAGGTCTAGACGACCCTGCAATATGAACCAGAAAGGTGCGAAAAAGATCTTCCGTCAGGCCCTCGTTCTCGTAGAGTTGTCTAACGTCATAGAGATCACGTGGGTGTTGACGATCCAGGGCTGCATGCAATTTTCCAGCGAACAAATCTTCGAAGGATACGACCTGGATTTCCGCATAGCCAAACTGATCCTCCACCGTTTCAGAGACGATGCGAGTTTCTGGTTCATGCACGACGCCACGCGTAACCGGCGATGTTTCGATCTTGATTTCGGCACCGTTCAAACGGGCAATAAGACGAGTGGAGCCGCCGCCGCCACCCAGAATACGTTGTGTGTTGGCACCCGTGATGCCGCTTTCAATGCTGGCAGCGATGCGGTCCATCGCTTCATTTATCTCGGCAAGGCTCTCTTCCCTGCCCTTGATGGGCAAATAAGTCAGATCGATATCAACCGAAAGCCGCGGCAGATCACGATAGAAGAGGTTGATGGCTGTACCACCCTTCAGGGCAAATACTGTCTCTTTAGCGACGTGCGGGAGCAGGCGCACTAGCAGTGCGACCTGCGCTGAATACCGTTCAACCGCCATCGCTGATCTCCCCACTAATGAATTCTTCAGGCACCATGATGCGATAGCGCGGATGTATCCTACCGCCGCTGACCAGCGCGCGATCGCCGCTGCCGAGATTGAAATCAGCGGGATCGAGACGCTTTCGCCAGGGGTGATCATGACGATCGGCAAAGACGAAGAATAGGCGCCGGACCTTCACCTTCTTGCAGCCGTGCAATAGTGCCGTCAGCAGCTTCGGACGCAGCGTCGTCAGGCTCTGGAACACCATGTCGAGATTATGAAAACTCTCTTGATCGGGCAGTTCGTCCATGGCCTCCAGAATCGCTCGTTCGGGCGCCGATATCGTCATTGCCCAATCCCATGGCAAATGGCTGTCGCCAGCGGCTGAGTCACTAACCACACCGAGTGTCGGGTCGTCGAATAATGATCTACGGCGGGTCACAACCGAGGCATTGAGTGGCAACTTAACGAGCCAGTTCGGTATCACATCACCATAGACCCAGACCGTTGCATGATGGCCCAAGCGCAAATAATGCGCATAGCCCTGCTGATCGAGCGCCGTCGTGCCTCCGACGTGAACGCCATAGCCCATGATCTGCTGCATGGACAATAGACATGTTTTCCAGTTGATCGGCTCTGATAAAGGGCCCTGAGGCGCGGGGCGTCTAAAGACACCGCGGCTGACCCGTTCCAGCCAGCCACGCTTGACGTAGTCGCGAAAGGTTTCATAAGCGAGCCCTTGTGCCGTAAGCCACCGAGCATCAACCAGAAACCCTGCCGGAACTGCCTCAAGAACTCTCTTTAACTTTTGTGATTTTTCGGCCTTCATAACACCTATATTGGCACTTTATTAAAGAAGTAACCACACAACCCTTTAGAAAAAACCAATTTGGGGTGTCTAAAGCACTGTAAATACTATTAGCCTGAAGAAAAGATCCAGAGGCCAGCCAACGAGATACGCCGGAACTCAGCAGTGAGGTGCTCCCTCTAGCTTCCTGGCTTTTCGCCACTTACCCAACGCGCGAACGCCTCAGCTTGAGGGTCCGCCTCCTGCACGGCATACACCACCAGCCGCAGATGCCGCCCCTCATCGACGATCAGGCTGGTGTGCTCGAAGCCGACCTCGCCGAGCCCTTCGATACCCAACGACCGGCGCCCCTCACAGGGTGCGTGAACGTCGTGCTGTTGCCACCACTGCCTGAATTCCGGCGCGATCTTCTTGAGTTCGGCCACCAGGGCGTCAATGGCCGGGTCGTTTTCCGCGCGGGCATGGTCACGCCGAAAACTGGAAAGTATCTGCGGTGCTTGAGCCGACCAATCGCTAAATATCCGCCGCAGGGCGGGGTCGACAAAAAGCATCCACAGCAGGTTGCGATACTCCACCGGCTGCGCCGCGAAGTTGAATATCCGGTCTGCCGCCTCGTTCCAGGCCAGGACATCCCAGCGCAGGTTCAGCACGTAGCTTGGCCGCGACGACAGGTCATTCATCAGGCGTTTGACCAAGGGCGGCACCTGGCACCAGGTCTTGCCCGGCTCGACCGGTGGGCGCTGATGGGTCAACAAAAAAAGATGGCGCCGCTCCGAGGCGTCCAGTTGCAACGCCTTGGCGAGGTTATCCAGAAAGGTAGAGGACACCCCAATCTCCCGCCCCTGTTCCAACCAGGTGTACCAGGTCACCCCGACACCCGCGAGCGCCGCCACCTCTTCCCGCCGTAACCCCGGTGTTCGCCGCCGCGTGCCCGCAGGTAGCCCGACCGATTCCGGCGATACCCGCTCGCGCCGCGTGCGTAAAAATTCGGCAAGCTCATGCCGGGTCCGGACGAGCGATCGTTCCTGAGCCATGCTGTTGCCTTTAGTAATAGCATAAGAGGTTAAATTGTAACCCCTTCATACTAGCAGCAGACTGCGCGTACTTTCCGCTTGATCACGCCTTTTAGAAAAAAGGAAACGTACGCATGACACAGGCTTCACGCAGCACGACCTATCTTGTCGCCACCGGCGCCTTCGCCCTGGGCATGGCTTCCTACGTGACCGCCGGATTGATCCCGATGATCCAGGCTGACTTCGCGGTTTCCGTTTCGGTGGCCGCACAACTCGTCACCGCCTTCACGCTGGCCTACGGGCTCGGCTCGCCACTCTGTGTCGTCCTGCTGCCCGCCCACCGGCAGCGTGGCGGGCTATTTTTGATGCTGGGGCTATTCGTCATCGCCAACGCGGCCAGCGCCCTGTCGACCAGCCTTGTCGCTCTGATGGCATGGCGAGTTCTGGCCGGCATGGCAGCCGGCACCTATCTCGCCATCGGCATTGCGGCGGCCGTCAGCGTTGCGCCAGCGGCCGAACGCGGCAAGACGATCTCGATCATCATGGGCGGCATGGCCAGTGGCACCGTGCTCGGCGTGCCGCTCGGCCTGATACTGGCAGAGCACTGGGGCTGGCAGGCCGCCCTATGGCTGATCGCCCTGATCGGGCTGGTGACGCTGGTCGGCCTGATCTTCCGCCTACCGCCGATACCCGCCGCTCAGGTGGTGCCGATGCGCCGCAAGCTCTCCATCCTGATCGACCGCCGGGTCATCGGCCTGCTCGGCATCTCTCTGCTGGCCGCCATCGCGAGCCTGGGCATGTACACCTTCATCGCATCACTGATCAGCGCCCATGGCGAAAACTCGGTAACCCTCTCGCTGTGGGTGTGGGGCATAGGCGGCGTGCTCGGCAGCTTCCTGATCGGCGCCCTGGTCGACCGTTTCTCTGGGCCAAAGCTCACATTCACCATCATGCTGCTGCTGGGGGGCGCACTGATCGCGCTACCGCTGTTGCTGAGAATCAATCCCTGGCTGGCACTGATCCCCATCGCGCTCTGGGGCGCCGTGGGCTGGGCGCTACAGGTACCCCAGAATAATGAACTGATGAAAGCCCGCGAAGCCCAAGGTGACGGCAACCTGGCGGTGGCATTGAACGAATCGGCGCTGTATTTGGGCAGTGCTATCGGCGCATCAGCCGGCGGCCTGGCACTTGCCATGCAGGTACCGGTCAACATGCTGTCGGTGGGCGCGGGTGCTGTGGCGCTGCTGGGAATGGGCGTGCAGGTTTGGCTGATGAGACAGACGAATGCACGTGGTATCGCGTGCAATCGTCTTTGATGTGATTCGCTACCTCGTTGTTTTCGCTGATATAGCGCAAGCGTTGCTTCTACACCTGTAGCGAGTCGCGGACCATCGTTTGATTGAGGTGTTCGCCGCACATCCTGTCCTCCTGCTCGCGGGGCTCGAACAGAATCGGTTC
>CETM01203601.1_pt1 | contig 16450 bp, 14 predicted proteins | sample 361451 | NCBI WGS metagenome assembly CETM01 (sample SAMEA2622690, study PRJEB7988) | marine metagenome | isolation source: saline water (ENVO:00002010), including
TAGATAATAGTGTATTTCTGGTGTGAATAGACATTGGATGAATTTGTAATCCCAATTGCAAAGCTTCATTTATTCGAATATCTATATAGGTTAATGCTGCTTTCTCTAAAGATTCACCGGCGATGTCAGATACTATTTGCAAATCTGAATTTTTTGCAATTTTATTCGGTTCGACTTTATCTGCAATAAACATTGCCCAAGATTCTAAAGAGAATTCCGGATGCCCCGTAGTATGCCACTTAATAGTTTCTAAAACTTGAGGATTCTTAATGTTAAATCTTTCCTTAAGTTCTATCGCAGCAAGAGGACCATGGAGTAACACTGGACTATTAAGCTCAACGGGATGTATATCTAAATCCATATCCTTAGCTTTTTGTAACAATTCTTTTTGCGGTAATGCACGAAAAAGATCATGGCCTTGAGCTGCTAATTTAATTTCCGAGACATTTAATCCATATTTTTCGCCAAAAAAACCGGCAAGCTTAACAACACGATCTATATGTGCCAGCATTTTAGCTGGTACTTCACCAGACATATATTCACGCAAACGGACATAATCCATCAAGCTAGCATTTCAAAAAATTACATCATCGATCGCAATCGACGCACACGCTCTTCAGTCGGGGGATGTGTAGAAAAGAAACCACGAGACAACCCACCAAAAGGACTAGCTATATATAAATGGGCAGTGGCTTGCGAAACTTCTCGTGGAGAACGATTAACACCCATCTCAATTTTCTCCAGAGCAGATGCCAATGCAAGCGGATCATTCACAAAATTAGCACCATCGTGGTCAGCTTCAAATTCACGAGAACGACTTATAGCGGATTGAATAATTCCAGCAGCAAGGGGAGCCATTAACGCTACTACTATAGAAGCTAAGGCATTTCTTCTTCCACCAAACCATAAAGCCATCCAAGATATCATCGAAATCGCACTGGCAATTGATGCAACAATTGACGATATAAGGATATCGCGATTACTCACGTGTGCTAATTCATGGCCAAGCACAGCACGTAATTCACGTTCTGAGAGCATTTGTTGTATACCAGTGGTAACAGCTACTGCAGCATGTTTAGGATTACGCCCGGTAGCAAAAGCATTAGGTTGTGGAGTATCCATAAGATAAACACGAGGCATGGGCATATTCGCCAGGGAAGCAACTTCCTCAATCAAGTTGAACAAACGAGGATCATCTTTTTTTTCAATTTCAACAGCTTTAGACGAACGCAAAACTATATCTGCTGATTTCCAATATGATCCTAAATTCATAGCTAGGGCAATAAATCCAAAGATAACTACTCCACCTGAACCACCAACTGCACCACCAACTGCAATTAACAAACCACTAATCGCTGCTAGGAGGATAACTGTTTTAAAATTATTCATACTTTGCCTTACGCCAATAGAACTACCTGAATATAACAATATAATTCTATCATCCAAGTCATTAAAATTAACGGATAATATAGAAATTTAACACATAAAATAAGGGCTGGTTATCAACCAACCCTTATTTAGATTGATTATTATCTTTTAGATCCCTAGTTGTTGGGCAACTAACTCGCGGTGATAATCAGCATCACCAAACGATAATTCAGCTCTTTTTTGACGTCTAAAATACAATTGAATCTTATAGTCTTTAGTGAATCCAATACCGCCGTGAATTTGCTGACCATGTGCGACTACACGCCGTGTTGCATCAGAGCACCAAGCTTTAGCCATATTCACAGACATTTGAGTCTCTTCATCAGATTGACCTGTAGAGATTGCCCATGCGGCCTTATACATAATGAACCGAGATCCATCGACATCGGTAACCATGTCAGCACATTTATGCTGTATCGCTTGGAATGAACCAATCGGACGTCCAAACTGAACACGCTCTTTAGCATAATCGACTGAAATTTCAAAATCCATCTGTGCCAACCCAACCATGTATGCACATTCACCAACAGTATATCGATGAATTACAGGGGCTAAAGCTTCCCAACCTTCACCTTCAACACCTAATAACTGGCCTTGGGCATTGTTAAGCTTAACTTCAGCTTGTTTGTCACGAGCAATAGTCTGTAATTGTGTAACGTCCACGCCATCTTGATCAGTAGCAACAATTCCTAAAGTGACGCCTTTTTCAGAACGCCCAGCAACTATCATATAATCTGCAACATTAGCATCTGGCACAAATAACTTAACACCATTGAATGTAACATTGTTACCGTCCACTGAAGCTTGACATTGAACGCCTTCCTCATCAAAACGAGCAGAAGGTTCAGTAAGAGCTAGTGTGAAAATCACATCACCACTAGCAATCTTCGGTAAAAATTCAGCCTTTTGATCTTCAGAACCTATCTCAATTAATGGAACAGCACCACCTAGTACTGTAGACATAAAAGGTCCAGGAACTAAGGCACGGCCGAATTCCTCTAACAAGACACAGAGATCTAGAAAATTAAACCCCGCTCCACCGTGTTCTTCCGGAATTAGCAAACCTTGCCAACCTTGTTCAGCCATTTTTTCCCACAAGGATGTACTGTAACCTGCTTCATCTTCTTCCATATCACGAACGAGTTGCTCAGGACATTCATTTTCTAAGAAATCACGAGCACCGTTTTTTAACATTTCCTGCATTTCAGTTAGGCCGAGATCCATTTTTACTCCTCACACTCCCTATCTATTTAGTAGATTAGGGTCTTTATTTATATCACACATCTGCCAAAGCACATCTTTTTTTATCCACGAGGTAACCCAAGGCCACGTGTCGCAATCACATTTCTTTGAATTTCAGAAGAACCCGAGAAAATAGTGTGTGGTACTGAACGAACATAGTCACGGGTAAACAAAGAACGCATTGGTGCATATTCATTTTCCTCACTCCAAAGATTAGAATACAAACCAAATACTTTAGTACCCGTTCGTGCTAAACGTTGGTGTGTCTCAGAACCAAACATTTTATTTACTGAAGCTTCATAGTTTGGAACCATTCCCGAATTTTGCATCGATACTATACGGAAAGCAAAATTGAAAAGGACGTTCACTTCTAAATATCGATCTGCGATTTGATGTCTCACGCTTTCAAAATCATCGCGAGTCTTTATATCATTTTCAGGTTCGGAATTAACGTACTCTATCAGTTCCTTGATTGTCCGTTCATATTCAATTGCACCAGAAATACCCGAACGTTCGAAATCCAATAAAGTCATCCCGACATACCAACCACGATTTTCCTCACCGATAACATTCGATGTTGAAACTCTTACATCTTCAAAAAAAGTTTCATTGAATGGCTCCTGCCAACCCATATCAATAATGGGTCGAACCGTGAGACCTGGTGTCGTGATATCCATCACTAAAAAACTAATCCCACGATGTTTGGGTGCCTCAGGGTCAGTACGCACTAAAGCAAAAAGCCAATCAGCATACTGTGCGCCTGATGTCCAAATCTTCTGACCGTTGATAACAAAATCATCCCCATCACGTATCGCACGGGTTTGTAACGACGCTAAATCAGAACCTGAGCTTGGTTCAGAATATCCTTGAGCCCAAGCGACTTCACCTGACAAAATTTTAGGTAAGTGTTCAGCTTTTTGCTCTTCAGAACCATGAACAATCATTGTGGGCCCCAATAAAGATACTCCCATACCTCCGACTGGTGGAGCATCTGCCTTAGCCATCTCTTGGTTATATATGAACTGTTCCATTACAGATAAGCCAGCACCACCATATTCTTTCGGCCAATGCGGTGCTATCCAACCTTTTTCAGCTAACGCATCTGCCCAATTGATTGCACTTTCTTTTGCAGAAGGATCGTTCGATTTTCGATCAGCTTGCCACCCTGTCGTTTGTGTTTCATCACTGTTTTCATCACCTGAACGATATCGTTCAGGTAAACGTGCCTGAATAAAATCTGCAACCTCTGTGCGAAACTGTGCTTGTTCTGGGCTATCTTGCCAGTCCATACAGAGCCCCCTTACTTCTACAATTTTTTTAATCTAACATTTTGTAATGTGTGCCAGAAAATTATACACATAACTGACAAAAAAACAGTGTTAATTTTCAGAAAAATTTTATTCCATACTTTCTGTATATATTCGTACATATAAATATTATATCGAACATAAACACTTGACCCGTGAGAGAGATTTGAGAGATCATTAACTAGTAGTAAATAGGATTATCCGATGAGGAACTTATAGTGCTGAAATCAAAAATTCCATTTATTGCCATATTATTATGTGTAAGCATATTAATGTCCGAGATTAATACTGTGCACTCGCAAAGTGCTACTCCTTTAGAACAAGCATGTGAAAAAATTCGTTCGCTTGAAAATGATGGAGAATATCGAATCGGTTTTCTTTTGCATGACTTAAGGCGTGGATACACTTGCGAAATAAGATCTGATGAGGAATTTCGCTCAGCTTCTTTGTACAAGCTATTTGTAATGACTGCAGCACATGAAAAAATTGCACTCGAACAATTATCTCTTGCCGATAAACTATTAATTGAGCCTAGGCACGCTATCGACGATGCTCCTGAATGGCGTATGAAAGAACCTGTAGAACGAACCATAGAACAATCAATTGATCTCATGATTCAACTTTCAAAAAACCCTGAAGCTGTAGCTCTTCGCGAACATATTGGTATAGATTTTGTAGACAATACACCAAAAAGAATAAATCTTGAATCAACAAAATTAGGTTATCAATATGTGACAACTGCAAAAGATATATCAATATTTTATGAAAAACTTTACCATGATGAATTAATTGATACAGTGGGCAACCAGAAAATTTTGAATACGTTACAACAACAACAGATTCGTTACCTGATCCCAAGCGCATTTTCTACAGATACTCGAATTGCACATAAGACCGGCTTGCTCAATAACTACCTCCATGATGCTGGTATCGTATACGATGAGGACAGTATCTATACCTTAGTTATACTACTTGAGCATGACAAGCCTTTGGATATTGCGATTGATTTGTTTCATGAAATAGCAACCCTTTCACGGCAGGGAATCAATGCTATGCCTAATCTTCAAACGAATTTAGCACCCCAAAGTACCGCACCAACTCCCGAAATTGAGACAACAAACGATGGTACAACAAACCCTCTTATAACTGATAATCCTAGAAATACTAATCCCATCAGCTTCGATACTACAGCGCAAAAAATTTCCGCTCTATCAACTGTAATCAATAAAGCACGACAGGAGTCAACTTTTACAATATTGCCAATTCCAGTCAATGCAACACTGGGTGCCATTGAAAATTCACCTTCCACAGGATCTAGTTCAGCAATATCTTTACAAACTTCAATAAGTAATAACGTTACTCCTACTCAATCACTCCAACAACGCCTTATTAACCCAGAACCAATCACTATTTCACCTCAGCAATCGAATATAGTAATAAGACCAATAGCTTCGATAGATGAAACTATATCTGCAACATATGCAGCATTATCTTTAGCTTTAATTTCAATACTTGCAATATATGCAATAAGAACAATTGATAAACAATTGCATTTAGAGGTATTATCAATACCCCTTGGAATAAATCGTTATAGTCAAATTACTCAGTTAAGAGAAAGGGCACATTCAATGCGTTTACCTAATAGAAAAGCTGATAATGAAAATATTGATGAATCAAAAAGTACTAATGATAACCAAGTTTTGCCTAATTTAGGTGCGGTTGCAGCTGATGAATCAGCTCGATTACACCGGATTCAGCAGTTTTTTTTCCACCAAGAAGAACTTACTGATTCAATGCGTGAAGACTATATCAATCTAATTCGCCCTTTAAGAGAACTAATTGCTGGTCATGAAAAAACGCAAGAACGCCTTTTGAAGAATTTGGAAACTCAATTACTTCCTCTAAATGAATACGCGGACGACCAACAAAACACACTGGACGAACTTGAAGGGAAAATGTCTGAAGATGGATTCGGATTCCTGCAACGAGCATTTTCAGAAACGATAGAGGCACATAGAGCGACAATTGCAAAAACACGGATGCAAATTTCACAGCAACTGGACCCGATGGTTCATTTTGACGAACAGCAGCGAGAGTCTGTCGACCTAGCTTTACAAAGATTCGATAAAGACATCAATGCACTTGAGGAGAATTTAGCTCAACAACGTCAATTACTTACCCGAATGGTTGATACCATGCGCTCAGACAGCTTTACTGCCGTCAGAGAATTTTTACAAGACCGCGAAAATCGTTTATCAGACATTGCCAATTCAGGAGTTACTGATCCAGGAGCAATAGCAGAAGCAATGCAAAGTTTACAGAATCAACATCTTGCACAAAATGACAAATCAGGTCATATGTCAACAGTTATGGACCTAACTAGTCAATCAGATACTGATCTTGCTGATGCATCTTTAGGTAAACCTCATGCTCTACCTAATAATCAAGAGGTGAAGACTAAGGAAGATACAGTAACTGAAGAAAATCAGGCTGAGACTGCTTCGTAATTATTATTGTTAATCTTTTTTTTCTTGATCGTCAATAATTAATGCTTGCGTAAAATCGAGCTGATTATTCCCATCTAAACTAATAAACTCACTCATTGTATCCACATCAATAATGTTGCCTAATTCAACTTCTCGTTCCAACTTAGCCTGAATTTCTTCACGTTTTTCTACTGATTCTTTAGTTAGTTCGAGCTCTTCAACCATCCGTTCTGCAAGAATTTTCTCTGGTGCCTCTAGATCTTTGGGAGTTCGTGCGTTTTTTACATAATCAAAAGAACTATACGCATTTTCACCAAGGTAAATGAGAGGACGATCATCCCCGGCATCACTTTTCCAATGCAAATCAAATGAATCATTATCAACTTGAACTGAAACAACTTCAGCAATATAAAGAACATGGTCTCCAAAAGGCATCATATGCCTGACACCACATTCTATCCAACCAGCACAATTATGTAGTAACGGAGACATTACTCGAAAACCAGCAAAGTAATCCCATTGTGCAGCTTCTAATTTATCTATATTTTCTCCACTAATTTGACCCAGATATTGCACATGATGGAGCATAGGTCGTTTAGGAATATTAATAGTAAATTCTTCAGAATGATTAATCATGTCAACTGAATATCTTGACTCTGCGACTGCTATCGCTATTAACGTAGGGTTAGTAGACACAGGCATATGCCATGCAAGAGGCATCACATTATTACGCCCCTGCCAATTTGAAGTCACCAATGTAACTACACCACCCATTAATAACCGTGCGGCAAATTCTTTAGATAAACGATTTATATTTTCTGGAGCAGGTTGGTACATTTTTAATACTTCACTATGACTTAAGACTTATTGATTTTCCGAAAATCTGTATCCAACATTTCGAACTGTTTCAATAAATTGTTGCCTTCGTTCTATCTTGGCGCGTATACGTCGTACATGCACATCTACAGTCCTTGCACCACCAAAATAATCGTACCCCCATACTTGATTTAATAATGCTTCCCGAGAAAAAGCTTTCCCTGGATTCGATGCTAAAAACCGTAAAAGCTCATATTCTTTATAGGTTAGATCAAGTATCACACCATCCAATGTCACTTTATAACGGTCAATATCAATTTCCAACCCACCGCGTTGTAGTAATTCAGATGCAATCTTCCCAGCTGAAGTAGACAGTAGTCGCGAAACCCTTAAGCGAATTTCAATATCTTTCAATGGTTTTGTTACAAAATCATCTAATTGCGGAACAGCTTCTAAAATACCTAAATCACGCTCATCAGCTAAAACCATTAACTTTACATCTCGTATTTTCATTTCTGCTGATAATTGTGTGAGAGATGATATAGACATACCGGTTGAAAGATCAGCTAAAAACAAGGTGGGTTTCCATTGATCCAATGCGGATAAACATCCAGCTACATCATGTTCAGAACGCAAAACATGACCATCAACTCTTAGAGCTCTTTCTATGAGTTGTATTTCAGAAGAATCTTTTGCAAGCAACAAAATTCTATTCATATTGTTACCTAATCACTGGTTCAAAATGTTGGACCCTACTGATCAATATCTAATTACACTTACAATCGTAATTAATAATCATTATGATGTAGTATCAAAACTGATATCATAAAAATACTAACTGCAAACTTGCGGTAGTTGTATATGACATAATAGATAATAGAAGGTCTCCTTATGTCTGTCATTCAAACATCCGACTTAACAAAGATATATGATAATCGCTACATTGCATTGAATGCACTGAATCTTAACGTAGAAAAAGGTAGCATATTTGGCTTGGTAGGCCCAAATGGTGCTGGTAAATCTACTACTTTTAGGCTTTTATTAGGATTGCAAAAGCCTACAGCTGGTTCAATCTCACTTTTTAACGAACCTATGACGCCAGAACGTGCTGATATTAGAAGACGTCTAGGATATTTACCTACCAACCCCAATTTCCCAAAACACATGACACCAATTACATATCTGGAATTTGTAGGTGGAGTTCTTGGATTAGACGCAAGAAGGGCTAAGATCCAACTAGTCAGACTTTTAGACTCTGTTGACTTATCGGCCATTGCCTCACAACCAATTAAGGGATTCTCTACAGGTATGAACACAAGATTAGGTATTGCTGCTGCGCTTATGGGAGACCCAGAGCTTATTATCCTTGATGAACCCACTTCAGGGTTAGATCCTGCAGGGAGAAAACAAACTATTGAACTGATTCGTGAACTAGCCGGACGTAATAGAACCGTTATTATTGCAACACATATATTAGCAGATGTTGAAAGGGCATGTTCTGACGTTGGCATTCTTTCACATGGTAGAATGATTTATTCAGGACCTATGGCTGAGATGCGAAGATTAGCGCGACAGGGAAATATTCATCTGGAAATAGAAGGAAATATTGGCTCCTTTGAACAGCAAATACATACACTCGATACTCCCGGAACAGTAACATACGAAAAAATTGGTTCAGAGTTTAAAATCACACTACTTGGAACAGAAACATTGTCTGAGTACATGCACCGAATCTTGGGATTAATCGACAAAACTGGTGTCGATCTGCACTTTATTCGAAGTGGAGAAGACGAAATTGAAGAAGCTTTCTTGCGGCGTCTGGAAGATGACAGAACCCGTGGAGCCCTTCGTGCAGCATCTTGGCTTAACAATCAAGGCTTGGAAAATAATGATATAGACGTACAGATAAAGGTAGACTCAAATAATGCAAGCCTTTCTGACAATACTTAAATATGACTTTCGGCAATTATCACAATCTTGGGTTTCACGTATTTGGATTTTAGTACTCACAGTTCCAGCAATATTTTTAATTTTTTTGGCAAATTATGAAAATGAACTCGTCTCTGAAACTATGGCCTTCTACACAACGACAGTTCTAATGCCTACATCAGGACTAGCTATTGCAGTACTTAGTGCAAGTTCCATTAACGGTGAATCTGGAATAATTGCTGATTCAATTCTATCTCGAGCCATCACACGAAGTGAGTATGTATGTGCCAAAATTCTTTCCCGAATAGGTTTCATATTAATTACATATTCAGTAATTATAATTCCGTTTTCATACTTCATGCTTAGGTACGGCGTTAATGATAGTACCGAAAGCTCTGTTTTTCTGGGATGGATAATCGTCGGTTCTATCCTCACTTCTGTGGCAGCTTTTGGGATTTTAATGTCTGTTTTATTTGCAAGTTTATTACCAGCAGTGTTACTTGTTTTACTCACCGTAAGTTTATCAAGTGCATTAATGCAATTCTTAGGGCTTGATCTGCTAAGTATTAGCGTAACTATTCAACAATTACCGGAAATTTTTCGTGGAGAGACTTTTACCTCTGAAGGTATACAAATAATTACAATTTTCTTAGCGTTAACTGCCATTCTTTTATTTCCTGCAATCTTTATCTTCGGAAAAAAAGACTTATAGTTTTAGTATTCCAACTATCTGAGTAAACTGACCATAATGAAACTAAGGAGTATGGCATGTTCAACGAACCATTAGGATTTATCGGTGTCGGAAACATAGGCAACCCAATGGCATTGAATCTAATTCGTGCTGGGCATAAAGTTCATGTTTTTGATCTAGAGGAAGCAAGAATGGCCAACCTCATTGAACTAGGTGCTAATCCGCTAGAAAGTGTCAGTGATATCGCAAAAAATTGCCCAATCATTATAACTTCCTTACCTGGACCAAAAGAAATAAATGAGGTCATTACTGGCAGTGATGGCATTTTAGAAAATGCTGCACCTGAGACAATACACATTGATCTATCGACAAATCTACCATCTGAGGCAGTGCGTCTTGCTAAAGTCTGTGAAGCAGTAGGAATTACCTTACTTGATGCCCCTGTAAGTGGTGGTGTACCAAGGGCAATTGATGGGACTTTAGCTGTAATGGTAGGAGGACCTCAAGTAGCATATGAAAAATGCTACCCCATTTTTGAGGCGATAGGAGATCACATCTTCCATATGGGCGATTCAGGTAATGGAGCTCTTGTAAAATTAATTAATAATTTGGTCTCAATTAGTGCTAGACAAACTGTTGTCGAAGCTCTTGCTTTAGCAAATGGTGCTGGTCTTGATCCAGCTCGAGCATTAGAAGTTATGCAAACTGGAAGTGCAAATCGACAAATTTTAGGTGGAGCAGAAAAGATATTTAAGGAAGATTATGATAATCCGACTTTTGCCCTCCGTCTTGCAAGAAAAGATTTGGGACTAGCTTTACAAGTAGGGATTGAATCTGAAATCCCTACACCTATGGCTTCATCGGCATATGAAAATCTAACTCGTGCTCTTACGGATGGATATGGTGATTCGTCATCGGATTCTGCATTTAGCATTTATAAAAAAAACTGACATTTGCCGGCGTAGCTCAGGGGTAGAGCAACTGTTTCGTAAACAGTAGGTCGTGTGTTCGATTCACACCGTCGGCTCCATATATCAATCTTTGAAATGATGTTAAATGATTTTGAATGTTCCTGTAGAAATATATGCCTTAATTATCGCAGTGCTTATTGATCTATTTTTTGGTGATCCGCCAAATAAATGGCATCCGACAGCGTGGATTGGGTTATCTATCAGACGGCTTAAATTCTTATCCCCAAGTTCAAATTATGTGCAATTTATATATGGTGTATTTTTATTTCTTATTATTATAATTTTTTGGGCCGGAACTACATATTTACTTAATTATTACATCCAATCTCTAAATTATATTCTATACGTCTTGATCATTGGTTTATTCTTAAAATCTACATTTTCTATTCGTATGCTTCATAAAGAAGCATCGAAAATAAAAACTCTTCTGGAACAAGACGATCTTGATCAAGTAAGGTTAGAAATGCCTGCTTTGGTTAGCAGGGATACATCAAATTTAACAAGTCAACAATCTTTAGCTGCGACTATAGAATCAGTATCAGAAAATGTCACTGATAGCTTTACAGGGCCAATGATTGCATTTGCTTTTTTTGGTCTTCCTGGAGCAGTCGCTTATCGAGTTGTTAATACACTTGACAGTATGATCGGTTACCGAGGTGAATATGAATATTTAGGAAAGTTCTCTGCAAAAATCGATGACTTACTAAATTTTATTCCTGCTAGATTATCTGCTTGTACCTTGTTAATAAGTAGTATTTTCCTATCTGAGCTAGATGCTAAAAATGCTTGGCATATTATGTGGCGAGATCATGCTAATACCGCAAGTCCCAATGCTGGGTGGACTATGAGTGTAATTGCCGGTGCTCTTAACATAGCGTTAGAAAAAGATACACAGTACAAGCTTGGTGATGAAAAAAGACCAATAGTAGTCGAAGATATAAACAGGACAGTAAAAGCTATGTATTGCTCTGCTGTACTGACAATGATATGCGCTGTAACGCTTATCTTAATTATTCATTAAGGAGATGGTATTTGTATGTCCAAGAGGTCTTATAAAAAATTTCGATTATCTAAGAATAATCCTATACGCCCAATACATGGCAGTATTAAATTATCCGAATTACGTGCTCTGGGATTAGCTTATGAAGATATTTTAGATTTCAGCACTAATATTAATCCCCTTGGTCCTCCAGAATCTGTTTTCGATGGAGTAGAAGATATAGACTTATCAAAATATCCCGATCCAGAGTGTTTGCATTTACATGAGATGATCTCTAAACACCTAGATATTGATACATCATTTATTCTTGCAGGTAGCTGGAGGAATCGATTACTTCAAAAAGGAATTGTCGTTAGAGACTGCACCTCTTTTGGGCTTCCAGATTATATCCGTATTGGAATTCGACCTTTTAGTGAATGTAGGCAGTTGGTAAACACAATGATGGAACTAGTCGAGGTTTAGTTAAAAATTGCTTTTAAAAGATTCTTTATCTTCAAAATATGTACGGTAGGTGATTATTGAATAAAGGACATGTACTAATGGTTCAAGGTACTGCTTCTCACGTGGGGAAAAGTATTCTTGTGTCAGCTTTATGTAGAATATTTAAACAAGATGGCTATAGTGTTGCCCCTTTCAAAGCTCAAAATATGTCCAACAATTCTCATGTGACACCTGATGGAAAAGAAATTGGGAGAGCTCAATCCATTCAAGCAGAAGCTGCAGGTATAGAATCACGTGTAGAAATGAATCCGATATTGCTAAAACCTGAAACAGATGATTCTTCTCAAGTAGTTGTAATGGGTAAACCGCTTACTTCTGCAAAAGCTTTAGATTATTTTGCATTAAAAAATCAACTTTGGGATGCAGTTTGTTCTTCTTTAGATATTTTGCGCAATGAATATGACATAGTTGTAATTGAAGGTGCTGGTAGCCCCGCGGAAATAAATTTAAAAGAAAATGAAATAGTTAATATGAGAGTTGCCCTGTATAGCAACTCCCCCGTTCTCTTGTGCGGTGATATCGATCGAGGAGGAGTATTTGCATCTTTAGTAGGTACCCTTGAACTTTTGAATGCTGAGGAAAAAAATACTATCCAAGGTTTTATTATAAATAAATTTCGTGGCGATAAAAGCTTACTCGACGATGGGTTGAGTTGGTTGGAGGAACGAACTGGCATTCCTGTGGCAGGTGTAATTAATCATTATAACGATATTCATATACCGGAAGAGGACTCTGTGGGGCTAGAAGTATTAAGTTCTAAGTCTATTGAAAATGAGTTGGATATTGTTGTTATACAACTACCGCATATAGCGAATTTTGATGATTTTGATCCCTTAGCTAGAGAACAAGGCGTTAATCTACGCTATGTTTCAAATATAGAAGAACTAAGTGAACCCGATCTGATCATACTCCCTGGTAGTAAAACAACTATTTCAGATCTCCTTTGGATGGAACAGCAAGGTTTAGCTGATTGTATAAAACGGCTCTATTCAAAAGGAACGCCCATAATAGGTATCTGTGCCGGTTATCAAATGTTAGGAAAGAAATTATATGACCCGAGTGGTATTGAATCGGATATAAAAGAATTAGAAGGATTAGGATTATTACCAATAACTACTGTATTCGAGCATACAAAGGCAACAAAACGTATAAAGGCAATTATAACTAGTGATCATGGGTTGTTAGGCGGGGCTTTATCAATACCGATTTCAGGATATGAAATCCATATGGGTCGAACATCAGGTGATATTTTTGCGCAACCATTTAAAATCCAATCACAACAAGAAGATGATCAGACAACAGTTTTTTCTTTTGATGGAGCTATCAATGAAAATGGTGATGTACTAGGAACTTATATACATGGATTATTTCATAATATAAAGCTTCGCCAATCCGTTTTAAGTCATATTGCACAATTGAAAAATTTAAGTATTGTTTTCTCCAATGAACGACAAGACTTAGATCAAGAATACGATAAACTTGCTGAATGGGTGCGAACAAGTATTGACATGGATTTGATATATAAAATGACAGGACTTGAGAAAATTCATAATACACAATGAAATACGATCACTAAGCTTTTCACATTTCAGCCCATGAAATGGAACTTTCAGCTAATTCTTCCAAACCCAGACACTGTAATATTGCCGTTTAGGGAGTAGTACGGGGACCAGTAAATTATACGGTTACAGGAATTAGGTGATTTGACACCTACCGTTTCTAAGTAGCAGCATTAATTTCTTTTTTAGACACCTAGTAAATCACATAATTCAGGAAAGTTTTTGCTTGTGTAGTCAGGCATGTATAATTCGTAAAATTCTGATTCATCGTATGGTAAATCATACCTATTAACATAAGCACCTCGATAGCCACTGATTCTTGCTCCTAAAGTGTCGAAAGAATGTGCGGCAACCATCATTATCTGTCTGGGTTCAAGGTTTAACTCTTTAGCAGCAAAACGGTATACCGCAGGGTGAGGTTTAAATTGTCCAACTGTTTCTGCTGATAAAATAGCATGGAACTCACGTTTAATTCGGTTCTTAGCTAAATGTTCTAAGTAGCTCTGTTCACCATTTGAAAGCATTACAAGATCATATTTTTCGTTCAGTCTGTTCAATCCTTCGATTGCATCAGGGAATGGAGATAAATATTGATAGGCTTCCATGAAGTCATCTATTTGCTTATAAGTAAATTCAACCTTTAAGTTTTTTAGACTATATATTAAGGCTCGTCTTTTTACGGCTAAATAACCACTGTGACCCAACATATATAAATTATCTTGGTATTGCTCAATACGTTGTCTTAATCTCCATTGAGTCCAAACGTCAGCACCCTTTAAGTTTTCTGTGTTACCACATTCTTTCAATAGGTCATCTAAGGGGGGTACAAGGCTACCGGCAAGGTCGAGTACAGTTCCAAAAATATCAAAGGTTAAAGTTGTAACGTTTTCTATGGGACTTTTAGTCATTATTTACTCCGATGTCCATAAGTTCTAATTTATTTTTTGATTTTCACCTAATACATTGCTTACGTGGCTTACCAATTCTGAGCTAAGACTAACAAAAATGCATAGCACAGTTTCCATTGTGTTCGATTCACACCGTCGGCCCACATTTCAGCCCATAAAATAGGACTGTCCGTAACATGTTAGGCAACAGTATTACTCTTGTTCACCTTTTTTTCCGCAGTTGTTCTTTCATTCGTTGTTGATTTTCTAGCCATTCTTCATCTCTGATCCGCTGTTCTTCTTTGACCGCCTCTAGATCAGTCCAATCGCGAACAGTACCTTTTTCTGCTCGCTCTTTATTCGTATTTTTCCAAGTCCAAATAGCTGTTAATGCAATCACAATAACCACTAACGGAACACCAATCGCCAGTGGTAAAACATATATCCCTACATATATAAATAGAGTCACTCCTGTGGCGATAAATAAAAAGGCACCAAAATAACCTAGAACTACTAAAAGAGATTTCATATTAACCCTCTAAAATGATTACTTACCAAACGGATAGTGCAGACAATTACGGTCCTTCGTCAGAATAAGATCTGAGATTTCTCATAGGAAATTGCTGATATGGGAATTCTGCCAGTGCTGCTTCATCTAGTGAAGTTCCAAGTCCTGGCGCTGAAGGTATTTGGATGTATCCATCTTCCACATTGAATGGATTCGTTGCAATCTCATGTCCCATTTCTTGGAAGTTTATAAAGTATTCAGTGATCAAAAAATTTGGTATTGCCGCTGATACCTGCAAGGTGGCTGCGAGCCCCATTGTTGTGCTGTTGTAGTTATGAGGTGACACCGAAACGAAGTATGGTTCAGCCATAGCTGCAATCTCCTTGAGTTCTAAGATTCCGCCTACGTTACATACATCAGGGTTGATAATATCGGCAGCACCTTTCTCAAACATTTCCCTAAATTCGAACTTAGTGTACAGTTCCTCACCAGTCACAACTGGAATATTTATTTCCTTCTTTGCTGCTGCCAAGGCATTCATATTCTCAGCCAACACTGGCTCTTCATACCAAAATGGTTTGAATTGTTCCATTTCTCTAGCTACTCGAACTGCATGCATCGGAGCCAGCCTGCGGTGCATCTCTATCAGAATATCGATATCAGGTCCGACCGCCTCACGTACGGCCTGTACGTTCTTTATCGTTTGCCTCTCAACAGTCTTATCAACAAAAGTTCTCCATGGTCCGGGCACCGGATCAAATTTCAACGCGGTAAACCCTAAATCAACAATTTTGCGTGCTTTCTCAGCAACCTCGCTTTCATCCCAACTACCGCCACCCCAACCGTTAGCGTAAACTCTTATTTTGTCCCTGCAAGGTCCTCCGAGAAGCATATGCACTGGCAAGTCACAAGATTTTCCGAGTATGTCCCACATAGCTTGTTCCAGCCCACTTACTGCGCTGTACAAGTCCATTGCACCACGGCGAGCTCCGAAATCATCAAAAGACATCTGCAAAAAGTGCTTGATATGCCTTGGATCACGACCTATCAAATATCGCTTTAATTGGTCGATATGAGCGGTCACTTGAATGTCTCGATCGGCTTGTGTATAGCATTCACCCCAGC
>CETM01051615.1_pt1 | contig 16413 bp, 17 predicted proteins | sample 361451 | NCBI WGS metagenome assembly CETM01 (sample SAMEA2622690, study PRJEB7988) | marine metagenome | isolation source: saline water (ENVO:00002010), including
TAAAAACAATTGAACATTTATTAAAATGAAAAAAAATAATTTTTTAACTGAATATTTTATAGATTTATCAACTTTATTAAATTTTGATAAATCTATAATTAGAAAACTTGAACTTCTTAAAGAAAGTATATTAAATACTAGAAAAAAAGGTTCTAAAATATTGATATTTGGAAATGGAGGAAGTGCCGCGATTGCAAATCATTTTACATTAGATATTACAAAAACGACTAACATTAGGTGCATAAACTTAAATGAATCAAGTATAATCACAGCTTTTGCTAATGATTTTGGATATGAAAATTGGGTAGCCAAATCAATTAAATACTATGCTGATAATGGAGATTTATTAATATTAATTTCTTCAAGTGGTAATTCTAAAAATATGATCAAAGCAGCTAAATTTGCCAAAAATTCAAAAAAAATAAAACTTATTACTCTTACGGGATTTAACCAAAAGAATTCACTAAAAAAACTAGGTGATATTAATTTATGGATAGATAGTAAATCATATAATTTTGTTGAAAATATTCATCAAATTTGGCTCTTATCTATTGTAGATTATATAAAGGGAAAAAGAGAATATTCACAAAATAAATAGCAAAAATGATCATAGGTATTGATTTAGATAATACTATCATAAGATATGATAAAGTATTTAAAGATGTAGCATTTAAATTAAAGTTGATACCTAAAAACTATAGTACTGAGAAAAAAAAAATAAAAGAGTTAATACTTTTAAAAAATAATGGAATTAAAAGTTGGAAAAAAATCCAAGGATTGGTTTATGGAAAATATATAAATAAGGCAGAAATAATGCCTTCAGTTTATAATTTTATCAAGTTATGCAGAAAAAAAAATTATAAATTATATATAATTAGTCATAAAACTAAATATGGTCATTTTGACTCAGAAAAAATTTTACTCAGAAATGAAGCAATTAAATGGTTAAAGAAGAGAGAATTTTTTGATAAAAATAAATTGGCTTTTAAAAAAGAAGATATTTTTTTTGCAAATACAAGAAAACAAAAAATAAAACTTATTTCAAAATTAAAATGCGATTGGTTTATTGATGATCTTCCAGAAATTTTTAAAGACAGAACTTTTCCTAAAGAAACAAAAAAAATTCTTTTTATGAAAGAAAATAAAGAAAAAAATCTGAATAAAATAAATCTTCTAGATTGGACCTCAATATCTAATAAAATTTTAGGACCCCTAAAGCCTAAAGATATTTTATATTTAAACAATTTCAATGAAATTAAGTATACCAAAAAAATAATAAAAGTAAAAGGACATGGAAATAGTCAATTATATAAAATTTCAACTAATGATAAAAAAGATTTTGCAGTTAAATATTATCCTGATTTACTTTTAGATAGCAGGCCAAGATTAAAAAAAGAATATGAAACATTAAAATTTCTAGCAGCTAAAAAAAATTTTAATGTTCCTAAGCCTATAAATAAAAACTATAAAACAAATATAGGTCTTTATGAATGGATTGAAGGAAAACCAATTAAAAAGCCAACTAACAAAGATATCAATGAGGTAATAAAATTTGTTAAAAAACTTAAAAAGATTTCTATATCTAAAAAATCGAATAAATTTAATATGGCTTCAGAGGCATGTTTGTCTGCTAAAGAATTAATAAAACAAATTCATGATAGATTTAAAAAACTAAATAATTTCAAAATAAATAATATAAAATTAAAAAATTTTTTAGATAATAGATTTTCTCATACTTTAGATAAAGCGCAAGATATATGTTTCGTAAAATGGCCAAGTTCATCTCAAAATAGGTTTTTACAAAAAAAACTAAGAGTTCTAAGTCCTTCAGATTTTGGTTTTCATAATGTTTTAAAAAATAAAAAAAAAATGACATTTATAGATTTTGAATATTTTGGTTGGGATGATCCTGTAAAACTTACAGCTGATTTTTTGTGGCATCCCTCAATGAATTTAAGTAATTTACAATCAAAAAAATGGCAAGATAGTATGCTAAAAATATTTAAAAATGATAAGCATTTTAAAGATAGACTAAAAGCTTCAATTCCCCTTTATGGATTAAGATGGGTTATGATAATTCTTAATGAGTTTACACCAGGAATAATAAATAAGAGACAAAATGCTTTAAGAAACAATTTCATGAAAAAAAAAGTAATTCTAGACAAGCAAATGATTAAAGCTAATAAATATCTTAATAAAGTAGAATATCTTTTGAATTCATTTGATCACAAATATAATAATGAAATCACTTATTCTAAATGAAATATAAAGAATTACAAAAAAAAGCAAATAAACTTAGACAAGATACATTTTTAACTTTTATAAAAAAACAAGAAGCTCATCTTGGTGGAAGTTTTTCAATGATAGAAATTTTGATTAGTTTGTATGAAATTATACTAAAAAAAAATGATAAATTTATTTTAAGTAAAGCACATGCTTCCATACCATTATGTATATTATTACAACAAAAGGGCTATAAGCCACCTTTGAAGACTCATCTTGAAATTAATTCTAAAAATGGAATTCATTGTACTACTGGCAGCTTAGGCCACGGTTTGCCTATTGGAACTGGAATGGCAATGGCAAGAAAATTTTCAAAATCGAAGGGAAAAATTTATGTAATGTTGAGTGATGGCGAGTGTCAAGAGGGGACAACTTGGGAATCTTTATTGATAGCTTCTAAACTTAAACTTGATAATTTAATTATGATTATAGATTATAATAAAATTCAAGCATTGACTAGACTGGAAGATGGCCTTCCATTAGATGATTTGAAGAAAAAAATTAAGGCATTTAACTGGGATTGCATTGAAGTAAAGAATGGACATTCTTTTAAGGATTTAATTAATGCATTACAAAAAAATAATAAAAAAGGGAAACCTCTGGCAATTTTAGCACATACAATTAAAGGAAAAGGAATAAAAAAATTTGAAAATGATCCAGTATGGCATGCTAGGAAAGTTAAGGGCGAAGAGATAAAAATAGGAAAAAAAGATTTAAAAATATTATGAGAAGATGTTTTGGAAAAACAATTTCGGAATTAGCTAAAGATGATGACAAAATTATACTAATTGTTGGAGATATTGGTTACCGAGTTTTTGATGATTTTAGAAAACTATATCCAAAAAGATTTTTAAATCTAGGTATATGTGAACAAAGTATAATAGGGGTTGCAGCAGGTATGGCATTAGAAGGACTAAAACCATGGGTATATACAATTACACCATTTTTGATTGAAAGACCGTTTGAACAAATTAAACTTGATATAGATCAACAAAATGTTAATGTGAAATTAGTAGGATATGCTGATTATCCAACATTAGGCCCATCTCATTCAGAATTAAATGGTAAAAAAATGATGAGTTTATTTAAAAATATTAAATCATATTACCCAAAAAATTCTAAAGAAACACTATTTGCTATACATGAAACTTATAAGAGAATAGGCCCTTCTTTTATTAGCCTTAAGAGTGATCCAAATATTAACAGTTCTTTAACAGGAAGAGGATAAAATGGGAAAATTAGTTAATTACGTAACACCATTACATAAAGCAACTAAAAGATCATACATTGAAAGAATGATGGATGAAAAAGTAAAATGCATGAAAAAAGCAAAAGAATATGAATCCGACTATTGGGATGGTGATAGAAGATATGGATATGGGGGCTACAAATATATACCAGGTAGATGGAAACCAGTAGCAGAGGAGTTAATAAATAATTATAAATTAGATAATAATTCATCAATTCTTGATATAGGATGTGGAAAAGGACATTTATTATATGAAATCAAACTTTTACTACCTAAAATATCAATAAAAGGAATTGATATTTCCATACATGGGATAGAAAATTCAAAATCAGAAATAAAAGACTCAATTATAAATCACAAGGCACAAGAGAATTATCCTTTTAAAGATAAAGAATTTGATCTTGCAATTTCTTTAGGATGTTTTCACAACCTAAGAATTTTTGAACTTCAAATAGCTTTAAAAGAAATGCAAAGAGTTGCAAAAAACGGTTACCTAATGTTAGAAAGTTATAGAAATGAAAATGAATTATTTAATCTTCAATGTTGGGCTTTAACTTGTGAGTCATTTTTTGATACAAAAGAATGGGTTTGGATATATGAAAATTTCGGCTATTTTGGAGATTATGAATTTATATTTTTTGAATAATTTAAGTTATGAAAGCTGCAATACTATATAAAAATAAAAAACCCCTAGTTCTAGCGGAGTTAGAAATTCCTGATAAGTTAGAAGTTGGCCAGGTTTTAGTAAAAATTTTTTATAGCGGTATTTGTGGAGCTCAAATTAACGAAATAGATGGAACTAAGGGTAAAGATCATTATCTTCCTCATTTGTTAGGTCATGAGGGGTCTGGAATTGTTCAAAAAATTGGTCCTGGTGTATCTACTGTAAAAATAGGTGATCACGTAGTATTACATTGGAGAAAAAGCGATGGGATTCAAAGTTTAACTCCAAAATATAAATTAAATGGCAAAATCATTAATGCTGGTTGGGTAACAACTTTTAATGAAAAAGCAATAGTATCGGAAAATAGATTGACGGTAATACCTAAAAACTTTGATATGAAACTTGCTCCTCTTTTTGGTTGTGCGGTAACAACTGCTTTTGGAGTAGTTAATAATGATGCAAAAATTAAAATTGGAGAGTCAGTTATAATTTATGGCTTAGGAGGTGTGGGTTTAAATATAATACAAGCAGCGAGTATGGTTTCAGCATATCCAATTATAGGTATTGATATTAAAAAAAATAAATTATTAATGGGAAAAAAATTTGGACTTACTCATGGATTATTGGGAAAGTCAAAATCATTAAATGAAAAAATAAAAAAAATTTTAAAAAATGATTTTGCTGACATAGTCATTGATACAACTGGTAATAGTAAAATAATTGAAGAAGCTTATAAATTAACTAGCCCAAATGGAAAAACAATTTTAGTTGGAGTTCCAAAGAAAAATGATAATATTTCTATTTATTCACTTCCCTTACATTTTGATAAAACACTTTCAGGTTCACATGGTGGAAATTCAAAGCCAGATCATGATATTCCTAAATTTATCAGATTAATAAATGCAGGAAAAATGTCTTTGCAAAAAATTATTACACATGAATTTAAATTAAAAGATATTAATAAAGCAATTAAATTATTTAGGACAGGTACAGCTGGAAGAATAATTATTAAAACAAATGATGATATTTAATTTTAAGATATGAATATAGATACAGTAACAGTAAATCATGCAGTCAAAGCTATAATTTTTCGTAAGGATGGAAAAGTTCTTATGCAACAAAGGGATTATACTGAAGGTTTGCCATTTCAAGGAAGATGGACATTTTTTGGGGGATCAATTAGAAAAAATGAAAAATTAAAAGATGCTTTAAAGCGTGAACTAGAAGAAGAGCTTGAGTTTTCTAAAAATAAAATAGGTAAAAAACTTTTTGATTGGACATGGAAGTCAGATTGGAGTTTGGGTCATAATCATTTTTTTCCAGTAAAATACACAGGTAAACCAAAACTAAATTTAAAAGAGGGTATATCAATGAAGTGGTTTGATCTGAAAGATTTTATAATTAATCCTGTGACTCCAGATGTATATGAAAATTTTCATAAAATATATCAGTTACTATTTTCAAAAAATCTTATTACTTCTTCAGATTTAAGAGATTTTGAGAAATGTCTTATAAGTTTTGGAAATTTTCTTAAAAAGAATAATAGAGTTTTTTATACTTCAAAAAAAATGTGTGATATTTCTAGACAAGAAATTTTTTTATTGAAAAATTTAGCAAGTCTTAGAAAAGAAAGAATATTTAGAATATGCATGCATGTAGATGATGAATCTCAATATCATGAAATGCTAATGATACATGTAGAGCCAGTTATAGTTGGCCCACTTAAATTAAATAAAAATTATTTATCTTATCATATGATAGAGGGAGAAATTATTGTTTATTTATTGGACAAAAAAGGGCGACACACTAAAAAATTAAATTTGTCAATACATAATGGTAATCAATTTCTTAGGCTAGAGGCAGATAAATTTAGAAAGATTTATACTAACTCCAATTTCGCTATTTTTCTAGAAATTACTAGCGGACCTTTTAAAGATAGTGATACTGTTTGGTTTCATTCAAATATAAAAGTAAGAAGTCAAAAAAATATTGACCATTTTCAACATTAAATAATTATGAAAAATCATGTTTTAAACTATTTTAATAAAAATTTTGAAACTATCCAGAATTTAGATTACAAAAAAATTGAAAAATTAGCCAAAGCTTTATCTTTAATTAAAAATAACAAAGGTAGAATATTTCTTATTGGTGTAGGTGGCAGTGCAGCTAATTGTTCACATATGGTAAATGATTTACGTAAAATATGTGAACTAGAATCATATACACCAACTGATAATGTTTCAGAATTAACAGCGAGAATTAATGATGATGGTTGGGACTCTTCCTTCGCTAATTGGCTAAAAATTAGTAATTTAAACAAAAAAGATGCATTATTTATTTTATCAGTTGGCGGTGGAAATAAAAAATTAAAAGTAAGTGTTAATTTGATAAAAGCAATTGACTTTGCTATTAAGAGAAAAGCTAAAATTTATGGAATAGTAGGAAAAAAAGATGGTTATACATATAAAAAAGGCAATTTAATTATCGCTATTCCTGAAACAGATAAAAATTTAATAACCCCAATAAGCGAGTCATTTCAATCAGTTATATGGCACTGTTTAGTATCTCACCCTTTACTCAAAAGAAAACCTACAAAATGGTAAAAAAAAATTATCTAACAATTAAATTACATTTATTGCATTTTCTTTTTAATATAAGAATGCACATAGGTGTAATTTTTGCATCTATTGCTTTATCAAATAATTATTTAAAAATTTTAAAAAAAATTATTCAGGATCTTAAAAATAATGGATATTCTATAATTCCTAATTATTATTCACTTGATGAAATTCAAGACTTAAACAATTTGATAGATAATATTTTAGATCAAAGCACTAATAAAGAATCAGATAACGATTTTATAGAAAGAGTAGAGGGGCAGATTAAAGTTAAACATATTCAAAATAAATATCTTAAATTGAGAAGATATTCAACTGAAGTAATTTTTACTTTTCTTTCATTATTTTTTTATGGAAGACCAAAACTTCCTTCTGTACTAACAACTGTAACACATGATGGAAGTTTTAGTCACCCAGCAGTTCCAGGCAAATGCAATGACCCAATTGCAGGAGAGGCACATGTAGATTATTATTTTCATTATTTAAAAGCAATGATTCTTATAGAGGATATCACTATGGAAAATGGTCCAACAGCTATTATGCCTGGATCGTGTAAAAATAAAAAATTATTTCCTACATATGTTAAATTAATGAATGATAAGTCTACAACTGTCTTAGACAATAAAGTATATGAAAATTTATTAAAAGAAAATCCCCCAAAATATTTAGTGGGAAAAAAAGGAGATTTAATTTTAATTGACACTTGCAACATTCATTGGGCTAGTAAGATTAATAAAGGTTTAAGAAAAATTATATGGTTCTATTTTTAAAATTTATTGAAACTAATGATTGATTTAAATAAATTAAAAATTGAAATTTTTGCAGATGGAGCTGATTTTGATTCAATGTTAAAATTGAATTCAAATCCACTAATAAAAGGTTTTACAACTAATCCTACTTTAATGAAAAAAGCTGGAGTAAGTGACTATAAAGATTTTGCTCAAAAAGTTATTAAAGAGATAAATAAGCCAATTTCATTTGAGGTTTTTGCAGATGATTTTGAATCAATGAAACTTCAAGCAGAAGAAATTGCTTCTTGGGGATCAAATGTTAATGTCAAAATTCCAATAACTAATACAAAGGGTGAAAAATCAACATCTTTAATCAGAGATTTATCAAATCAGGGTATAAACTGTAATGTTACGGCTATTTTCACTTTAGATCAATTATCAGAAGTTCTAGATCACCTAAATAACAACACACCAGCAATATTATCAATTTTTGCAGGAAGGATTGCAGATACAGGATTAGATCCCGTACCAATCATGAAAAAGGCAGTAAAACTGACTAATCACAATGAAAAATTTAAAATTTTATGGGCCAGCCCAAGAGAACTTTTAAATATTTTACACGCTGATGAAGTTGGGTGTCATATCATAACAGTTTCTCATGATATATTAAAAAAAATTGATTTAATTAACAAAGATTTAACCAAATTTTCTTTAGAAACTGTTTCAATGTTTTATTCCGATGCAAAAAATGCAGGTTATAAAATAAAAATTAATAATAAATAAAGGTATATAAAATGGATAACAAAAAAATTTTTATAACTGGTGGAGCGGGTTATTGCGGTAGTAGACTTGTTCCCAGACTTTTAGAACAAGGTTATAAGATTACAGTTTATGATATTATGTATTTTGGAGATGATTTTTTACCTAAATCTAATCCAAATTTAAATATTATAGCAGGTGATATTCGTGATATTCAAAAAATTAAAAATGCTTGTAAAGATCATGATACATTTATCCATTTGGCATGTATTTCAAATGATGCAAGTTTTGTTCTAGATGAAGAATTATCTACAAGTATAAACCTTGACGCATTTGAACCAATGGTTATTGCAGTAAAAGAAGCAAAAATAAAAAGATTTATTTATGCATCAACTAGTTCTGTTTATGGTGTTTCAGACAAACCAGATGTGAAAGAAGATCACCCCTTAGTTCCACTAACATTATATAATGATTATAAAGGAAGATGCGAACCACTTTTAATTAAGCATACTAACGATGACTTTTGTGGAGTAATTTTTAGACCCGCCACTGTTTGCGGATATGCACCTAGGCAGAGATTAGATGTTTCAGTAAATATATTAACGAATTATGCATATCATAAAAATAAGATTTCTGTTTTTGGTGGAGACCAACTTAGACCAAACTTACATATAAAAGATTATTGTAATCTGGTTGAATTACTTTTAGTTGCTCCAAAAGATAAAATTCAAAATCAAATATTTAATGTTGGATTTCAAAATATGTCTATTTTTGAAATAGCAACTTTAGTTAAAAAAGTAGTAGAAGAAATGTATCCAGAAAAAGGGGCTATAGATATAATTAGAACAGAAAGTGATGATAATAGATCATATCATATTAATTCTGATAAAATTAAAAAAATTCTTAATTTTTCTCCTCAAAATACAATTGAAGATGCGGTAAAAGAATTATGTGAAGCTTTTCAAAAAAATTTAATACCTGATAGTTTTGATAAAGATATATATTTCAATGTTAAAAGATTAAAAAAATTAAATGCAAAATGAAAAAAAATAAATTAGTAGCAGTTGTGACAGGGGGAGCAGGATTCATTGGGAGTCATATGGTTGATCTATTAATCAAAAAAGGTTTCGAAGTTAGAATAATAGATAACCTATCTGGAGGACATGAAAAAAATATTAGTCATTTAAAAAATGAAAAAAAACTAAAATTTGAAAAAATGGATATTTGCAATATTAAAAATAATAATAAAACTTTTAAAGATGTAAAATATGTTTTCCATTTTGCTGGAATTGGAGATATCGTACCCTCTATTGAAAGACCCTCGAAATATTTATTAACAAATGTCCAAGGCACAGTAAATGTTCTGGAAGCATCAAGATATCAAAATGTTAAAAAATTAGTTTATGCAGCTTCGTCCTCATGTTATGGTCTTGCAACAACTCCAACAAGAGAAACTCACCCTATTTCTCCTCAATATCCATACGCACTAAGCAAATATATGGGTGAACAAGCAGTTTTACATTGGCATAAAGTATACAAATTATCTGCTGACTCTATTCGGATATTTAATGCCTATGGACCTAGAGTTAGAACCACAGGTGCTTATGGTGCTGTTTTTGGTGTATTTTTAAAGCAACGACTTGAAAAAAAGGCTTTGACTGTTGTCGGAAATGGAAGACAAAAAAGAGATTTTATTTATGTTACTGATGTTGCGGAATCTTTTTTTCATGTTGCTAAGACTAATACGAGTGGACAAATATATAATGTAGGAGCTGGCAATCCTCAAAGTATCAATAAACTAGTTAAGATTATAGGTGGAGAAGTATTGCACTTACCAAAAAGACCCGGTGAACCGGATTGTACTTGGGCAGACATAAGTAAAATTAAAAGACTCACTAGTTGGAGACCAAAAATAAAATTTGAAGACGGTGTTGCAAATATGATTGCAGAAATTGAAAATTGGAAAGATGCTCCTCTTTGGAATAAAAAAAATATTAGAGAAGCTACAAAAACTTGGTTTAAATATATATCATAATTTTTTGATATAGAGCAGTTAACAAAATGTTAAATATAATCAAATTTTTACTTTTTAATCCATTTATAGAATTAATTATATGGATTGATTATTTTATTAATTTCATTCCAGGAAAAATAGGAAAAATTATAAGAATATTATGGTTCAGTATTAGATTTAAAAAAATTTTAAAAGTTATAATAGACACAAATTGTGAATTTAAAGGATTGAAAAATATATTTTTTGCCAATGGTGTTGGAATTTCAAAAAATTGCAGTTTTTATGCAGAACAAGGAAATATATATGTTAGCGAAGGTACGGCATTTAATTCAGGCTGTCATATAAATGCGTCTATTGGAGGGGCTATCAAAATTGGAAAAAAATGTCCAATTGGCCCGAATGTTGTTATGCGTACCGCATCTCACAATTATGAAAAAGTAGATAAATTTATCCAAGATCAAGGCCACAAGTATGCTGATATTAATATTGCAGATAATTGTTGGATTGCAGCAAATGTGATAATAGTTGGAGGAGTCAATATTGGATCCGGGTCGGTAATAGGGGCAAATTCAGTAGTTACTAAAAATATTCCCTCTAACAGTGTGGCAGTAGGAATACCAGCTGAAGTTATCAAGAATAGATAATATGAATAATAAAATTAACTTTTTTCTATAAAATGACAACTGAATTTTTTGAAAAATATAGATATAAAATTAAAACTAAAAAAGAATTAATTAATATTATTGGTAAAATTCCAAGATCTAAAAAAGTGATTCTTTGTCACGGAGTATTTGATGTTGTTCATCCAGGACATATAAGACATTTAGCTTACGCAAAAACAAAAGCTAAGATTTTAATTGTAAGTATAACTGCAGATAAGCATATCAAAAAAGGCATTTATAGACCACATATACCAGAAAATTTGCGAGCTCTAAATTTAGCAGCTTTTGAAATGGTAGATTATGTTTTGGTTGATGAAAATTCTACACCACTAAAAAATTTAAAACATATTAAGCCAGATTATTTTGCAAAGGGTTTTGAATATACCTCTAGTGGACTACCTGCTGCCACGCTAGAAGAATCTGAAATAGTAGAGTCGTATGGAGGGGAGATGATTTTTACACCAGGTGATATTATTTATTCATCTTCTGGTTTGCTTAATTTATCTTTACCTCATTTACAATTAGAAAAATTATTATTATTGATGAAGCACAATAATATTGATTTTAAATTATTAAAAAATACCTTGAATAAATTTTCTAAATTTAAAGTTCATGTTTTAGGAGATACAATAGTTGATACCTATACAAGAACAAGTTTAATTGGAGGCCAAACTAAAACACCTACTTTTAGTGTATTGTATCAAAATGAAGAAAATTATGTGGGTGGAGCAGGCATTGTAGCCCAGCATTTAAAAGCTGCTGGAGCAGATGTTACATTTTCAACAATACTTGGGAATGATAATTTAAAAGAATTAGTAATATCAGTTTTAAAAAAAGCAGGAATAAAAATTAATGCTATAATTGACCCTACAAGACCTACTACAAATAAAAACGTAATTATAGCATCAGAATATAGATTGCTAAAATTAGATAAATTAGATAACAGGGCAATTTCTGAAGAAATTCAGGAAAAGCTTTTTTCAATCATTAAAAATTCAAAATCAGATGCGCAAGTATTTAGTGATTTTAGACATGGAATTTTTAACGCATTAAGTATTAATAATCTTATAAAAGCTATTAATAACAAAGCTTTTAAAGTTGCAGATAGCCAAGTCGCAACTAGATGGGGTAATATTACAGAATTTAAAAAATTTGATCTAATTACTCCAAATGAGAGGGAAGCAAGATTTGCTATAGCAGATCAAGATTCTACAGTTGGTAAACTTTCAGGGTTAATATTGAATGCTTCAAAATGCAAAAATTTAATTCTTAAACTTGGAGATAGAGGTGTATTTTGCGCAACTTCAAATAGAAATGAAAAAAGTTCATATTTTTCTATTGATAGTTTTGTAAATAATATTGTTGATCCTGTTGGAGCTGGAGACGCTCTTTTAGCTTATTCAACTCTTTCTATGTTATCAACAAAATCTCTTGTAATATCTAGTATTATTGGATCTATAGCTGCTGCCTGTGAGTGTGAACATGATGGAAATATTCCAGTAAAACCCGAGAATATAATTGAAAAAATTAATTATTTAGAAAAACAAACTAATTATAAATAACTTATGAAAATTGTTATAGCTGGCTTAGGTGTACAAGGCAAAAAAAGGTTAAATTATTTGATTAACGATCAAGTTATTACTGTAGATCCATATAATGATGATTCAAATTACTCTTCTTTAAAAGAAGTACCTCTAAAATTATATAATGCAGTATTTATTTGTACTCCGGACAATACAAAATATGAACTAATTTTATATTGTTTAAAAAATAAAAAACATGTTTTAGTAGAAAAACCTCTTTTATTTAGAGATATAAAAAAAATTAAATATTTAGAATTTTTAGCAAAAAAAAATAAAGTTGTTTTATATACTGCTTACAATCATAGATTTGAATCAAGTTTTATTAAAATGAAAAAAATAATCAATTCAAAAAAATTAGGAAAAATTTACTCATGTAGAATTTTTTATGGAAACGGTACTGCAAAATTAGTAAATGCTAGTTCTTGGAAAAATAAAGGTCTTGGTGTGTTACCGGACTTAGGTTCACATTTATTAGACACATGTAATTTTTGGTTTGGAAAAAATATAGGTAATTTTAAAATAATATCAGCAAACAAATTTGAAAATAAATCTTATGACCATGCTGTAATTGTAAATAAAAAATCAAAATTAAGAATAGAACTAGAAATGACATTATGTATGTGGAAAAATTATTTTTCTTGTGATATATTGGCTGAAAAAGGATCTGCTCATATAGAATCTTTATCTAAATGGAGTTCCAGTAAGTTTATTTTTAGAAAAAGAATATTGCCTTCAGGAGTACCAAAAGAAAAAAAATTAGTTTTTAAAAAAGGCGATCCTACATGGAAAATGGAACATAAATATTTTAAATCATTAATTAAAATGAATAAAAAAACAAATTTATCAAATGATATATGGATAAATTCATGTTTGAATAATTTAAAAACCTTACATAATTGAAAAAAATACCAAAAAATATGACAATAGGATTTATTGGCCTTTCACACTTAGGATTAGTATCTTCTATTTCAGCTTCAGAAAAAGGTTTTAATATAATAGGTTATGACGATAAATCTGAATTAATTGTAAAGTTAAACAAAGGAATTACTGAATTAGAAGAACCAAATCTAATTAAAATAAAAAATAAAAATAAAAGAAGAATTAAATTCACCAATGATCCAAAAAATCTCAATAAATGTGATTTAGTTTATTTTTCTAAAGATATTAAAACAAATAAAAAAAATGTTAGTGATTTTAAAAGTATAAATTCTTTAATCAATAAAGTAAAAAAACATTTAAATAAAAGATCAACTTTAATTATGCTAAGTCAAATTACACCCGGATTTACAAGAAAAATTAAATGGCCAAAAGATAAACTTTATTATCAAGTAGAAACTCTAATTTTTGGAAAAGCTATTAAAAGATCATTAAGCCCAGAAAGGATAATTGTAGGTAAAGCAAATGAAGCAGTAAAGATTAATCTTAAATATATGAAATTTTTGAAAAAATTTAATTGCCCTATTTTAACAATGAATTATGAAAGTGCAGAATTAACAAAAATAGCTATTAACCTTTTTTTAATTTCATCTATTGTTACATCAAATAAACTCTCAGAAATAAGTTCAAATTTAGGAGCAAATTATAACAAAATTAAATCAGCTTTAAAATTAGATAAACGAATTGGAAGATTTGCATATTTAAATCCAGGTTTAGGTATTGCTGGAGGTAATTTAGAGAGAGATTTAATAAACATCATAAAAATATCTAAAAAACATCATATTGATAAAAAATTATTTGATTCATGGAATGATAATTCTAACTTTATGAAAGAGTGGGCGTATAGAAAATTTAAAAGAGTAAATAAAAAAAATATTATTAAAAAAATATCAATCTTAGGAATAACTTACAAAGAAAATACTAATTCAATAAAAAATTCCCCTGCAATTGAATTAATAACTAAACTTAGAAAATATAAAGTTAATATTTATGACCCAGTAGTGAAAATAAACTTTACCAAAAAAAATTTGATAAATAAAAATTCAATTTCAGAATGTTTAAAAGATTTTGATGTTTTATTTATTATGACTCCATGGAAAAAATTTAAGAATTATAACTTTAAAAAGATACTTAAAAAAATGAAATCAGTTAATATAATTGATCCTTATGGCGTTATAAATGATGATAATTTAACCCATAAAAATTTGAATTATTATTCGATAACCAAAACTATCAACTAGTGTTAAAGCATTTAAATAAAAATAAAAAAATTCCAAAAAGGGTCCTTATTTTAGGTTCTAATGGATTTGTATCTAGTTCAGTTCAAAAAAGATTAATCAATTTAAAAATAAAAGTAATTGGTTTAACTAGAAAAAAAATTGATTTATCTCAAAAAAAATCTCAGGAAATTTTATCAAAAATTATAAATCATAATGATACAATTCTTTTTGTAGCTGCAAAAGCTCCAGTTAAAAATGAAAAGATGCTAATAAAAAATTTACAAATTGCTTTAAATATATGTGAAGTTATCAAAAACAAGAAAATTAAACATTTTATTTATCTTAGTTCAGATGCTGTCTATGCTGATTCAAAAAAGAAGTTAAATGAAAATTCAAAAACAATTCCTGAATCACTTCATGGAATCATGCATCTAACACGAGAAATTATGTTATCTCAAATTAAAAATCTACCACTATGCATTGTTAGACCAACTTTGATATTTGGCGCTAATGATCCTCATAATGGTTATGGACCTAATAGATTTGTAAGATTGGCAAAACAAAATAAAAACATTAACTTATTTGGCAATGGAGAAGAAAAAAGAGACCATGTATGGATAGAAGATGTATCAAATATTATATGTCATATTATTTTACGAAAAAGCGTTGGAAAAATAAATATTGCTTCTGGCAAAGTTTATTCTTTTTATAAATTAGCTAAAATGATAAACTTAATTTCCAAAAGTTCTTCAAAAATATTACCCAACCCTAGAATTGGGCCTATGCCACATAATGGTTATAGACCTTTTAATATAAATAATTTAAAGAAATCATTTCCTAATATAAAAATTTCTTTTTTTGAAAAAATACTTTCAAAAATAATTAAGGATTATTAATCTTTTAACTTACAACAGATGTTTAAATATATTCGATATTATTTATACTTATTAATATCTTTTTTTAGAATTCCATACTCTCAAGCCTATATTAATATTCAGGCTCACGAAGTTAAAAATATTTTAATCAATAAAATTTCTGAAAAAAAAATTAATATGTTTTTAATAAAAAAATTATACCAAAAACACTATGATTTTTTAATTTATTGTAAAAAAATTAAAGTTGACATGCCAGAAGTTTATTTTTGGACAGCTTTAGCTGCTTTAACTATAGGTAACTATGAAGACTGGAAAACCTTAAGATTAAAATTACTAGAAAAACAAAAAACTATTTCTGATAAGAAAAAGCTAAATTTTCAAATAATTGAACCTGGTCACATTGTATTTACGATAGGTAATACTTTAACATTAGATGCATGGATAAAGTCACAAATTTTAGGATTTAGTAAAAAAATTAGAACAATTTTACCTCTCCCTCCACAATATAAAAACAAAATAATTAATAGATCAATGTTAGAATATTATAAACCGTTTATAGATATTATCGAAGACCCTAAGGAGGCTAGATATTATTATTCTAATTTGCAAAATGCTCAAGCTTGGCACAATATAAGAATACCATGTGGAAAAAAACATAGACCTTACTTTTCACATTCTTCAGCGGTTTATGTTCAATCAGTTTGGGATTCGCAAAAGAGAAAGCCATTATTTAGTCTTCGAGATTCCCATAGATTTAATGGAAGGCAAATTTTAAAAAAAATGGGAATTCCTGAAGATTCTTGGTTTGTTACTTGTCAT
>CETM01058273.1_pt1 | contig 16371 bp, 14 predicted proteins | sample 361451 | NCBI WGS metagenome assembly CETM01 (sample SAMEA2622690, study PRJEB7988) | marine metagenome | isolation source: saline water (ENVO:00002010), including
CCAAAACTTAAGTCTGCGCACCGAAAGGTGTGTAGACAAGAGTTTTAATTTTTTTTCCAGAATAAAAATGTTAAAAGATAAAATAAAATAACACCAACAAAATAGTTCCATTCTAAAGCGTGTTTAAAGTGAACGTTTCCACTTGTTACTACAATTGGTAAACTACCTATGGCTACAATTACTAAGATTGTTACTAAGATTATTTTTAAAATAAGTACGTAGTTATTTATATCATTCATAATAAGAGATTTTAATTTAAAGAATCTGTAAACTAATAAAGATTGAGCAACTATTTCAAAAATAATAAAACCTAATAAAACAAATCTTCTAAAGAATTTGTATAAATCATAATCAAATTTTATTCCTAAAAATATTGAATGTATTATTAGAAATACAGCAGATAATATTCCAAAGGTTTTAAAAAGATTATTTTTATTTTCTGAATTCTGGTAGTAATTTATTATTTGATTTGTTTTTATCCAATAAATTATCAATAAGATTGAGGAAAAAATCATTGAGGGTTTAAATATTAAAAAGGTAGGATAAGTCCTTGCCGTTCTACTTATGGAAACTCCACCATCAAAATAAGGAAAAGTTGGTTGCGATCGTCCTATTTGATCTACACTTAAAAAAGTATTGTCGAAAATTTGGTAATTAACAGAGACAAATAAACAAAGATTTATAGCTACAAAAGGAATTATAAATATCCATAAACTCAACTTTTTAACTTGAGTTCTTATTTCCATTTTAGATCAGACTATCTTTTTTTATTTCTTTTTCTAGCTCTTCTTTTTTTTGAGCCAATTTTACGTCTTCCTCTATGTTTTTTTGGATATCCCATATTTTAATTCTAATACCATTTAAATAATTAATTATCAATTTAAATAATTATTTTAATAAAATTTTTCCTTTGCTAACCAATTTGTATCAAATTCCGAACTAATGAATTTTTCATGAGAGAGTATTTTTTTATGAAGGTCAATTGTGGTAATTACACCATCTATAACAAATTCATTTAAAGATCTCATGGTTCTCTGTATCGCCTCAGTCCTATTCCTGCCTTTACAAATTAATTTACATATTAAGCTGTCATAATAGGGAGTAATTTTACATCCCTGGAAAATTGATCCATCCACTCTTGTTCTAAAACCTGAGGGTTGATGACATACCGAGATTATTCCTGGACTAGGTCGAAAATCTTTTGATGGATCTTCTGCATTTATTCTACACTCTATAGTATGACCTCTTGCACTAATATCATTTTGTTTTAAAGCAGTCTCACCAGAATAAGCCACCCATATCTGCTCTTTAACTATATCAATTCCAGTTTGAACTTCAGTTACAGGATGTTCCACTTGAACTCTAGTATTCATTTCTAAAAAATAAAATTTTCCTTTTTCATATATATATTCAACTGTACCAGCTCCTTCATAACCTAAAGCCTCAACCATCTTTACTGTTTTGTTTAATAAATCTGACCTAATTTTTTCGTTTAACACTGGACTAGGAGTTTCTTCAATAAGTTTTTGATGTTTTCTTTGAACTGAACAGTCTCTTTCATTTAAATGAACCGTTCTGTTTTTACCTGAAATAATTTGAACCTCAATATGTCTTGGATTTTTAAAATACTTCTCAATATAGACTTCTTCATTTCCAAAATATTTCTTAGCTTCTAAACGAGCTAAAGAAAATAATTCTGCTAATTTATCTTCGCTATCAACAATTTTCATTCCTTTACCGCCTCCTCCTCCAGAAGCTTTAATTAAAACAGGGTAGCCAATATTTTTACAAATTGATTTCGCTTCATCTACATTTTTTACCCCACCTTCTGAACCTTCTATTATTGGTAAACCGTTTTGTTTTGCAATTCTCTTTGCTTGAATTTTATCTCCCATTTTTTTTATAATATCTGCTTTTGGACCGATAAACTTTATTCCGTGTTTTTGAATCATATCTGCAAATTTATAATTTTCTGATAAAAAACCATAACCAGGATGAACTGCTTCAGCTCCTGTCACATCTATAGCGGATATTATTGCAGGAATATTTAAGTAGCTGTTTTGTGGTTGATGTGAACCGATACAAACACTTTCATCAGCTAGTCTTACGTGCATTGACTCAGAGTCTACGTCAGAGTGAACAGCTACAGTTCCTATACCCCATTCTTTACAGGCTCTTATTACCCTGACTGCAATTTCTCCCCTGTTTGCGATTAAAACTTTTTTAAACATTAATTATTTTAAAAGAACTAAAGTTTGACCAAACTCAACCGCTTGACCATCTTGAACTAAAACTTTTTTAATTTCACCATCCGAAGTAGACGGTACATGATTCATTGTTTTCATTGCCTCGACTATCATTATAGTTTGTCCTTTTTTTATTTTTTGACCAACTTCAACAAATTTTTTACCACCAGGTTCAGGAGCTAAATACGCAGTTCCTATGATTGGAGAGACAATCTTTGTTCCACTTTCTTCACTTTTGGTTTTCGTTAAACTTGGTTTGTGAGCAGTTACAGGATCATTAGAAGCCAAATTTTTTGCAACCTTGATTTTCTTATCACCGTCTTGATACTCAATTTCCGATAAACCAAATTCTTCAAGGTATTCTTTTAATTCTTTAATTAATTTTTTATCAATTTTCATTGCTTATAATCTTTTTAATTCCATCGAGTGCCATAATGTATCCATCAACACCTAAACCACAAATTATTCCATTGGCCGCTTTACTAATTAATGACTTATGCCTGAAATCTTCTCTTTTGTAAATATTTGTTATGTGCAACTCTATAGTTGGTTTTTTTACTGCGAGTAGAGCATCAAGTATCGCTACAGATGTGTGAGTATATCCTCCGGCGTTAATAATTATACCTTGATATTTATCTTTAGCACTTTGAATGATATTTACTATTTCTCCTTCAACATTTGATTGTTTAAAGTCAATCTGGAGGCCAATTTTTTTAGAATAGCTCTCGCATTTTTTTTGAATATCAGCAAGAGAGCTATTTCCATATTTTTCTTTTTCTCTAGTTCCCAGTAAGTTTAAATTAGGACCATTTATAACAAGGATTTTTTGACTCATTTTGATATAATAAAAATCAAAAATATCTCAATTATGGCAAAAATACAATTAAATGGAAAAAAAATATCGATACTCGCAAATATCAGTGTAAGAGATCTTGTAAAAAAATATAAATTGAAGGAAAAAAAGATTGCGATTGAGGTTAATGGCATAATTTTACCAAAGCAAAATTACGCAAAAAAGAAGCTCAAAAATAATGACAAAATAGAAATTGTACAATTTATAGGTGGAGGATAGGTGAAAGCTGACAATTTAAAAGTTGGAGCAAATATTCTTAAATCACGCTTAATAGTTGGAACTGGCAAATATAAAAACTTCAAACAAACAGCTGAAGCAGTAAAAGCATCGGGAGCAGACATGGTTACCGTTGCAGTAAGAAGAGTTAATATTTTAGACAAGAGAAAACCAGTTTTAATGGATTATTTAAATCCAAAGAAAATCCTTTATTTACCAAACACTGCAGGCTGTTTTAATTCAAAAGACGCTTTAAGAACATTAAGACTAGCCAGAGAAATGGGTGGATGGAAACTTGTGAAATTAGAAGTTCTTGGAGATAAAAAAACTTTGTATCCAAACATGATTGAAACATTAAAATCTACAAAAATTTTAGTTAAAGAAGGTTTTAAAGTAATGGTTTACTGCTCAGATGATCCTATCATAGCAAAAAAATTGGAAGATAGTGGAGCTTCTGCAATAATGCCCTTAGCGTCACCAATAGGTTCAGGAAGAGGAATAAAAAATAAACTAAATTTATCCATTATAAAAAATAATTCTAAAGTACCAGTTATTGTGGATGCGGGTATAGGAACTGCATCAGACGCTGCGATTGCGATGGAACTCGGATGTGATGGAGTACTTGTTAATACAGCGATAGCAAAAGCCAAAAATCCAATTTTAATGGCCAAGTCAATGAAGCACGCTGTCATTGCCGGCAGGAAATCTTTTTTGGCTGGTAGAATTAAACCTCAGGATTATGGATCTCCCAGCAGTAGCTCCAAGGGATTAATTTGATCTTTTTTTTCTTCTTACCCAGAGGATTTTTCCTAAACCTTTACTTTCCTTTTTTTTATTTTTAAAAAGGTCATTAGATAATTTTTTTTTGTTAAAGGGATTAATTTTAACAACATTATCCTTTTTATTAATTCCTTCATTAATTTTTTTGAAGCTTTCAATTTGTTTTATTATTTTTTTATTTTTATTCAACAAATGAATTTTATACTCAGGAATTATTAAATTACTATCTGAAGTAATATTTATCTTAAATTTATATTTTTTTTCAAAAAAAGAGATCTCATTTTTAAAAAATGACTTTAAATAGAGACTTACTTTATCCGGAACATATGCAGTTATTATTTTTGTTTTATTTGAAAAAGCCAGCATTTCAATTTTTTTAATAATTTTTTGTGCAAATGACTCCAATGATAAATTTGTTTCCCATTTAATTGAACTTTCCTTGAGTCTTTGTCTAGTCATTTCTAAAAGACCAAAATTGCTTATTCTTCCAACCTGTATTCTTGCTCTATCTAATTTTAACTTTTCTTTCATTTTTCTCTCAACCATTCTTCTATTGTGAAAACCCATCATATCAATGAAGTCAATCACAATAAGGCCCGAAAGATCTCTTATTTTAATTTGTCTTGCAATTTCTTCTGCTGCTTCCAGATTAGTATTAAGCGCAGTTTTTTCAATGTTTACTTGTTTTGTAGATTGACCAGAATTTATATCAATAGCAACTAAAGCCTCTGTTGGATTTATAACTAAATAACCTCCAGACTTTAATTTTACCAACGGTTCAAAAATTTTATTTAAATCTTTTTCTATACCGACACTATGAAATAACGGTATTTTTCCTCTATACTTTTTTACAAATTTGGAATTTCTAGGCATGAATTCTTTCATAAAAGACTTTGCCCTCTGATACCCATCATTGCCCTCAACATGAATAAATTTTGTTTCATTGTCATATATATCTCTTAAAGCCCTTTTAATAACATCTCCCTCTTCATGTATTAATATTGGAGCAGTAGAATTTATTGCTTTACTTTTGATTTTTTCCCATAGACCTATTGTATTTTGAAGATCACCATCTATTTCATTTCTAGTTTTTCTCGAACCTGCTGTCCTAACTATTAATCCCATGTTAGATGGAATTTCTATATTTTTTAGTATTTCTCTAATTTTATTTCTGTCCTCATAATTAAAAATTTTTCTAGATATGCCACCACCTTTTGCAGTGTTTGGCATCAAAACTATATATTTACCTGCTAGTGATACGAATGTTGTTAAGGCCGCACCTTTTTGTCCTCTTTCCTCTTTCATAACTTGAACGAGTAATACTTGACCTGGTCTTACAACTTCCTGAATTCTATATCTTCTTATGCCGTATCTGTTTTTTAATTTTTCTCTAATTTTTTCTGACTCATTAGTTTCCTGTATTTTTGTTTCATTATTATTACTGCTGGTATTGTTTGAAGTAATTTGATTTTCTCGTGAATTATCTGGTGAACTATCTTCTTTATCTTCAGTTTTTTCTTTTTCTTTTAGATCTTCTCTAATTTTAACTTCTGCCTTTTTAAGTTCCTCTTTGTCCTCAGTTGGTATTTGGTAGTAGTCAGATTGAATATCATTGAAAGCTAAAAATCCATGCCTTTCTCTGCCAAAGTCAATAAACGCAGCTTGCAGTGATGGCTCGACTCTACTAACTTTTCCTAAGTAGATGTTATTTTTTAAATTTAGATTGTTTTTATTTTCAGACTCGTATTCTTCAATATTTGACTCTGATTTAAGTACAATTCTAGTTTCTTCTGGATGCGAAGCATCGATATATAAATTTTTCTGCATATAAAATAAAACCTGTTCATAAATTTTGATTTAAATTTAGTATTTTTTGATTTAATTCTCATAAATTCCACAGAGCTCATTATACATTTTTTTTATTATTATTAAATGGGAATTTTATCATTTTTAACTTGCCTTAAGATAGCCAAAATATAAGGGTTTATATAAATTTTTGGGAATATAAATACATGAAAAAAATTTATTTAGGCACATTTAAAATTTTAATATCCTTCTTCATTGGAGGAGTTTTCCTAGTATTCTCTGCTTTTTGGTATTTTTCACATGATCTTCCTGATTTTAAAAAGCTATCAAATTATGAACCATCAGTTTTGAGTAGAGTCTATGATGATAAAGGAAATTTAATAGCGGAATATGCTTTAGAAAAAAGACTATTTATACCCATCGAGTCAATACCTGACAAAGTGATAAACTCTTTTTTGTCGGCAGAGGATAAAAACTTTTTTGATCACCCAGGTGTTGATGCCAGAGGAGTTACCAGAGCATTTATAAGAAATATAAATAATATTTTAACAAACAAAAGATTAGAAGGTGCATCAACTATAACTCAGCAAGTAGCAAAGAATTTCTTGCTTACAAATGAGGTATCATTAAAAAGAAAGATAAAAGAAGCTATATTAGCCTTTAGGATAGAAAAGGCTTATACAAAAAAAAGAATTCTTGAACTGTATTTAAATGAAATTTACCTTGGTCAGGGTAGTTACGGAGTCGCTTCTGCCAGTCTTGAATATTTTAACAAATCTGTAAAAGAACTTAATTATAATGAATCCGCTTTACTTGCGGCTTTACCAAAAGCGCCTAGTAAATATAATCCTTACAAAGCACCAGCTTTAGCAAAAGTAAGAAGAGATTTGGTTTTAAATAATTTAAATGAAAATGGATATATTACAAAAAAAGAATTCAAAAATTTTGCGAAACAGAAAATTAATTTAAATAAAAGAAAAATATCCCTTATCAAGGAGGCGAGATCATACACTGAGGAAGTTAGAAGAATAGTAAGTTCAGATTATGGATTTAAAAAATTATACTCTGAAGGATTGTCGATAAGTACACCTCTTAACGGAAAGTATCAAATTGAGGCCCTTAATGCTTTGAGATTTGGAATAGAGTCATATGACAAACGTCATGGATGGAGAGGCCCCATAACAAATATCTTTGAAGATGCTAATTGGAAGAAAAGAATAGAGAATCTTCCCATTGACGAAACTTTAAAATGGGAAATTGCTGAGGTTCTAGAGGTAAATGAGTATGAGTCTAAAATTAAAATAATTAAAAATAATTCACAAGATCAAATTAGATTTGAAAATCTTAAATGGACTAAACAAAAAAGTTTTAAAAAATTATTTAAAAAAGGAGACTTGATTTTTGTAAAGAAAGGTTCAAAAGACAATTGGATTCTAAAACAGTTACCACTAGTTAATGGAAGTATTGTCGTTATGAATCCTTACAATGGAAAAGTCAAAGCTCTTGTTGGTGGTTATAGTTTTGTTTCAAGTGAGTTTAATAGAGCAACGCAAGCAAAAAGACAACCGGGATCAGCTTTTAAACCTTTTGTTTACTCAGCTGCTTTAGAAAATGGTTTTTTACCTAATTCAATAATTTTAGATGCACCGTTTGTAAGTGAACAAGGCAAAGGATTAAAAAATTGGAAACCAGAAAACTATGGGAAAAAGTTTTATGGACCTTCTACTTTAAGAAAGGGAATTGAGAAATCAAGAAATCTAATGACAGTTAGAGTTGCTCAAAGTGTTGGTTTTGAAAAAATCTCTAATATTTCCAAAAATTTAGGTATATATGAAAACGTTCCTGAACTTTTATCTGTTTCCCTTGGTTCAAATGAAACAACTCTTTTAAAATTAACAAATGCCTATTGTACTTTTATAAATGGAGGAAAAAAAGTAAACCCTGTTTTGATAAATAGAATTCAAAATAGGAGAGGGAAGACCATTTTTAATTCTGATGCCAATGATTGTGAAGGCTGTAAAATAGTTAGCAATGAAGAAGATAAAGTTTTTACACCAAAAGTAATTGATAACTACAAACAAGTATTAAGCAAGGAAACAGCATACCAAATTACTTCTATGTTAGAGGGGGTAATTAAAAGAGGTACTGGAAAAAAATTAAGAAGTTTAAATGTTCCGCTGGCAGGTAAAACCGGGACTACAAATGATAATTTTGATGCATGGTTCATTGGGTCAACTTCAGATTTAACAATTGGTGTTTATATTGGTTTTGATAATCCTAAATCTCTCGGAAAATATGAAACTGGATCAAAAGCTGCTTTACCAGTATTTAAAAAATTCGTAGAAAATTCAATTTATAAGGAGGAAATGAAAAATTTTAAGGCTCCAGAAACAATAAACTTTTTTTCTATCGATTATGATAAAGGTGAATTCATGGGATTTATAGAAAAAAAGTCTATAACAGAGGCTTTCAAAGAAAAAAATATTGAAGATATAAAATTAAAAAATTTAAATTTAGGAAAAAAACGTGATAAATTCAAAAAGTTTACCCGATTCTACTAATGAGTAATTTTGAAAATAATATAAAATCTTCGGAAAAATCCCTCTCAAATATCAGGGGGTATCTTTGATGGTAATAATATTAGTACAAGAATTTCTGAACTAAATAAAGAAATTCTTAAAGATAACTTTTGGAAAGATAAAAATAATTCTAAAAAAGTATTAAAAGAAAAAAGTTTTTTAGAAAATATTTTCAATTTTTTCAACAATACAGAAAAAGAAATAAAAAATCTCAAAGATCTAAACAAGCTTGCCCTAGAGGAGTCAGATGATCCAACCCTTTCTGACTGCTCAAATAAAGTAATAAAATTATTAAAAGAAATTAAAGATATCGAAATTAAATGCTTTCTTTCTGGCGAGAATGATAATTTAGATATTTTTTTAGAAATACACGCAGGTGCAGGAGGAACCGAAAGTCAGGATTGGGCAGAAATGCTTAGAAGAATGTATTTAAAATGGTTTGACAAAAAAAGTTTTAAATATGAAATGATGAGTGAACACAAAGGTGAAGAGGCAGGTATTAAATCATCTACACTTAAGATTTCTGGTGAAAACCTTTATGGTTTAATGAAAAAAGAATCCGGAGTACACAGACTTGTAAGAATTTCACCTTTTGACTCCGGGGCAAGACGACATACAAGTTTTGCAAGCGTTTGGATATACCCATGTGTTGATGATGATATTGATATTGTAATAGATGAAAAAAATCTAAGAATAGACACCTATAGATCGAGTGGCGCAGGGGGACAACATGTAAATACTACTGATAGTGCTGTTAGAATTACCCACTTACCAACAAAAATAGTTGTGCAATGTCAGAACGAAAGATCACAACATAAAAATAAAGAAACATGTTTTAAAATGCTTAAAGCAAGACTATATGAGAATGAAATTCAAAAAAGAGAAGCTAAAAGTAAAAAAGAACTTGATTCAAAAACTGATATTGGATGGGGTTATCAAATCAGATCATATGTTTTACAGCCTTATAGGCTTGTAAAAGATCTAAGGTACAATATCCAAGATACTAATCCTGACTCTGTATTAAATGGAAATATAGACAAATTTATTGAAGGTTCAATTTTTAGGACAGATAAATAGTGAAAAAAACATTATTTTCAACATTATTATTTATTTTATTTCTATTATTTATAGGAACGTTTTATTTAAGTTTTTTTGGTTACGACACTAACAAATTTAATCAAATTATTAAAACTGAAATAAATAAATCTAATGAAAATATAGAATTAGATTTTGAAAAAATATCAGTTTTACTTGATATTAAAAAATTTATTTTATATGTTAGATTTTTAAATCCTAATCTTTATTATTACAAAACTTCTATTCCATTAAGTTCATTAAGAACAGATATAGACTTAGAATTTTTAACTGAAAAAAAATTAGCTATAGAAAAAGTATTACTTTCAACAGAGTATTTAGATTTTAATAAAATAAAGCCTCTTTTAAATAAGACTGATTTTAAACAGGATACTTTTAAAAATATTAAGAGTGCAAGATTTATGATTAAAGATTTAACTTTAGAATTTGATAAAAATTTTCAATTAAATCGGGATTTTAGTATTGGTGGAAATATCAATACAGCAAATATAAAAATAACCGAAAAATATGATATTAAAAATCTAAGGGCAAATTTTCTATATGAAAACGAGTCATTTTACTTGAATGAAATGTCTTGGAATTTTAACGATCAAAAAAAACTAGAAAAAGAATTTTTTAATGGAGAACTTGATGTCAAAAAAAATAAAAAAAACTATGAAGTTGATTTGAGTTTTAAAACAAAAAACCCTTCAATTTTACCAAGAATTTCCTTAATGAACTATTCTTTTGAAAAAGATGATATTTTAAATTTTGAAACTAAACTTATAATAAATAATAATATTTTCTTCAAAAATATTTCTATAGAGGACAGCAATAATAAATTAAAAGTAAAAAACCTTGAGTTAGATGGCAATTATAACTTAATAAAGTTTAATGAAATTGGAATTAAGACCTCTATGGAAAATAAGATTAACAACGAATTTAAAATATTAAACAAAGACAAAATCGAGATTAAAGGAAAGATTTTTGATGCGAAAATGCTTATCACTGAATTAAGCAAGGATAGCAAAAAAAACCAATTTCTTAAAAGAATTTCAAAAGATATAGAGATAGATTTTAATAGAATACTAAAGGGCGCAAAATTTCCAATAAAAAATTTCAGACTTATTGGAAAAATTAAAAAAGGTTCGTTTGAAAAAATTTCAGCCAAAAGTGATTTTGATGACAATAAACATTTAGATATCACACTAAAACAAGACGAGAAATCAAATGATAAAATTCTGGATGTATATTCTGATATTGCCACACCTTTATTGAGTGATTACAAATTTTTTCAGGGTTTAGATGGTGGAAATTTAAATTATGTTTCAAAGTTTAATAAAAAAAATTCTTCGAGCAATTTAACTATTAATAACTTTAAGCTCAATAAAGCCCCAGCTTTAGCAAAAATTTTAACACTCGCTGATCTCAAAGGTCTTACAGATACCTTGAAAGGTGAGGGCATAAGTTTTGATACGCTTGTTATTAAATATACAAGCAATCCTGAAAAAATGGATATCAACGAAATATTTATGATTGGCCCATCTATTTCTATACTTATCGATGGCTATGTTGAAAAAAAAAGTGGTTTGACTAGTTTGAGGGGTACACTTGTTCCGGCCAAAACATTAAACAGTGTAATTTCAAAAATACCAGTTGTTGGAGATATTCTAATAGGAAATAAAGTTGGAGAAGGTGTCTTTGGAATTAGTTTTAAAATTAAAGGCCTTCCAAATAATTTAAAAACAACTGTTAACCCTGTAAAAACACTTACACCAAGATTTATTACTAGAGCTTTGGAGTCAGTCAAAAAGAAAAATTCTAAATGACTTTTACCTTTAAGTGCTTTTTTTTGCCAATAGAAATTTTTATATAATTACCGTCTAATACGTCAATCATTTTAACAATCTTATTTTCATCAGATATAATTTTGTCGTTTAATTTTATTCCATTATTTTTACAAATTCGTCTCACTTCACTCTTGGAATGAACTAAACCATTTTTAAAAACAAATTCTATTATATTAATACCCTGCTTAATAATATTTTCCTTGATTGTTTTCTCAGGTATATTTTTTCCTAACCCGCCCTTAACAAAAGTCTCTGTAGCTGTATCAGCGCTTTCTGATGCTGCTTTTGCACCATGCAGGATAGTAGTAGCCTCATTTGCCAATATTATTTTGAGGTTATTAATATTTTTCTCTTCCTCAATCTTTTTTGAAATATTTTCTACAGTTAATTCTGTAAAGTATTTTAAAAATTTTTCGACATCAGCATCTGCAGTATTTCTCCAGAATTGCCAATAATCATATGGTGAAAACATTTTTTTATTTAACCAAACTGCTCCTTTTTCAGTTTTTCCCATTTTAGCACCAGATGAGAGAGTAATTAATGGAGTTGTAATACCAAAAGCTTCTTTTTGCATAATTCTTCTTATGAGATCAGTACCGTTAACAATGTTACCCCATTGATCAGAACCTCCCATCTGTAAAATACAATCATGATTTTTAAATAATTGATAAAAATCATATGCCTGAAGTATCATATAATTAAATTCCATATAACTAAGAGATTGTTCTCTATCCAATCGAAGCTTAACGCTATCAAATGTAAGCATTTTATTTATAGTAAAATGTTTTCCAACATTTCTTAAAAAATCAATATATTTTAATTTTCCAAGCCAATTATAATTATCTACAAATACAGGTTTAGTTTTTTTATTCTTTGAGGGTAGTAGTTTCTCAAATAATTTCTTTATCCCAGAAATATTTTTCTTTATGTCAACATGTTTTAAAATTTTTCTAGTAGAGTCCTTTCCAGACGGATCTCCAATTAATGTTGTCCCCCCACCTAATAAAACTATCGGTTGATGCCCATATTTTTGTAAAAGCCTTAGAACCATAATTTGCATCAAACTACCAACGTGAAGACTGGGAGCAGTAATATCGAATCCGATATAGGCTTTTATTGACTTTTCTGAAGAAATTTTTTCAAGTTTTTCATAATCAGTACACTGATTTAAAAATCCCCTTAGTTTCATTTCAGATAAAAAGGTATTTTTCATAGAACTTTGCGTTTAGAATCTACTATTATACAAAAATTACTATAAATAAATATAAAATATGAGCAAAGTATATACAGCCTTGGGTTTAATGAGCGGTACATCGGCTGATGGAGTTGATGCATCAGTTATTAAATCTGACGGTGAAACAAGTTATAAGGTAATTTTAAACAAGTATTTTAAGTATGAGGAAGATATCTACAAAAAAATTCATAAAATAAAAGATAATTTAAATGAATCAAATGATATTAAAATTTTAGCAAAAGATCTTAAGGATATTGAAAAAAGAATAACACTTTTTCACGCTCAAGTAGTCAATAATATAATAACTAATAATAATATTGAGCTTGTAGGTTTTCATGGACAAACAATTTTTCATAATCCAGAAGAACAAATTTCAATACAGTTGGGAGATGGAAAACTTTTATCACAACTTATTAAAAAAACTGTGATCTATAATTTTAGAAAGAATGATTTAAAAAATGGAGGTGAAGGAGCACCTTTGACACCAATTTTTCACAAAGTACTTGTTAGTCAAAATAAAATTGATTTACCAGTTACTATTCTGAATATAGGCGGAATAGCAAATATTACTTCTATTGACAAAAATAAAAAAATTTCAAGCCGTGATATAGGCCCAGGAAGTTGTTTGGTAGACTCATGGGTCAGAAATAATTCTGATAAAAATTTTGATGATGAAGGAAGAATTGCAAGATCTGGAAGAATAAATGAAATTATTTTAACTCAGTCTTTAGACAATTTTTATAATAATGATATTAGTAAAAAAAAATCATATGATGTAAAAGATTTTGATCCATCTTTTGTTAGAGGTTTAACGTTAGAGGATGGAGCAGCAACATTAACTGAGTTTTCAGCCAAAATATTCGAAAATAAAAACTTTCATAAAAATGTTTATGTTTGTGGAGGTGGTAGAAAAAATAAATTTTTGTTAGAAAAAATTGAAAAAGTAATTGAAAGCAAAATAAAACAAATTGATGAATTAGATATAGATGGTGATTTTGTAGAGTCGCAAGCTTTTGCATATCTTGGTATAAGAGCTTATTTGAAATTACCTATATCTTTTCCTGAAACTACTGGTGTTAAGAAATCTTGTACTGGTGGAGAAATAATAAAATTTATATAAGTTCAGTACTTTTTTCAACGTAAATATTCATTACTTTTTTTAAATCTTCCTCTTTATTTTTAAAAAAATGATTTGCATTTTTAACTTCAGAAAAAAGAACCTCAATTCCTTTTTGATTTTTTAATCTATTGTCTAGTTCTTTTATACTATCTTTTGATACTAATTCATCCTTTTCACCAAATATTATTTGCCCTGAAGTTGGACATGGAGCTAAAAAAGTAAAGTCATAAACATTTGGCTGTGGAGATATTGCAATAAATTTAGTTACCTCAGGCCTTCTCATAATTAATTGCATACATATCAGCGATCCAAATGAAAACCCAGAAACCCAACATTGACTATAATCTTGATTTTCTCTTTCTATCCAATCAAGAGCTGCTGCTGCATCTGAAAGTTCACCTTGACCATTATCAAATGTTCCTTCGCTTTTGCCTACACCTCTAAAATTTAATCTTAATACTGAAAATCCATTTTTTAAAAATACGTTATAAGTTTCTTGTATGATCCTATTATTCATAGTGCCTCCGTATTGTGGGTGAGGTTGTAAAACAATTGCAATTGGAGAACCTTTTTTTTCGTTTTTAAAATATTTAGCTTCTAAACGACCAGCTGGTCCTGCAATAAAAACTTCCAAACTTTTTTGTTTCATAATTGTTAATGATAATTAGTTTCAAAAAAAAAATAGATTTATAGCACGTTTTAACCGCGTCATAATTTTTTTTTATTAAAGTTGACTAATTTAGTAGGAATATCTAAATAAACATTGATAATACTGAACAATATGAAATTAACCACAAAAGGTAGATATGCTGTAATGGCCATGGCTGATTTAGCAGCCAATCAAAACGGAAAGCCCGTAAGTCTTTATGATATTTCTACAAGACAAAATATATCACTATCTTATTTGGAACAGCTTTTTTCTAAATTAAAACATGAAAAATTAGTTAAAAGTATAAGAGGAGCCTCAGGAGGTTATGTATTAGAAAAAAACCCCAAAGAAATTAGGCTAGCAAATATAATTAGAGCAGTAGACGAAGAAATCAAAACTTTAAATTGCAAGAAAGAGTCAAAAAAAGGTTGTAATGGAAGATCAATAAAATGCATAACACATAACCTTTGGGATGATCTAGAAAATCACATAAATGACTTTTTTCAAAGAGTTAGCTTGAATGACGTTATTAAACAAAAAAATATTGAAATAAAATAAATGAAAAATCAAAATATAAATACAAATCAAGAATATAAATATGGTTTTACAACCGATATTGAGAATATTAGAGCGCCTAAAGGTTTAAACGAAAAATCAATAAAATTCATATCCAAAATGAAAAAAGAGCCAAAGTGGATGTTAGATTGGAGACTAAAGGCATTCGAAAGACTAAAAAATTTAAAAGAGCCAAATTGGCAGAAACCCAAGTATCCAAAAATAGATTATCAAAATCTTTATTATTATTCTGCACCCAAAAGTGCTTCTGAAAAACCAAAAAGTTTAGATGACGTAGATCCAAAGCTAATTGAAACCTATAAAAAATTAGGAATACCTTTGAATGAGCAAAAAAAGCTAAGCGGTGTAGCAGTGGATGCAGTATTTGACTCGGTTTCAGTTGCTACGACTTATAAGGAAGAATTAACTAAGAAAGGAATTATTTTTTGTTCTATTTCAGAAGCAATACAAAAACATCCTGATTTAGTTAAAAAATATTTAGGTTCGGTAATACCTTTAACAGACCATTACTTCGCAACTCTAAATTCTGCAGTATTCACGGATGGATCATTTGTTTACATACCACCAAATGTAAGATGTCCAATGGAACTTTCTACTTATTTTAGAATAAATGCATCTGAAACTGGACAATTTGAAAGAACACTTATTATAGCAGACAAAGGTAGTTATGTTAGTTATCTTGAAGGTTGCACAGCACCAATGAGAGACGAAAATCAATTGCATGCTGCAAATGTTGAATTGGTTGCTTTAGATGATGCAGAAATAAAATATTCTACAGTTCAAAACTGGTATCCAGGTGACAAAGATGGTGTGGGAGGTATTTATAATTTTGTTACAAAAAGAGGCGCTTGTAGAGGAAGAAACTCAAAAATTTCCTGGACACAAGTGGAAACCGGTTCTGCAATAACCTGGAAATATCCAAGCTGCATTTTACAAGGTGATAATTCAGTTGGAGAGTTTTATTCTATAGCTATAACTAACAATTATCAAAAAGCTGATACAGGAACCAAAATGATTCATTTAGGTAAAAATACAAAAAGCAAAATTATCTCAAAAGGCATATCTGCTGGACAGGCTGATAACACATACAGAGGTTTGGTTGATATAGGTAAAAAAGCGCTTAACTCAAGAAATTACACCCAATGTGATTCTTTGTTGATGGGTAACAGATGTGGTGCACACACTGTCCCATATATTAAAAACAAAAATTCAACATCAACAGTTGAACATGAGGCAACCACATCAAAAATAAACGAAGAACAATTGTATTATTGTAATCAAAGAGGTCTTAATCAAGAAGAAGCTGTAAGCTTGATAGTTAATGGTTTCTGCAAAGAAGTCTTGCAACAATTACCAATGGAATTTGCTGTAGAGGCTCAAAAATTAGT
>CETM01204644.1_pt1 | contig 16359 bp, 11 predicted proteins | sample 361451 | NCBI WGS metagenome assembly CETM01 (sample SAMEA2622690, study PRJEB7988) | marine metagenome | isolation source: saline water (ENVO:00002010), including
AGACTGGCGATAAGATGTGAGTTGCTTAATCAACTGTCCCATCCAATCGATGCGATTACTCATTCCTTGTTCGTCCAACTGGACACGCAAATCTGAAAGGTCAATGATTGCGATTCGATTGCGAACTCTCGGGTCATCTACATTCATGCCCATGTTCGACATATGTGAGCGCAGGGAATCCTTACCTTGCTCAAGAGTGACATAAATTCCACTAGTTTCACCGTAAAGAACCGCGTTATATAGTAGAGAAAAGGTGACTGAAGATTTCATTGCACCGGATTGTCCAGCCACGATGCAAATGTGGCCCTGTGGTATCCCGCCTTGCATATTTTCATCCAATCCTGCGATGTGTGTTGGAATCCTTTCGATGTCACTCACGTCGTCTCACCGGTACGGTGTAACAGCGATGCTCTCTTCAAGGTGACCCCCGAAGGAGTTGATATGGGAATCTGGTTGGCAAGCGCTTCACAGCGTCGCGCGCAGATTCTGAATGATAGATTTGGACCGGTGCACGTCGAGGCACTTTCAGATGTTGATGAGACTCCACCATCTGGAACAGTACCCTCCCAAGTTTTGGCAATTTGTCGCAGGAAAAGCCAGGCAGTCCCATCTGGACATGGTTTTGCCGCAGTAGTGGTTGCTGATACAATGCTTGAAGACCCAGACGACCCAAATGTTGCAATCGGTAAGGCGAATGATGAATTAGAAGCCGCATCTATGATCAAGCGTTTATCTGGCCGTCGCCATCAGGTATGGTCCGCAACGGGAATTCAAATCTGCGGAGACTGGACTTTTTTTGTAGAAAGTGCAGTTGTTGGAATCGACGACTTATCTGCTGATGATATTGCGCACCTTATCGAGATAGGTTCTTGGAAGGGCAAAGCAGGCTCCTATGATTTAGCAGGCGAAATGGGTAGGTATGCAAGAATGGTAGATGGAGATGAACTAGCCGTTCTCGGTTTTGCTCCAAGTGCATTGAGGTTACTGGATTAACTCTCATCATTATTCCAAGTGTTTTGTTCCGGATTTGTCAAGTACTGATCGTAAAACATTGGGATTTTGTGCCAATTATCCAAACTGAAAAAGGTCTCTTTTATCCAATGAATAAGAATAAAAATGTATGATAATGCATAAACAGCAACCGCCAAACGCGTATATGTCTTAATCGATAAATCATTAGCCCAACTAGAAATCATGGCATATATGGTGATGATTGTTCCTAAATTGATTGAAGTGAATGCGAACCAATGGGTTTTCCTTTGGTGCATCGACAATTTTTTGTGGTCATCATGAAGATAAGCGACAAATCCCCAGAGAGCTTGGAATGCAACACCAAAAATTAGTATCCAACGTTTGTATGATACCATCGTGTTTGAGGTTTCGAGGTAACCCATAGTTTCCATATATGCTGCGATTCCAACTAATGGCAACCAAAATACAGAGGTTAGAACCATAATGTTACAGGGTTTTTGTTTCCTAATTTGAGTAACAATTCTTTTTGGATTTAACATAACAAAAATGAAGAGATATGGCAAGAATTGGAGTACTGCGGTTATACGAAGTGAAACATCACCTCGTTCTTGCAATGGTTCTGAAATAAATGAGAAAACAAGTAATAGTGAAAAAATAGCAAAGATCTTGCCAGTATTTTTTGCCTCAATTATTCTCCAATTCAGTCTTCTATTGAAATGTGAAATAATTACAGTAGTTATCACAAGTGGAATTAAGAACTCATAGATTAGATTTTCAGATAGGACTAATATTCCTGAAAAGTTATTTCTCAGTACCCAACAACAAAGAGTAATAATTCCTAAGAATGGAAGTAAAGCACCTAAAGTGTACGAAAATGGGCCTACGCTATTATCCGATGAAGATTTATTCTTGAATATGGTCATTGCAGGTGACCACAAGCATACAAGTGAGGCACAAAGTAATGTAATTCCAATAGTAGAAAGGGAATGGAAAATTGACAAATCGCCACTCATTATCCCAGCCATGATTGCCATTTGTCCTGAAATATTCAATCCAACATAAATACGCATCAGTGTTTTTTCAAATCCTTGGACATCATAGATTAGAGGGAGTACGCTGAATCCGATTCCAGCAATAATGCACATCATCCAACCTAGCCCAAGTTGCATCCGTAATGCGTAGCCAATTTCGCTTAGATTGTCATTGTAGAAATTTGCTCCTTTCGTCCCTATCCATATCGTGGTGATAAGGAATACAATTTGCATGCATACAGCAGCAAGTATGAGGTCAATGTATGAACCAGCCGCCCAGTGGGGCTTACGCTGTAAATCGAATTTCATGCCAACCAGTTATCAGTGATAGTATATTGTATAAAAGGATGGACACTACCAATTAAATCAATAATGGAACTAATCCCAAATCATTTCTTGCGACATCCATTGAAACATCACTACCTGGAAGAAGTAGCAATTTATCGGATTCATCAAGAGCAAAGATGAGAATACCCACTTCATCTCCAATATGCTTTAGCGCTCTTCTACAAGCATTGGTTTGAGTATCCATATGGATGAGTCCGGTTAGATCTACGATTATTGTATCTCCTCGCAATATTCTGTCCTGAATCTGATGAATAGGCAATCTGTGCATTTTATCGGGCACTACATATCGAAGGGCTCTATCTGGAAAATCGGTAGCTTGTGAAGAGTAATTTGACAGATCGTGAAAAGCCTCCCCATCTGGAGTAAGAGGGCCAGTCCAACCCGGTGGTGCTGAAGAAGACCGTTTTACAGGGGGTGGAATCTCAATAGTAACCTCCGCCTCATCAACACTCCTTTCTTCCTGTTTGATTTCATCATCAGGGCTAACTAAAGTGAGTTGTTGCCCAGGCGGCTCATCCTGATTTTTTGTTTTCCTTTTCTTGCTACGCTTGACACTTTCAGGTGCTGGCGCATCAGGGTCTGGGAATCCAAAAAATTGCCAAAGTGTGCCCATCTTTTTTCACTGCTCATAGGTCCAAGTCATCTAGAAGATCGGCTAGGGCCTGCGACGCAGGGGTCGGTGCTGGTTCTTGAACCATCGTCTTGTCGAGTAGTGAAGGAGCAGGTTCTGCAACAGTGGTTGCTGGCTCCGGAGTGTAAGCCGGTGCCATTGTTTGCTCTTGGTAAGTTGGTTGTACTGGTTGTGAATATGCCTCAATAGGAGCAGGTGGTAAATTTGCAAGATATTGCTCTCCATAATATGACCATTGTTCCATAGTCCATCCTTCAGGTAGACCAGATGCAGGAATTGGTGGGCCGGTATTTATTGGCTCTGCTACTGCAGCAACAGGCTCTGCCAAAGCGGGTGTTGTAACAATTGCGGGTGGACTTTCTTGCCACCCATAATCCGGTAATTGCTTTGACTCGATTGGTACCGTATCCGATTCTCTTCCGCGCAATAATAACATTACAAGCAGGATAACGATAACTAATCCTAATGCTGCTCCAACCACTGTAGGAGTAGTCATTCCAAACAAACCTTCAGCAGGTTTTGCTTTAACATCCACAAGAACCGATGCTGTGCTGGATTTTCCATCATCATCTATTACAGTCAAGTTGACGAAAAACTTACCCGGTTCATCGAACTTAATGGTGAAATTCTCACCAGTTCCGTCTTGTGTTGCTCCAGCAGTATTTGGGTCGTCCCAAATGAATTGCAATTTAGTTCGGTCTGTCGCAGAATCTGAAGATTCAGAACCGTCAAACGTTATTGAATCACCTTCGGTGATTACAAAACCATCCTCTGGAACGAAAATACTCGCCGCTGGTGGACGATTTACGATTGTTACATCAATCGTGTATGAGTCAGATGCATTATCATCATCCCAAACATTTGCAGTAATTGTTCGCAAGCCAGAGGTTGTCCACGAATATGCTAGGTCTGGGCCCTGTACATCACAATCATCGGTTGGGTTTCCATTCTCATCTGAATCCAATGAGACAACTAAGTCCCAACAGTACACCAAGTCATCTTGATCTGCTACATCGGTTGCATAAGCACTCAAATTTAGTATCTCATCTTCGAATAATGATTGTTGAACAGGTAGAGCATCAAGTACAGGTGCGATGTTGTTTACTTGGACATATCCAAGAACATCCATGCTAGTTGCACCATCGTCATCTATCGCAAATGCTCTAATGGTGTGAATTCCAGATGTGCCCCATGAAGCACTAATCTCCGAATTAGGGCCTGAAGTTGTGGTAGTCCAATTTTCTAACCCTTCAACATCATAGGACCAAGTGATTAACAATCCTTCTTTGTCAGATAAAGTATCATCACCATCGATTTCTAGGGTCGCAATTACATCTTCGTCAATACTCCATGTTCCATCTTCTGCAGGCAAGTATGGAATGCCATCGATTGAAAATCTCATCTCGCCAATAGTAGGCGCTACATTTAGGACCTCATAGGTTAAGAAACCAGAAACAGATGCATTATCGTCATCGGTAACTACTACTTCCATTTGGTGCATCCCTTCTTCTTGTGGGCTGAATGTACAATAAGGACTGTACAACCCTTCATCACAAGCACTACCTGGCCAAGAGATTGTGACATGTTGCCCTTCAGGAGAAATAGTGTCTATATCTCCACTATCAGAAGCGTTGAATGTAATTTGTTCTCCAGCATTTACCGAAGGAGTCATCGTTGAGAGATTGACATATGGGTCTCGATTGAGAATTGTTGCATTCATCACCATCGAAATCTCATCGAGTTCATCATCAACTACTGTAACCTTAACTTCCCAATCTCCATCGTCAACCCAAGACCAATTAGTTCTACAATTGGGGGCATCGATAAATTCTGTCCGAATACCGTCTTGAATTTCAAAGTAGCAAGTTACCGGGCCAGTGTCTATGTCATAAGAAGCAGAAGCATCGATTGAAACATTCTCAAATGTATACACATTGTCTAGTAATGTCATATTTGCAACAGGCATTCTGCCGATGAAGATATTTAGTGAAGCATCGTTGTTTGAACGGTTAGCATCAGCGGTGACTAATTCATCAGGGTCCACCATGAACGATAATGTTTGGTTGCCGATAGGAGCGCTTACTGGGACTGTCCAATTCACATCAACTCTTGCTTCAGAATAAGGTGCAATCGCTGGTAAATTTCCGCGAACTGTCGTTCCATCAGGGGTGGTAATTTCCATTTCAGTTGCTGGGGAAGTTAGTACACCTCTGTTTTGTGCAGGGACAGAGAAGTGGATGACATCACCCGGCAAGGCATTGTATCCACTAGCTTGTGATAGTATTACAGAATCATTCCCTCTAGTTCTTGTAACTATCATCGAATCAGGTTTAGCAACCAAATCTACTCCTACAACCGAGAGGTCCATCACTATGGTTGCCGCTCCAACATATTTGTTCACAGGGTCCCAAATGATTACACCATTGCTTGACCAGTCATCAGATGCTGGAGAGCTATCTTGGCTATAGCCGACATCAAGGTCAGGTGTAACTTCTCCATTACTATCCGTTGTTAAACTCATTACAGTGCCGTCAGATTCGTATCGTAGTTGCAGATTAGTTCCAACTTCGCCCGCTCCGTTTACTGTCATATACCCGACTACTTCTTCGGTTGCATTGGGCAGAATCGCTACGAACTCAGGGGTTACGTCGATGACTACATTTCTGATTCCCGGTGAAGAAGCCGGATCGCTTCCTCCAGAATCAGCAGGTGTGTAAGTTTTCAAAATCCAATCGATTTGGAAGCCCGCAGGGTTGACAATCCTTTGCCATGCAAATGATCTAACTGCAGGACAGTACCAGTCGAATCCACCAGCAGTACCTGTGTTATTCCAGTTGTTTACTTTGTATGAGTCAGCACATCCGGTGTAATCAATTCCTGAACCATCTTCGGTAGGTTCACCATCAGCCGTCACTTGGTAAGTGGTATTGTCCTCAACATAAGGGGTATCGAATTCAGTAGGGTCAAAATAATCAGAAGAACCTGTAACATTAGTTCCAGAATCATATGTACTTGTCCATTGGTCACCAGTCCTCAATGGGAAATCGTATTTCTCCCTAGGTGGTTCATATACAGTGGTGAAAGTAATGTCAGCTAGGTTTTGGCTAAGGAAGCCGAAATTCCATGGGGCAAAATCTACGCCTAAGAAGAATTCAGATTCCCAAACAGCAAGATCTCTTACCTGGATAATGTCCGTCCCTTCGTAATCGATATCTAACCTACCAGTATTACCTTCTAAGGTCGCACCGTTATTTCCAGAGGTGAACTCTCCAGAAATATCCATTTCATAAACGAGCGTTTGAGTGCCTTGAATCGTTTCGAATCTGATGTCTACGACTTCCATAGTCGTATCTCCTGTGAGCGTGTTTAGTGAAGCGGAAACATTGGCTTGCTGAATCAGAGTTGCCACATCGAATTGAGTCTCGTAAACCCATTTATCGCCAATTCTCCAAGATGGAACATCGTGAACTCCAGCGTTTTCTTCACTGAATTTGATTTTGTTTTGTTCTAATTCTTCTAGCATCGAGAGGGGCCCATATGCCGTCATAATTATCAGAATAAAGAGAGGAATTACTCTTCGCATGGACATACGTAGTATGTCCTTTACTTTTCATCCTGTCCGTTCTCGGTTTGCTGCATTTCTAGGTACTGATGGCCATAATGTTGCCATTGTTCTTCAGTCCAACCTTCGGGTAAACCCTCCTCTGGAATTGGCAACGGTTCGAGCACTTGATTTACTTGCAGTTGTCCGGTTTCTTCAGTTGCAAACACATCGATTGAAGGCGCTTCTAATGGCGCTTCAATTATTGGAACATCATCATCATCCCAAACCGAATTTTTCTTTTTCTGACCTCTTTTCAAGAAAATGACCAAACCGGCAATAATCAGTGCGATTAACATCAATTGAACGAAGGGGTTTGCTTCTTCTCCAGTTAATGATTTCATAACCTCTTCAAAGGCAGTCATATCTGGAGAATCGACTTCAATTGCCACGCTCTTGCTACTGGGTTTCATGATATCTTCATCCCAAGCAATTGCTTTGATAGTGAATTTCCCTGCACGCGGAAATTTGTATTCAACCTTTGAACCAACAATGTCTGCATCATTATCCTTTATTCCGTCACCGTCACTATCTGTAGAACAATCAATATCCCAAACTACGGTTAGATATTCTCTATCGATAAGCGAGTCAATTGTTGGAGTTGCATCTAGTGTAACTGTCTGACCAGCTATTGCCTTGCTTGGGACATTCACCATGACGATAGGAGGCAAGTTTAGCACTGTTACTGATGCTGAAGAAGAGTTTCTTGCGCCATCATCATCTGTTGCATGGAAAACCACATTGTAAACTCCCGAGTTCTGCCATGACCAAGTTAAGTTCCCTCCTTCGACATCACAATCATCATCTGCAGAACCAATACCATCGGTGTCTGCTCCAGGGTCAACATCCCAGCATATGATCAAGCCATCAATATCTGAAGGAGTATCCCAAGCCACTCCTGAAAGACTGAAACTTTGGCCTTCAGCAACCGCCATCACCTCTGGTAGTTCTTCGATTTGCGGCTCCAAATTTTGGACATCAATCCAGCGTTCAATCCAGCCACTATCCTCGCCTTCTGAATCTATGGCCTTAACTAGAATTGTTTGCATTCCCGAATTGCTCCAGACTGCAGGGACTCTGGATTCTCTTCCATCCGTACTTACTCCAAATGACCATTCATAAGTTAGTCCGGAAAGGTCGTCGATTGAATCCTCAGCACGTGCAGATAATTCCACCTCTTGGTCTTCTTGTACTTGCCAAGTCATTTGACTAGTAGTATCTATCAAATTGTCTTCTTTATCCCACATCGTCACTGCAACATCGTGTGGTGCAATATTTGTGAATTCAATATCTATGGTTGCATAGGTTTGGTTCCCATCATCATCAGTTCCTATCGCAGTGAATGTATGGAGACCTTCCTCCCATGCGGTCGTAGTACATACTCGCGTGTAATAACCCTCATCACACTGGGCATTTGGCCAGTGAACATCCACTAGTCCCGGCCATGGGTCTTCGGAATCAGAATCATTTGCGAATACATACAAGGTGACAGGATGTTCAACTTTGACTTGACTTCTTTGTGAGAGAATAGAAACGATTGGTGCTCGATTTCGGATTTCGAATTCAAGAATTTCAATCGTCGAATCACCTTCTTCATCGGTCACAGTGGTGTGAATCGAATACAAGCCGTCATCAATCCATGTCCAATTGATTGAACAACCATTTCGCTGAATTTGCTGATTGGCTGTAGTGCGGGTACCGTCATCATATTCAATATCAAATATGCACCATACTTCTCCTCCATCTTCATCGAATGAGGAAGATGCATCGATCAAAACTTTCTCGTTTGTCCAAGCGGTTTGATTTTGCCCTACAAAAGTAGGTGCACGCCCAATGAATATAGGTAAAATACCTACATCGTTATCCGATTCGGCATCGTTTGGATTTGATGATTGTCTATCAACTTCCCATTCAATCGTTTGATTATCAATACTGGAATTAATATCTACTAGCCATTCAATTTCGAAAACATATTGCTCATAAAGTGCTAATGCGGGCAGGGTTTCCGATATTTCATATCCGTCTGGATACTTGATATGAGTTGATGTAGGGTTGCTTGTGGTAACACCACGGTTGAATACAGGTAACTGGATTGTTAAGTGGTCTCCAGGAAGGACATTAAACCCTGAAATCGAATTTAATGTCGTCAATTCACCGCTACGATTACGCAGAATACTTGCCCGTTCAAGAGCAGCAACTAGATCTAGGCCCACGATGTTTTCATCCAATGTAATGGTGGCAACACCATACATTCCGCCACTTGATGCTACGATTCCATGACTTGCCCAATCTACAGTTGTGGAAGATGTATCAGTCGCATCTCCTACTCCCACAAGTGCCCATACACTTCCATTGGTCCCTGTAACGCCAGTCGTGGTGAAACCTTCTGCCTCGTGTCTGATTTCTACAGTTTGTCCAGATTGCGGAACTCCTGATGAATCAGTAACATTTGCCCACACCTCAATAGGTGTATTTAGTGCAGTGATTTGAGTAGATAATTCCACATCAAGATTCATATTTCTATATCCAGGATTAGTATTTGATACAACTCCACTTGAACCCACAGGTATGTATTGCTTCAATCTGAAATCAATGACCAAACCGATGTCTTCTTCAGAGTGTGACCAAGCATAGTTTCTAACTTCAGGGCAAAACCACTCGTAGGAAGTCTCAGTTCCATTATCATCATACGCGGTTAACTCGTAAGATGCGTTACATCCTCCGTAAGCAATTTGTTCACCAAGGTCGTTAATCGGTTTACCAACATCAGTAATTTCCCAGTTGGTATGATTAGCACCGCTGGTTGGTTGTGGGAAGGGAGTGATGTAATCAGAGGAACCGGACCATGCTGTTGAAGAAACATAAGATGTATTCCAAGTTTCACCTATTCGCAAAGGGAAATCATAATTCTCGTTCACTGGATCATAAGTGGTACTGATTGTGATATCAGCAATTTGTTGTGTCAGGGATGAAATTCCGTAAGGAACATATCGAACATTGAGCGATAGGTCTGAAGAAAGTCTTGCCAAGTCCGAGACTCTTCGAACTTCATCCACTTGGTATTGGATGTACAAATTACCTGTATAGCCCTCTAAGGCGACACCGCCCTTATCGAAATCGGCATTAGAAGAGGTTTGGTAAACAAGGGTTTGAACTCCACCAATATCAACTTCGGATACAGAGTTTACAGTTGTGGTTGCATCTCCGTTAATCGTACCTACAGTCGCATCGACCCCTGCACTTTGTACTAGCACAGTTGGGTCGAATGAACCCGCGTAAACCCACTTATCTCCAACTCTCCAAGTAACGGTATCGCTGACACCTGGGTCTTGACTACCGAGGCCCCCCGCATTTACTTGTGGAACAACCACAATTGTGGATAGCAGGAGGATGAGTGCCATCCCCACTTCTCGGCGCATGAATGAATTATGACGAAGGCGAATAGATATAGATGCGGGCGTCAAAAAAATAGGTGTTTTGTGATGAAAAATAGGAAAATGTGCCACATAAGGGCATTTTCAGGAATTTGAGGAATAGACTCATGTCTGATGTCTATCTCGCCGAACCATGCGCTGGTTCGCCTACAATGGAGATGCTGATGGCATCTGTTCTATGGTCCAATGGGGTTTGGAGCATGGCGTTGAAGGCAAGAGAATAACCGGAGTCAAGCGAGACATACAGTTGCTTGACAGAGTACATCCAAACTTGGACGACGAGGTTGTAGTGATGGATATTTCATTGGCTAGGAATCATTCTAGAGCCCTTGAGTTATCCCAACAAGGAATCAAAATTTCTTGGTTCGATCATCATTTAGCAGGAGACGAGATCAAGGGGATTCAAACAAATATATACACTTCTTCAAATGCGTGTACAGCGACCATTGTTGAAAATTATCTTGGCAAAGAATCTGATTGGGCTCAAGTTGCCTTACATGGAGATGGCTTGTCAAAACATTCTAGCAAGCAAGAATACAAGGAATTAGGTGAGTTGTTGAATTACAATGGTTATGGAGCCGACCTTTCAGATTTGCACTTTCATCCTGATGATTTGATGATGCTTTGCCTAAAGTCTAGAACTCCAAGCGAATTCATGGCTACGCCAGCATTTGCAAAACTCAAACAGGGTTTCGATTTTGATATCGCAAACGCCAATAAAATCGAAGAAAAGGAAGGATATTATTTGTTGCCAAATGAAGCATGGGCGCGAAGAGTTGTTGGTGTTATGGCTCATAGAATCAATGAGAAAGGTTCTGGGCCGCATGTCATTGCTATCGACAAGGGCGATACATTGCAGATTTCCTTGCGCGGACAAAGCGGAATTGGAGAATTGTGCGCAAAGTTTGGCGGTGGAGGGCGTGCGACTGCTGGAGGCATCGATGCTCTGCCGAAGGCAGAGATGACAGACTTGATGAATGAAGTCATCGCCCGAAGGTCTGTCTGAGGTGCCTATATGCAGGATAAAATGACCCATCTTCAGAGGTTGGAAGCAGAGGCTATCCATATCATGAGAGAGGTTGTTGCCGAGGCAGAAAACCCGGTGATGCTGTATTCTGTTGGAAAGGATTCTTCTGTAATGTTGCACATTGCAATGAAGGCGTTTCATCCTGCTAAACCACCTTTCCCAATTATGCACATTGATACGATGTGGAAGTTCTCTGAGATGATTCAATTCAGAGATAAAATGGCTAGTGATTTAGGTCTTGATTTAATCGTTCACATAAACCCTGAAGGCCAAGAGATGCAAATGAATCCATTTGTACATGGCTCTGCAAAACATACTGATGTGATGAAAACTCAAGGCTTGAAGCAAGCCTTAGATGCGCATGGGTTTGATGTTGCCTTTGGTGGAGCACGCAGGGACGAAGAAAAATCACGGGCAAAGGAACGTATTTTCTCGTTTAGGAATGAAAATCATCATTGGGACCCAAAGCGACAACGTCCTGAACTATGGAATGTTTACAACTCTAGAAAAAACCCAGGTGAAACCATCCGTGTTTTCCCATTATCAAATTGGACTGAATTGGATATATGGCAATACATCCACCTTGAAAATATCCCAATTGTTCCACTCTACTTGGCAAAACCACGACCAGTTGTCGAAAGAGATGGAGTTTGGATTTTGGTAGACGATGATCGCCTTCCCATGAAAGATGGCGAAGAGGCCACGATGAAGACTGTCAGATTCCGTACACTAGGATGCTACCCGCTAACAGGTGCAGTAGAATCACATGCCGATACTCTTCCTGAAGTAATCCAAGAGATGCTTTTGACCACAACTTCGGAGCGGCAAGGCCGAGTAATCGACTTCGATAGCACAGCTTCGATGGAGAAAAAGAAACAAGAGGGGTATTTCTGATGGCGCATGTCAGCGATTTAATCTCTAAGGACATAGAGTCCTATCTTGCAGCACATGAGCAAAAGGAGTTACTTCGATTTATCACATGTGGTTCTGTTGATGATGGCAAATCTACCTTAATCGGTAGAATGCTATACGAATCTCACATGTTATTTGATGACCATTTAGCCGCACTTGAAGCAGATTCAAAGAAGGTAGGGACCCAAGAAGGAGAAATCGACTTTGCATTACTTGTGGATGGACTGGCTGCGGAAAGGGAACAAGGAATAACCATAGATGTTGCATACAGATTCTTCTCTACTGACAAGAGAAAGTACATCGTAGCAGATACTCCCGGACATGAAGAATATACTAGGAATATGGCAACAGGCGCATCGACAGCAGATGTAGCAATCATTCTGGTAGATGCAAGCCAAGGCGTTTTGACTCAAACTAGAAGGCATTCATTCATCGTATCGATGGTGGGTGTTAAGAGAATAATCTTGGCAGTCAATAAATTGGATTTGGTGAATTATTCTGAAGAAGTTTTCAACAAGATAAAGGCTGATTATCACGAATTCGCTAATGATGCATTAGCCATTGAAGAGATTACGGCAATTCCAATATCTGCCTTAAATGGTGACAATATAGTTGGCCCTAGCGAGAATACTCCATGGTATGATGGGCAGTCTGTAATGGAATACTTGGAAACGGTTGAGGTCGCAATCACTTCTCAATCACGACCATTTAGGATGCCTGTACAATGGGTCAATCGCCCAAATAGGGAATTTAGAGGCTTTGCTGGATTAATCGGTAGTGGATGTATTTCGACTGGTGATAAAATTCGGGTTCTCCCAAGCGGAACAGAATCAGAGGTTGCAAGAATTGTAACCTATGATGGCGACCTTGAGTTGGCTGGAGCAGGCCGTTCAGTCACTCTAACTCTCACCGATGAAATCGATATTTCAAGGGGCGACATTATTACTTCTGCAGATGATCCTTGTGGTAGTGCTGACCAATTTCAAGCACATATACTGTGGATGGATGAGTCGGCAATGATGGCAGGTCGCCAGTATTTGTTCAAATCAAATTCTCAAACATCTTCAATGACATTAGGTCGCCTCAAACACAGAATTGATGTGAATACTTTGGAAGAGTTACCAGCTAAAGTTCTCGACATGAATGAGATTGGTGTATGCAATATTTCACTTTCTTCACGTATTGCCTTTGACCCGTATAATGCCGACCCAGTAATGGGTGGTTTCGTAATCGTTGACAGGATGACCAACAATACTGTAGGAATGGGATTAATCGATTATGCACTTCGAAGAGCTGACAACATCCATTGGCAATCTATGGATGTAACCAAGCAAAGCAGGGCTGAGCAAAAAGGACAACGCCCTCGCCTGATTTGGTTTACTGGTCTATCGGGTTCTGGAAAATCTTCTATTGCAAATATCTTGGAAAAGAAATTACAGGCAATGGGCCGCCATACAATTTCCCTTGATGGAGACAATATCCGCCATGGATTGAATCGTGATCTAGGATTTACTAAAACAGACCGAGTAGAGAATATTCGTAGGGTTGCTGAGACCTCTAAATTGATGGTAGAAGCGGGCTTGATTTGTATCACTTCTTTCATCTCTCCATTTGCTTCAGAAAGGGATATGGCTCGTAATTTGATGTCGGAAGGAGAGTTTGTCGAAGTGTTTGTCGACACGCCTTTGGAAGTTTGTGAACAAAGAGATGTGAAGGGCCTATACGCTAAGGCAAGAGCAGGTGAATTGCCGAACTTCACTGGAATATCCAGCCCATATGAGGCGCCAAAGAATCCTGAAATTAGAATCGATACAACACAGATGAGTGCAGAAGATGCTGCAGAGCAGATTCTCGATTATTTGAGTCGTTCTTGAATTTGTCTTGCGACTTCATTCCATTGTAGCGAATCTCTTAATTCGACAATAGATAGTCTTGAAGATTCCAAATCTTCTTCGGAGATCATGGAGATACTTGCGACAATATCGGCAATAGAAGTACCGCGCATGCGAATCGCTCCACTAACGTCATCAAAAATCGGAATTGGAGAAACTGCCAACGGTACTCCAGCAGCCACTCCCATTCTTACCGCCCCAGAAGCGGACTCCTTGGTATTCTGATAAGGGAATACTAGCAAGTCACATTTGGCTAGAGTTGCAATGGCAACATCATCATCCAAAAAGTCAGTAACCAATCTAACTCTATCTTTCAGGCCTTTGCTTTCGATTAGCGAATTGATTTTCTTTTCCATATTACCACTACCTTCTCTTGTAGCACACAGCAAGAGTAATTCGTCCCAACCAGGCAATCTCTCGAATGCTTCGACCAATTCTAATTGACCTTTGTGTGGAAGTAGGAAACCGAAAGTACCCAAAACTCTGCCCTTGACAGTTAGTGCTTTCGCTGAATCTGAAGGCGGTGGATAGATGCCATGAGGAATCATTACAACATTGTTTTCAATTCCAAGGCGTCTTAAATTTTCAACATCTGAATTGGTGTGTACCATGACAGTTGAACACGCCTTTAGTCCCTCCTTAGCCTTCTCAATTCTTTTGCTTGGGAATACTATTGAACGGTCTCTTGTATTGTGCATAGTGATGAAAACTTTCACATTCATTTCTGTCAATTTTAGCAACAACTCATTGAGATATGAAAATCGGAGAAGCCCGGGTTGATGCTGGATGACCATAACATCAATTCCTTTAGCGGCAACTTGAGCAATGATTCCACTAAAATTGTTAGAATCTCTCTCCCAGCAAGGAATTGCGCCTTCCACATCACCCTCTCCAGACTGACACATGACTACAACGTCATCCATCTGTTCGACTAAGAAGCGAGAGTAAGTTGCAATACCGCACCTGATTCCCCAGGTGCTTATCCAACCGATCATTTTCATCACTCCTTGAAGTCAAAGTTCTGATATATCTCAAGAATTGACTTGACATCTTTAGAACGAGGCGAATACTTCTTTTTCCTTTCACGTATTGCAAAACCAGTCATGTCTACATCTACACCAATTGATTGGAAGGCTAGTGTCGCCTCTTCATTAGTGTAGGGGTATCGCAAGAATGCGATTTGATCTATGCCTTCTTGCTTGGCTTGCCTGAAACTTTCTAGGAACATTGCGAAGCCCACAGGGTCTTGTGGGAAAGATTGGATGAATCTTGAGAGAGGTATCTCTGGCGCATTGATTCCTAGGCACATCTTAGCAGCATTTGCTGTTAGGAACTTCCTTCGATCCATTGAGCGAATTGCATCTAGATAATCGCCATGAATGACTAGAATCGGCTTGCCAATGCTAACTCCCGGATGTTGTTTGTGGCAAATCAAACCGTAGTTCTCAGGTCTAGTTTTGAAACCCTGTATCTCCAAGTGGTCACAAAGTGCATTTGATGCAACACCACCGTGAGAAACTACCCAGACATCGATACTATCAGCTTCGACCTCGCTAGGTCCTAGTGGCTGCATTGAGATCACAGCAAGTCTGCTAACTCATCTTGGATAATCTGGACTGCTTCAAGAATCTCATCTTTGTGGCGTGCACCGGTGATTACCATCTTACCGGATCCGAAAATCAGGCAGACTACCTTAGGATAGTCAAGGCGATAGATTAGACCAGGGAATTGTTCTGGCTCATATTCAACCTTGTCGAAAGGTAGGTGGAAAGTTAGGTTGTTTAGGTTCAACTTACGAGGTTGGCCAGCTTGTGGCTCACCAGTGAATTTGTCATTTCCATCATAGTCTTCAGGATAGTGTAGAGCATAAGTAGCGACCATGTTTTGGACTTCAATCTCGACGTCCTTTAGGTCCCATGTTGTGATTCCAGCAGAGCGTAGATCGTTGATCATGCGCTCAATGCCGGTGTGGATGTTATCCTCGTCCTTTCCACCAGTGCACACAGCACGGCCGGAACGGAACATTAGGATAGCAAGTTTCGGGTCAGATACACGGTATACGACACCAGGGAATTGTTCTGGTTCGTACTCACAATTCAACTGAATTGCGATATCTGGTAGGTCTAATTCTTCCGCTACTCTTGTACTAGCAACGACATTTACTACGGTTAAACGGTCCTCATCGTTCATAAACGGGCCGATTATAAACCCCTATTTAAAGGAGAGTACCTATTCATGAGGGTCCCAAAGAGGTGCATCTCCATCATTTTCGACCTTCATTCCGCTTGATGCTAGTTTGCTGATTAGTGTTCTTCCACCAGCAAGTTCAATTGCTTCGCTTGTTGTTTTCGGGTCTCTTGTTAGGGCAATCATACAACCTCCGCCCCCTGCTCCTGTTAATTTTACACCTAGAGAAGTAGGAGCCGCAGCAGAAATCAACGCTTCAAGTTCAGGGCAAGAAACTCCAAGACTTCTCAGTAAGAGGTGGTTTTCACTCATCGCCCGGCCTAC
>CETM01171002.1_pt1 | contig 16344 bp, 12 predicted proteins | sample 361451 | NCBI WGS metagenome assembly CETM01 (sample SAMEA2622690, study PRJEB7988) | marine metagenome | isolation source: saline water (ENVO:00002010), including
CAAAACCGAAAAGAATCCATTGCAAAAACAGCGACCGCAAAAAGCCGAGTCTATAGCCGCTTTGGTCGTGAAATTTATGTCTGTGCAAAACAAGGTGGGGCTGATCCCGATGCCAACTTGGCATTACGGAGCTTGATTGATCGAGCCAAAAAAGAGCAAGTGCCGTCACACGTTATTGATAAAGCACTCGATAAAGCTCAAGGTGGCGCAGGCGAGGATTTTTCTCCCGCGCGCTATGAGGGATACGGTCCGAGTAACTGTATGGTCATCGTTGAGTGCCTAACCGATAATCCTAATCGTACGTTTGGCGAAGTGCGCAACTGCTTCACGAAAAGCAAATGTAAGATTGGTGAGCAAGGCAGCGTCATGCATTCGTTTGAGCATTGCGCGATCTTTGCGTTCAAGCATGATAATGAAGATGACGTGCTTGAAGCATTAATGGATGCAGATGTGGATGTCGGCGACGTCGAGTTCGATGATGGTGTTGTTACTGTGTTTGCGCCGCACACCGAGTATGCGGCTGCGCGTCAAGCATTGACAGCGGCGTTTGCTGAGATTGACTTTGACACGGACGAAATTCAATTTGTGCCGCATGTGACAACAGCAATTGCCGAAGACGACATGCCGATGTTCGAACGTTTGATGGATATGCTGAATGATTGTGATGACGTGCAAAACATCTATCATAATGCAGAGCTTTAAAAAGCTCTGTTGATGCAGGTCAAGCCTCAATAACCACATTCTGGTTATGCTTCGTGGGTCATTTAAATGTAGGAGTGACCCATGAAGCGTTTAACTTCCGCCGTTGCATTCGCAACGTTATTTGCCGCATCTTTTGCTCATGCGCAAGATTTTTCAATCAACGTCGGTGCTATCTCAGTTATCCCAGACGACAGCAGTAGCCCTTTAAACACAGTTGAGCAAGTCGCTGGCTTATCGCCCAACTCAACCGGTGTCGCCGTAAACACCAACACTCAGCTGGGTTTGACCTTTGACTACCAGTGGGAAAACGGTTGGGGGCTTGAGTTGGTGGCTGCTACCCCATTCGCCCATGATATTTATGGCTCCGGTGCATTAAGTGGGCTCTCTATTGGTAAAACCAAACACTTGCCACCAACGCTATTTGCTCAATATCACTGGGACACTGGCATCGAAGGACTCAAGCCTTTTATCGGGTTCGGCGTTAACTACACCACGTTTTTTGATGACCAAGCCTCTTCCGAGTTAACCCAAACGCTACAAGCATTGGGTGTTGCCGGTAGTGATGACACCGTTGATTTGGCATTGTCTAACTCGTGGGGTGCCGCGGTACAGGCGGGGGTCAACTGGACCATCTCAGACCGATGGGGCGCACAGTTGATGGTAAGCCATATCGACATTGATACCACCGCCTCAGTGAGATTAAACGGCGCTACGATCGAGCAAACAGATGTCGCGATTGACCCGTATGTCGCGATGATTGCATTGCGTTACACATTTTAGCTGTCATTTTACTGTCATACTGTAATCGCTTGGCCGCGTTATCCTGTATATTAGATAGATAAGCGGCTGGGCGTTTTCGGTATGAAGTTCTATTTTAAAGAATTAAGTTGGCTTTCTTTTAACGAGCGTGTGCTTCAAGAAGCAAACGATGAAGAAGTACCTGTTATTGAACGGGTGCGGTTCCTCGGTATCTTTTCATCAAACATGGATGAGTTCTTTCAAGTCCGTGTCGCTGACGTACGTCGTCGAATTTTCTTTGCTCAAAACGATGCGCAACGAAAGGAAAGTGAGCGGCTGCTAAATCTGATTCAACAAAAAGTTGTGCAGTTACAAGAGCAGTTTGAAATGATTCACCGTAAAGTCATTAAAGCTTTGCGGGCGGAGAATATTATTTGGGCCTCGGGCGAGCAGGTTACCGAGGACGAAAAGATAGGTCTTCGTGAATATTTTGATAGTAAGATAAAGCCACAAATCGTCCCGATATTAATTAATGACTCCACGGATTTGGTAAAAGTCATTAATGAAGATAAAACCTACCTGCTGGCGCAGCTACAACAAGCTGGACAACGAAAATACGCTGCCGTTCAGATACCGTCTCATGAACTCTCTCGATTCGTGATTTTGCCGAAAAAACGTGATAGTAAACTGCGCAAAGTCTTATTTTTAGATGACGTTGTACTACTTAATTTAGCCAGTTTATTTAAAGGCATTGTACCGTTTCAGTCGATTATCGCGTTTTCGTTTAAAATGACTCGCGATGCAGAATACCGTCCCTCTGATGATATTGAACAAAGCCTGCTAGAACGTATGGAAGAGGGATTAAAGCAACGCGAAAAAGCGGATCCTGTGCGGCTTGTCTACGACCGGGCGATGCCTATTCACATGCTCAATCTGTTGAGTAAAAAGCTGCACCTTAATCAGTATGATGCGATGGTGGCAGGTGGGCGTTACCGAAATACCAAAGACTTTTTAACCTTTTCGAATTTAGGTGGCAAAAAGCTTGAGCATCCCTCGATTCCAACGCTCAAACACCCACGTTTTGAGCAAGCGGATAACGTATTCGACGCAATTAAGCGCAATGATATTTTACTGTATTACCCATACCATCGATTTGCTCACTTCACCGAAGTGATTCGACAGTCGTGTTACGACCCCCATGTGATAAAAATTCACATGTGTATTTATCGAGTTGCGCCTAACTCTCGCATTATTCACTCATTGATGGATGCCGTGCAAAACGGTAAAAAAGTTACTGTAATGGTCGAATTGCAGGCACGCTTTGATGAAGAGGCCAATATAGAGTGGGCAAAGGAACTGACTGAGTCGGGTGTTAAGGTTATTTTTGGTCTGCAAGGCCTCAAGGTACACTCCAAACTCCTGCTGATACATCGACAAGAGGAGCAGGCGATTCGTCGCTACGGAGTCATTGGTACCGGTAACTTCCATGAGAAAACAGCGAAACTCTATACTGACTTTAGCTTGTTTACCTGTCATCCAGAAATCTGCTCAGATATTGAGAACGTGTTTAATTATCTTGAGCAACCCTATCGCTTTTATCCTTGGCATCAGTTGTTGGTGGCGCCGAATAATCTACGCACGCGTATTAATGAGCTCATTGAGCGAGAAATTAATCATGCGAAAAATGGTAAGCCGGCTGAGATTTTTCTAAAAGTGAATAACCTCGTCGATAATGCACTCATCGTGCAGCTATATCGCGCGAGTAGGGCGGGTGTTCGGATTCGGTGTATTGTCCGCGGAATGTGCACATTGCGCCCCAATATACCTAAACTAAGTGAAAATATAGAGATCATCAGTATCGTCGATCGCTTTTTAGAGCATGCGCGCGTGTATATCTTTGGTAATGATGGTGATACAAAGGTATTTATTTCGTCGGCTGATTTGATGACGCGAAATGTCGATCATCGGGTTGAGGTTGCATGCCCAATCTACGATCACGCTGCTCAACAAGATATACTGGCTGTTATGGATATGCAGTGGAACGATAATATCAAAGCCAGACGTATTGATGCTGAACAAGTGAATGAGTATGTCACGCCAGTGTCTGAGCGCAGTCAGCTGACGCGTCGAAAGCGGTTGAGGTCACAATTAAAAATACATGAATACTTCAAACGAAGAGTCTATGACTCAAACAAATGATTCAGAGTGGCTAAAGTCCGATAGCCGTGAACATTTAGCTGCGCTTGATTTAGGTTCGAATAGCTTTCACCTGATCATTGGTCGCGTGATTGAAGGGCAAATCCAGCCCATCCATAAGTTCAAACAGCGTGTCTCACTTGCTGAGGGGCTGTTAAGTAAAGGAATCAGTGTCGAGGCGTTCGAACGCGGATTGGATGCTTTATCGCAATTTGCGATGCACCTGAGAGACTTCGCACCAGAACGGGTGCGTGTCGTTGCCACCCACACCTTACGTGAAGCTAATAATCGCAAAGAGTTCATCCAGGCTGCTCGACAGCTCCTGCCCTTTCCAATTGAGGTTATCTCCGGTCGAGAGGAAGCGCGTCTTATTTATCTTGGTGTGGCGCAAGCGGTGCCATTTAGAGGTCCCCGATTAATTATTGATATTGGCGGTGGCAGTACTGAATTTGCTGTGGGCAAGGATGAGGTTCCCGAACTGCTATTATCCAAGAGTTTTGGTAGCTTGGTGGTTTCAGAACGCTTTTTTGCTAAAGGCAAAATTACCGAAAAGCGCTTTAATAAAGCGGTTTTAAGCGTCAAACAAGAGCTTGAGCCATTTAGTAAGCAATTGAAGCGCGCGCGGGCGGAGCAAGTATTGGGCACCTCGGGTACCATCAAAGCCCTGGCTAAGTGGATTCATCCTAACACCGAGGGTGACCTCAGCATTGAACTTCAGCAGCTACATCAACTGCGAGACAAGCTGCTCGCATTAAAAGACTTAGCACAGATCGATCCCGCTGAGGTTGAGCCAGCTCGTATACCCTCAATTGTGGGTGGATTAGCTGTACTGATCGCAGTATGTGAAGAACTCAATATCGATCGCTTGAATTCTGTGGATGCCGCATTGCGTGAAGGCGTGCTGTTTGAGCTTGCCGAACAAGCGGTTTTTCATAAGGATATCCGTTATAAAACAATCCAAAGCATGGCGGTGCGTTATCAAGTCGATGATGCGCAAGCTGAGCGGGTATTAGCTTCCGTCGAGCGTGTGTTGGAAGGCGTGGGGAAAGCTTGGAAACTCAACACGCCTGATATCAAACTGTTGCTCGCAGGTGCGAGTGGTTTACATGAAGTGGGTATGAACATCAGTTCGAGCGGGATTCAAAAACACTCGGGCTATATTCTCTCAAACGCCTATATGCCCGGCTTTAGTTCCGATGAGCAACGTGTCCTTGCCTTACTATGCCGCTATTTTCGTAAGAAAATCAGCGCCGAAGACCTATCCGATTTCGCTCAGTTCGATCATCTGACGGTGGCAAGAATGATAGTGGTGATTCGTTTAGGTGTGCTTTTAAATGCGAGCCGACAAACTCATGATGCACTGCGTTCCGTCAGTCTAAAGGGCTCGACTTTGATGTTAAAGCTACAGGGACCGTTAGCAAACAGCGCCATCTTTGCCGCCGATATTGAACGCGAGAACAAACATCTAAGTGTTCTTGGGTACCAGTTGGTTATTGCCTAAGTTAAAGGTCTTCTGTTGGGTCAGATCAAGTCTTTAGTGAGGACTTGATCTTGATCAACTCACTATACCCTGAAATTGGATAACGTGCGTTCATCAAGGTTACCGCTTGGGTAGTCATGTGAGCCAATTTCGGAGGGCTTGTGCACGTACTTATTTCAATCACCAAACCCATTCAACTGTTTTTTAATAATCTACGATTCAGAAATAAATTTATTGTGACGGGAAGTCTACTGTTTTTGCCCGTCATCGTGCTCAGCTTGTTGATGATGTGGGACTCTTACCAGCGCCAACAAGCCGCGCTTAATGGTCACGCGGTTGATATCAGCGACCCTAAGCAAGTGATTCTTTGGAATGCAGTCATGCTTGCTGGCATGGTGTTAGCTCAGCTGTTGATATTTACCGCGATGTATACGGGAATCAAGCGTTCATTAGGCGAAGCTAACCGAATATCGAATGCGTTGGCCAACGGCGATTTGAATAATACCGCACACCTTAAAGGCAGTGACGAACTGGCGCGTTTAACAGAGCGGCTTAACACCATTTCTATCGAAACCAGTTACTCGGTGCATGCGATTCGTACTGCCAGTGACGGCCTGAATCGTTTGGGTACGGCGAATTATGATGCCAATAAAGCATTGGCAGAAAAGACAAAGCAGCAAGCTGACACCATGTACCAGGTGTCATCGGCAGCAGAGCAAATGACCGCTGCTATCAATGAGGTGTCGGAATCAACTCAACGGGCTGCGACCAGCGCGCAAGAAAGCCTTAATGCTGCAAGTAGTGGGCGTGAGCGTGTGCAGCAACTAGCCAAGCACAACGTGACGCTGAGCGAAGATATTCTGCATTCAGAGTCGGTTATCAAAAGTTTGTCCGAGGACAGCAAAGCCATTGGTACGATTTTAACTACCATTAATGATATCGCTGAACAAACTAACTTACTTGCACTCAATGCCGCTATTGAGGCAGCAAGGGCTGGGGAAACAGGACGTGGATTTGCAGTCGTCGCAGATGAAGTACGCAAGCTCGCTCACCGAGTGCAAACCTCGACAGGTGAAATCCAAAACGTGGTAGAACGTTTGGAGCAGAATACCCAGCAGGCGGTCAGTAGTTTAAATAACAACGCCCAACAGGCTGAGCGTGCCAAACTATCGGCGGAGGAGGCAGAAGCGGCGCTCGATACGATCGTGACCTTTACCCATCAAATTACTGATTTAAATACCCAGGTAGCCTCTGCAACGGAGCAGCAGGCGATGACCACGACGACGATAAAAGAGGCGATTACTACGGCAACCGATGCGGCTAAAGAAGTGGATAGTTACTCACAACACGCGCTGGAAAGTGCCGCACAGTTAACGACGTTGGGTGGCGAAATACAGTCTTTAGGGGATCGTTATTCTGTGGACGCGCAAACCATTGAGTCGCGATTAGCACAACAAGAAAAGCTTATCGAATGGTCACCTCAGTTCGATGTCGGCATTGAAGAAATTAACCGACAGCATCAGCGGTTGATTTACATTGCCAATGAGCTTTATCGGATACAACAACGTGGTGGCGATCAGCAAGCAGTAGAGCGTTTGCTAAGCTCGTTGATTAACTATACAGCAACCCATTTTAGCTACGAAGAGCTGTTGATGGAGCGGCATGACTACCCCGATTTAGCCGCGCATAAGCACAAGCATCAACAGTTAGTGCAGCAGGTGGTTGAGTTTCGAAACCGTATTGAGCGAGGCGATCAGGTAGTGGGCGAACTACTCGAGTTTGTGAAGCGTTGGTTACTTCAACATATTCAGCATAGTGACAAAGCATATCAAGCTCACCTTAATGACCGAGGGGTTCATTAACCCCTCAGTATCAGATTGAATGGCCTAAAACGCACTTATGCCAGTTTGGCCACGACCCAGTATGAGCGCATGGACATCGTGTGTGCCTTCGTAGGTATTAACGGATTCGAGGTTCATGACATGGCGTATCACATGATATTCATCGGAGATACCGTTGCCGCCATGCATATCACGCGATTGGCGCGCGATATCGAGTGCCTTACCACAGTTGTTGCGCTTAATAAGCGAAATAGCGGTTGGATTAAGAGCATCTAAATCGAGTTGACGACCTGCTTGCAGCGCAGCCAACAAGCCTAAACTGATCTCGGTTTGCATATCCGCTAATTTTTTTTGAATCAGTTGGTTGGCGGCAAGCGGGCGACCAAATTGTTCACGGTCAAGGGTATACTGACGGGCCGCGTGCCAGCAAAATTCCGCGGCGCCCATGGCGCCCCAAGCGATACCGTAGCGAGCCTTGTTGAGGCAACTGAAGGGACCCTTGAGTCCGCTTACGTTAGGAAGTAACTGCGCCTCACTGACCTCAACGTCATCCATAACGATCTCACCAGTAATCGACGCACGTAGTGAAAACTTACCCTCAATCTCGGGGGTGGATAAGCCAGGCATATCGCGATCAAGGATAAAGCCAACAATATCATCTTCGAGTTTTGCCCAAACGACAAATACGTCGGCGATGGGGGCGTTGGTAATCCACATCTTTGAGCCATTAATTCGATAGCCATTCGCCGTTCTAACCGCTTTTGTGCGCATGCTCGCAGGGTCGGATCCCGCGTCAGGCTCCGTCAAACCGAAACTGCCCACCCATTCACCCGTTGCTAATTTCGGTAGATATTTTTCGCGTTGTTGTTCACTGCCGAAGGCGTAAATAGGGTGCATAACAAGCGATGATTGCACGCTCATCGCGCTGCGATAGCCACTGTCGACACGCTCGATTTCGCGCGCGATCAAACCATAGCTGACATGGTTAACACCGGCGCCTCCGTATGCCTCAGGAATCGTTGCCCCGAGTAACCCAAGCTGTCCCAACTCCCGCATGATGTCTCGGTCAAATCGCTCTTCACGAAACGCGGACTGAACCCGAGGCATTAGCTTGGCTTGTGCATATTGATGAGCTGTTTTTTGTATTAACAGCTCTTCTTCAGTCAGTTGATGGCGTAAATTCAGTGGGTCTGACCAATCGAATGCAGGTTGCGGCATGATACCTCTCTTAAGTTTTAGCTCGCCATCTGTTTGAGTTCAGCTGGCGCTTGGATAAATAAAATCGACTGCTTCGTGTCGATGATATCCTTTTGTTTAAGGGAGGAAAACACGCGGCTTACAGTTTCGACGGCGAGTCCAAGGTAGTTGGCAATGTCAGTACGGGTCATTGGGAGTTTAAACTCGTTGCGCGAGAAACCGTGCTCATAGAGGTGATCGGATAACCCCATAATAAAGGATGCAACACGTTGCTCGGCAGTCGTATTGACGACGTTAAGATAATGCGTGTTGCGTTGTCCAATACGGTGGCTCAACAATCTGAGTAGGTTTTTATCAACCCCTGTAAAGTTTTGTGCAAACAGTCGGTTTAGCTTAATTTCACACAACATTGAGGTTTCCATTGCCTCACAGTAGGTGACCGCGGCGCCATTAGAAATTGACTCCATACCGATGATATCACCAGTTAAGTGGAAGCTTGTAATCTGTTGCTTACCATCACTATCAATGGTGTAGCACTTCACAGAACCGCTCTTTACTGCAAATAACGAGTGTAAGGGTTGGTCGGGGCTATAAACCATATCGCGTTTACTGTAGACATGGGGTTCGCGGCTACTTTTATCCAATTTATCGATTTCGCTTGATACCAAGCCCGCAGGTACGCAAATGGATTGCATACTGCACTGATTGCATTGAATTGGATTTCTCATAGCTGACTCGCTTCGACGTTGGTTCATGCGACACATCTGACTTCCCCTTTACACCGGATGGTGTTGATATAGATCAGTATTAATCATGATGCAGAGCGTAGCAAATACACGGACTATAAAACTTGATCTATATCAAGGTGGTTATAAATTGCTCGCGGGTGTCATATTACACGAGAATACCGCGTTTGGTGAATCGTTAAATACGCATCAAAACTACTGGCGATGGTGCGGACGAGTAATTGACCTGGCGATGAAATAACGAGCTGCTCGGGTGTAAGCTTTACTAGATTATCATCCATGAACGGTTGCAGCCTTTCAATCTCGTCTCGAAAATAGTCTGTAAAACCAGCAATGGACCACCGGTCAGAGAAAGCATTGAGGTCCACTTGAAACTCGCAGAGTAGTCGCTTGATAAGATCGGCGCGAATTTTGTCGTCGATAGTCGAGTGATAACCTTTAATAATCGGCAACTGACGAGTGACTAACCTATCATAATAGCCCTTTAGGCCTTTTTCATTTTGCCAGTAGTGCCCGTCAATGTGAGAAATAGAAGAGACGCCCAACCCCAGAACAGCGCTTTGCTCTTGTGTTACGTAGCCCTGAAAATTCCGCGTCAACTTACCTTCGCGCTGCGCTTTTGCCAGTGAATCTGTTGGTTTAGCAAAGTGGTCCATACCGATAAATTGGTAACCCAGCCCAGTAAGGTGCTCAGTTGCTTGTTTGAATAGGGTTAGCTTTTGTTCTGGTGACGGTAACCAAGATTCTTTTATTTTTCGCTGCGCGGCAAAGCGATCGGGTAAGTGAGCGTAGTTAAATAGAGATACCCGATCGGGGCTTAAACGCTCGACGAGCGCGAGTGTGTGCGCGAATCGGCGCTCGGTTTGCAGCGGCAAGCCATAGATAAGATCAAAACTAATGGATTCAAAGCCGAGGGAACGAGCATGATTCACCTGATCGGCGACTAAGGCAAATGATTGTGTGCGATGAATCGCTACTTGGACGTCGTTATCAAAATCCTGAATACCAAAGCTGAGGCGATTAAAGCCTAGAGCGCGTAATACACTGAGTTTTTCATTATCGCATTGGCGTGGGTCCACCTCGATACTCAGTTCGGCAATCGCTTGAGTTGAACTTACATCATTAATTAAAGCCATTAGGCGGCGTAATTGCGCCGTGTTTAAGAAGGTTGGCGTCCCCCCACCTAAATGCACACTGGCAATACGTTTTTGTTGCAGCACGTTGCGGTAAAGCTCGAGTTCCGTGCCTAACGCGTCAAGGTACTCATCAGCTTTGTATTGATGCCGCGTGATAATTTTATTGCAGCCACAGTAGTAACAAAGGGATGCGCAAAAGGGCAGGTGAATATAAAGCGAAATAGGTTGTTCATAGTCTGCCACAACGGTTTGGCAGGTCGCTGGGTCGATCTGTTCATGGAAGCTTAACGCGGTTGGATATGAGGTATATCGTGGTCCGTGAATATTGTACTTTTTCAGCCATTTCCAATCCCAATGTTGCATTCTGCACCTCTTATTCGCCTGATACGGCAGCAGTGTAGCAGTTCAACAATGGGGGGTTGGATTTGCCTTTGACTTGCATCAAAGCGAGCTCAAAAACGCTTAGGGTCGCTTTTCTGATTCGTCATACTCATCTAACAATGACAGCCAAATCGCCACAACCAGCAGAATGCCGCCAACAGTGAGTCGCAACCAAAGCGGCAAAGGAATAAACCAAGAAATAATATAGCCACTCGCCATCATAATAATGGCGATAATTTTGTTCCGACGACGAATCTGACGATGCTCGCGCCATGCCCGCAGATCAGGACCGTATTTCGGGTGATTGAGTAACCATGTTTCGAGTTGCGGCCACCCTTTACTCGCCGCCCAAAGCGCGACTATTAAAAAAGGAACAGTCGGCATTACGGGTAAGGCAAGTCCGATAATGCCAAGCATTACAAATAGGATGGCGATGCAACGCCAAATGGTGATGTACATCCACTTCATGCGATACGACTCAATGCTCAAACTGACTTGAGTGTACGTAAAAGAGAAGCGCTACACCAGTTTTGCTAACTCATGAAGCGAATAGAAAGCGGGTACTCTTTTATTTTGCCCTCTTTTGCGTTCTTAGCTCCGAGGATAACGAAAATAATCGACAGCAACCCCAAAATGACAATCGGAATAAAGGTGAGTCCCAATGTAAACACGGCGAGCACCAGTAACACACTGGTATATATCGTAATACTGACGAGCCAATTAAAGATAATTTTACCGTGCGCATCAATATAAGCATCTTCACGCTTCATAATCCACATGAGTATGGGGGCAAACAAGCCAATGATTGGCAGAATGAATGTGGTAAATTGCGAGAGATGCATAAAAAAAGCATAAGTCTTTTCATCATCAGTCAACTTACGCAAATCATCAAATTCAGATTTTGATGATAACTCGCTCTCGTTAGCAAGTTTTTCTCGCTGGCGGTTATACTCATCTTCTGAGATAGCGCCTTCATCCTTTAATTCATTCAGCACACGAAGTTTTTCATAATTCATATGATTATTCCTAAGTTTAATGCGGTCATTAAATATCTATCCAAGTTCCAAAAAAGTCGGTAAGCTTAATGATTAAAAAAGGTACGGAAAATGCTTAAACTTACCCGATTATCTCGTATGAAATGGCAGCCAACCGGCGTGCTCGCGCTTGCTGCTCTAATCTTTACTCCACTCGTTGCAAGCGCTCAAAGTCAATCAGAACAACCGTACACGTACCAAGCCGATGTGCCTAGTGTCGAGCAAGTGCTGGGGTATGAAATCGGTACAAAGATTTCCTCTCCTGACGCAATCTACCATTACTTTTTAGCATTAAGTGAGAGCCAAAGCGAGCGCGTTAAGCTTATAGAGTATGGACGTTCTTGGGAGGGGCGCCCGCTTTTTTTTGTCGCCGTATCGGCGCCTCATAATATTGCTCAGCTTCCTGATTATGGTGCCAACATGCGTGCTTTAGGCGACCCCCGCGAAACGTCAAAGCGCGAAGCTGAACAGTTGATGAGGACGGTTCCAAGCAGCGTGTGGTTATCTTATGGCGTACATGGAAACGAGATTTCATCGCCTGAAGCAGCCATGATGACGCTGTATCATCTGTTAGCAGATACCTCTGAAGATACGAAAAGCTGGCTGGATAATACGGTAGTGTTTATTGATCCGTTGCAAAACCCCGATGGACGGGCCCGTTTTGTAAGCCGTTATTACGCGACGGTCGGTTTGATGCATGATGCTGACCGACGCAGTGCTGAGCATAATGAGCCATGGCCGCAGGGGCGCTCTAATCATTACCTTTTTGATTTAAATCGCGATTGGATTGCGCTTACGCAACCAGAGATCAAGGGTCATGTGGCAGCACTTAAGGATTTTCCACCGTTATTGTTTGTTGATTTGCATGAAATGGGCGGTGACTCAAGCTATTACTTTACGCCCGAAGCACGGCCCTACAACCCTTATATCACTGAGTCGCAGCGCGAGATTCTGCATTGGGTGGGGCGCAATAACGCGGAGTGGTTCGATGGTGCGGGTTATGACTATTATACTCGCGAGATATTTGATGCGTTTTACCCTGGCTATGGTGCCAGCTGGCCATTGTATTCCGGTTCGGTAGCAATGACTTACGAAATGGCATCAGCGCGCGGTCATCAATTTGAGCGTAAGGACGGCTCAACGCTGACCTACCTTGATGGTGTTGAACGGCATTTTACCAGCAGCTTAGCAACCATTGAGACGGCTAGTGTTCGACGTGAGGAACTACTTTCTCGTTATCGTGAGTATCGCGTAAGCGCCGTTGAGCAGGGGCGTGACAGTGACAAACGCACCGTAATCCTTGCCGACGCAAACAATAAGGCAGGACAACAGCGGCTGGCTTCGCTCTTGCAGGAACACGGTATTGAGGTTATGAGCAACTCAAGTGAAGTTGATGTGTGTGATACACGTTATCCCACAGGCAGTTATTTTGTTGATATGGCGCAGCCCAACTATCGGCTTATCCGCGTGTTGTTAGATGAACAAATTGACATGGCGACTGATTTTGTTGAGCAACAAAAACAGCGTAAAGCGAACTTGTTGAATGACCAAATTTACGATGTAACGGGCTGGTCATTACCACTCATGTTTGATGTGGACGTGACTTACTGCGATGACACTGTGACTTTGCCAATCGTCGACGGGACCATCGAGTCGATAGCGCCAGGTCGTGTGATTAACCCAGCAGCCCAGGTTGGCTTTATCGTTCAGGCAGACGATGCGAACGGAAGCCGATTTATTGCTGCCGCTTTACGCGCGGGTTTAGCTGTGAAGCAAAGTGAATTACCTTTTACTCACGAAAAAGCAGGAACCTTCCCCGCCGGAACTCTGATTCTTACGCGAGCAGAGAATAACGATAGCGATCTCGCTAAGACATTAGAACGTTTAGCTTATGATACAGGCGCCGATGTGGTAGGAGTGGACAGTAGTTGGGTGCTTGATGGACCTAACTTTGGCTCGGAAAACGTTCAGTCACTCACTGCACCAAGGATTGCAGTGGCGTGGGACGAGCCGGTGTCTTCACTCAGTGCAGGTCACACGCGCTTTGTGATTGAGCGACAACTGGGGTATCCGGTGACGGCTATTCGCACCACACAATTGGTAAGCTCAAGCTTGGAAGGCATTGATGTGTTGCTTATGCCGGAGAGTCAGGCAAGTTATACGACGTATTTTTCGGCTTCGAGCCTGAAGAATTTACGTGACTGGGTTGAGCGTGGCGGCGTACTAATCACTCTCGGTAATGCCACAGGCTGGGCGGTTGAGGCTGGTTTACTATCGACTCATATGGAGTATGCGACTCACTCGGGTGTGGCGGATGATGCGAGTGAGACGGTGCTGAAGCCGGCGCAGCAGATCGAATCGGAAGACGCACTTAAGGAACACATTAAGGCGTCTGAAAAAATGCCAGACTATGTGCCTGGCGCGTTGGTCAACGTGAATGTAGATCAGAATCATTGGCTTACTGCGGGCATACAGAGCGAACTCGTTGCTACATTTACGGGTAATCAGGTATTCGCACCACTGAGTATTGATAAAGGGCGGAATCTGGCTTGGTTTGCCGCTGGCGACGAGGTGTTAGCCAGTGGGCTTTTGTGGCCAGAGATTAAGCAACAACTACCGTTTAAGCCACAATTAATGGTTGAGCCTTTAGGTGAGGGTATGCTGATTGCTTATACCCAGTCACCGACCTATCGCGCTTACATGGATGGTTGGCTTCCTTTACTGGCGAATAGTTTGTTTTTAGCACCTGCAAAAACGAAATAACGGGGACATCGACTAGCATGGATTTGAGAAAGGTCAGTGATACGCCTAACGACTCAGCTGAAGATGTTGTGAGTCAGTTTACAGGGAAGGTAGCGCACCGAATATATTGGGGTGCGGTACTTGTGATATTGCCGCTGGCTTTTATTCAAGCATTTGAGCATCAGTGGCTGATGCTCGCTTGGCTGTGCGCGTTTATTTGCTACACATCGGTCACAGCGTTACGCGTAAAACGACTCAGTCGCCGCAGAGGGCGTCATCTTATTTTTGTCACCTTGTTGTGCGCAGCAGTTATGTATTCGACATTGGTTAATGGCATACATGGCCTGCTGTGGGCTTATCCTGTTATGGCGTCTATTGCTTTTTTACTCTCTTGGCGGCTGGCTATTATTGTGACTGTGACCTTTGTCACTGTGCTTGCGGTCGTTAGCCTCTATACGATTGAGCCGGATGTTGCCTGGCGTTCGCTAGTGTCCTTGCTAGTTATCATGATATTGACCTTAACACTGGTTCGATTGTTGACACGTATGCAACTGCATTTTACGGAACTCGCGACTACAGATACCTTGACGGGTGTTTACAATCGCAAACAATTGCAGACTGATCTCGAGCAACTGGTCGCACTCAAAGCGCGACACGGGCGTTCAATTTCAGCTGCGCTGTGTGACATTGATTACTTTAAAGATGTAAATGATCGATACGGTCATTTTGATGGTGACCGGCTGCTTATTCAGGCGGCGCAGTTAATCAAGGCGAGTTTTAGAACATCTGATAAGGTATTTAGGGTAGGGGGAGAGGAATTTGTTATTCTAATGCCTGATACCAACCTCGAAGGTGCAACGAAAGCTGCAGAAAAACTACGTGAAGCTTTTGCCGAGAACGATTTTGAACTCAAGCAAGAACCGGTCGATATGACCATTTCCATCGGTGTAAGTGAACTAGGCAGTGATGAGAGTTGGCTCGAGTGGTTAGAGCGTGCTGACAAGTTGCTTTACCACGCAAAAGATATGGGACGAAACCAAGTCCGTAATACAGTGCAGGAGATAGCGTAATGGCACAGTTTGGTGTAGTCGGCTTAGGTCGGTTTGGTGCGAGAACTTCGCTCGAGTTACTGAATTTAGGACACGAGGTCATCGGTGTTGACTCAGATGAGAAACGTGTTGATGCATTGGCGGATCAGCTGACCCATGCTGCGATTGCTGATGTGACGGATGAACAAGCACTGCGTGAGTTAAATTTAGAAAGTTGTGACACTGTACTGGTCGCGATTGGCGAGGACTTGCAGGCAAGCCTTTTGACCGTATTACACCTAAAAAGTATTGGCGTCGAGACCATTTGGGCAAAAGCCACATCAAAAGAGCATCATCAGATACTTTCAAAGCTGGGCGTCTCTCGCATTGTTCACCCCGAAGAAGAAATGGGTATTCGTGTCGCGCAGTCGCTGAACTATCCCATGGTCAATGAATATATGTCGCTAGGACATAATTGGTTCTGTGTTGAAATTGCTGTGAGTGAGAACTTAGAGGGTAAAACGATTAACGATATCTTACCCGATGACGTCGATAACTTTCATGTGTTGCTGTTAAAGCGCAGGGATGAAGTCGTTGCAAGCCCAAGTTTTTCAAGTGAGTTGCAAGGCAATGAGACCATGGTTATTGCGGGCAGTTTAAAGGCGCTGAAATCAATGGCTCCAAAGTTGAAATAATATGAAACTGTGGAAGCCGTCCCTCGCATTCTTATACAAAACTTCTGCCCGAACGCAAAGTAAGGCATTTAAAGCAAGTCCGCCTATTGTCTTGGCTTCGGGCTTTGCGGTGCTGATTATATTGGGTACTCTCGCACTTAAGTTACCCTTTGCGACACTCGAACCCATTACTTGGCTTCAAGCCGTGTTCACCGCGACATCTGCGGTAACAGTCACTGGTTTGGTGGTCGCCGATACGGGCGGCGACTTCACCCTATTCGGTATCAGCGTGATAGCGGTCCTTATACAGCTAGGTGGCATTGGTTTTATGACCTTTGCGATTCTCGCAGTGTCGTCACTGGGCGGTAAAATCTCGATTCAACAACGTTTGCTGGCAAAGGAGGCGATGAATCAAACCAGCCTAATGAATATCGTTAAAACCGCCAAGG
>CETM01120481.1_pt1 | contig 16304 bp, 14 predicted proteins | sample 361451 | NCBI WGS metagenome assembly CETM01 (sample SAMEA2622690, study PRJEB7988) | marine metagenome | isolation source: saline water (ENVO:00002010), including
AACTGGGGCCGCTCTATGCCCCCACCGACAAACTGCGCGCCATGGCCAAGGCCGGCGAGCGTTTCTATTCCGATGCCGCCGCTTCAAGTCAGAACCCGGCCTGAGCCACCACGTACAGGAGAGGTTGTCAGATGAGTTTGAATCCAAGAGATATCGTGGTGGTCGACGGCGTGCGTACCGCCATGGCCAAGGCCAAGCAGGGCGCCTTCCGCCACGTGCGTGCCGAAAACCTGTCGGCGTCGGTGATGCAGGCGCTGTTCGATCGCAATCCCGGGCTCAACCCCGGGGAAGTCGATGATGTGATCTGGGGCTGCGTCAATCAGACCCTCGAACAGGCCATGAACATCGCCCGCAACGCAGCGATCATGACCGGCATCCCGCGCAGCGTGCCTGCCCAGACGGTCAACCGGCTGTGTGGCTCCTCGATGAGCGCGCTGCATATCGCCAGTGCCAACATCAAGGCCGGCATGGGCGACTTCTATATCATCGGCGGCGTCGAGCACATGGAGCACGTGCCGATGACCCACGGTGTCGATGTGAACCCGGCCGCCAGCAAGCATGCCGCCAAGGCGGCGATGATGATGGGCCTGACCGCGGAGCTGCTAGGCAAGATGCACAACATCAGCCGCGAGCAGCAGGACGCCTTCGGCGTGCGCTCTCATCAGCGGGCCCAGGCCGCTCTCGACGCCGGTCGCTTCGACAACGAGATCATCGGTGTCGAGGGCCATGACGCCGAGGGCTTCAAGGTGCGGGTGGATCGCGACGAAGTGATTCGTGGCGATGCCAGCCTCGAATCCATGGGCGCGCTGAAGCCGGTCTTCGACCCGCGCCACGGCACCGTCACCGCCGGGACCTCCTCGGCGCTGTCGGTGGGTGCCAGCGGTATGGCGGTGATGAGCTACGAACGCGCCCAGGCACTGGGTCTCGAACCGATCGCTCGGGTGCTGTCCACCGGCGTTGCCGGCTGCGATGCCTCGATCATGGGCTATGGCCCGGTGCCGGCGACCAAGAAGGCGCTCAAGGCGGCCGGCCTGACCATCGATGACATCCAGACCGTCGAGCTCAACGAGGCCTTCGCCGCCCAGTCGCTGCCGGTGCTCAAGGATCTCGGCCTTCACGATCGCATGGACGAGGCGGTCAACCTTAACGGCGGTGCCATCGCTCTTGGCCACCCGCTGGGTTGTTCCGGGTCGCGGATCTGCACCACCCTGCTCAACGTGATGGAACAGCAGGACACTCGCCTGGGGCTTGCCACCATGTGCATCGGCATGGGCCAGGGCGTGGCGACCATCTTCGAGCGGCTTAAATGACGACCCGCTAGCAAGAACGCTTAAGTGAAACGCCAACGGCGCCCCTCCTCGGGGCGCCGTTGGCGTTTCTGGGCGCTGTGTTGGTTAGTGTTGCGCCTGATAGGCATCGAAGGCCTGGGTCAGGATGTCGCGCGCTTCGCTGGCATCGCCGAAACCGTTTAGCTCGATGTCGCCACCGTCCGGCAGGTTCTTGTAAACGCGGAAGAAAGCGTTGATGCGCTCGGCCTGCATCTTGGGCAGATCCTCGATCGCCATCACGTCGGCGTAGGTAGGATCCACGTCGTTGGTGGGCACGGCAATGATCTTGTCGTCGGCTTCGCCGTCATCGACCATGCGCAGTACGCCGATGGCACGGACCTTGATGACCGCACCGGGATAGACGCTGTCGCGGGTCAGCACCAGGGCGTCCAGCGGGTCGCCATCGTCACCAGCGGAGCTGGTGATGGACCCGTAGTTGGCCGGGTAGCGAACGGGCATCGAGACGTAGCGGTCGACGATCAACTGGCCGTGCTCGGCATTGATCTCGTACTTGGTGAAGCTACCGGCGGGAATCTCGTTGACCACGTTGAAACTGGCCGGCGCGTCATCGGTTTGCGGATAGTCGAAGACATTCTGCTGCGCTTGAGCGGACGCGGTAAACAGCAGGCCAGCGGCGAGTAGAGAAGAGATGGTAACTTTCATGAAACCTCGTCCTGTCTTGGGATGTGAGATTTCCAGTCTATTCAGTGAAGGGTGACAGGCGCGTGACAGCTTGCCGGTTTCTGCTGTTCGGTCGGGGGCCGGAGTGGAGCTCCTGGTGCCGTCAGATTTCATGATGCTCACCAGATTCCGGTATCCAGGTCGCACTTGAAGTTGTCCTTTCGGGGTCGCTGGAGGTAGGCGGGTGCAGCGCCTGCAGGCCCGAGTGATTGCGCAGGAATCCCAGAAACCCGAGTGTGAACACACCTTACGCGCAATGCATGACGACGCTAAAATTAGCAAAGCCATCTGCACTAGCTGTTCATGAAAGTCAGTGTTACCGAAATTGTGGCCGGCCAAGATAGAAGAAGATCGAGTCATACCCGCCTTCGGCATGTCCGTAGCCAATGTAGAGCGGGCCGATCGGGCTATCGGCGCCCAGGAAGACACTTCCTGACATGATGCCGTCATCAAAGAGATCTTCTTTGTCCTCCCAGACACCGCCGTACTCGAATGAACCACCTAGATACCATGGCAGGAAGGGGAGAGCCTCGAATCGCCGGTAGTAGATGGCGCTGAGTACCCCTGCCTGTTGGCCGCTTAGGCTGTCTTCCGTATAGCCCGATAGGTTGAGAAATCCACCGAGTCGAAAGCGGTCCTGGACGTCGGCTGTCCCGCTGATGGTCGAGTTGACCAGGCCACCGAGGCCGATCACATGGCCATTTCCGAGGCTGGTAAATCCATTGGCGACTAGCCGGACTTGTTCAAACTCGCTATCGCCACCCAGGGCAGCTCGGGCGATATCGTACTCGACGGCTCCCAGCCAGCCTTCCTCCGGGAAGTTGTAGTTATCCAGGCGATCCACCGCGAGGCGGGCGAAGGCACTCCCGCTTTCATAGCTGAACTCGGGCAGCTCGGGCGAGCCTGCCTTGACGTCGACTTCACCGTCACGATAGCGATAGCCGAGCCGGGACTCACCATAGACGCTGAGCTCTCGCCCGAGGGCAAGCTCGGCGCGTGCCTCCTTGACCCGGTATTCCGCGACCGCATTCCGCCGGCCATCGAAGACATCCACGTTGGTGGCACCGTAACGGGCCCCGGTATAGACGAAATAGCGTGACAGCGTATCGAGGGGTTGGTGCCACTCCGCCGCTAGCAGCGGGTCCTGGCCGATCTGTGTCGCCAGGCGTATTTCGCCGCCCAGGGGGTTGATCCCCGTGCGAAGGTACGCTGCTCCCAGGTCATAGCTGTTGGTGCCTCGGATATCGCTGGAAAGGTCTAGGCCGAATTGAAGATAATTCGGCCCCCAGCTCTTGGCGCGTGCGTCGACCAGCAGGCCGGTCTCACCCTGCTCCTCGACGAGGTCGTAGCGAACGTTCTGGAACAGTTCAAGGCCGTAGATGTGTGCGATATCCTGCTCCAACTGCTTCCGGTCGAGTGGTGATCCGGTTTGTTGTTGTATCCGGTCACGGATCATCTTGTCGGATATCTGAGAGTCATTCTCGATACGTACGAACTGAATGACCGGAACATCACGCGAGGGTCTGGAGGCACGAGCTGCCAAGTATTCTTGGTACTCGTTTTCTAGGAGTGAAAATTTCCTTAATTCTTGCCTTCGAGCGTCGGCGGCTTGATAGCCGATAGGCACCGCATTGGTGGCATTCACGAAGTCAGAGCTGGAAAAGTCTCCGAGGGCAGGAACGATAAGGATATCCGACGCTGTCAGCGTTGCAATCTGTTCCTCCACATTGTTGCGAGTCAAGAGCGAGGTCAGCTGTCCCGTTATCGCGAACAAATTGTTGACATCATCGGCCTGCATGATTGGGGTGCTAATATCCACTGCAATCACGATATCGGCCCCCATCTCTCGCACCACATCTACCGGCAGGTTGCCCGTGATGCCACCGTCGACTAGCAGGCGGTCATTGATCTCGGTGGCAGAGAAGACGCCGGGAACCGCCATGCTGGCTCGCATTGCTGTTGCCAGATCTCCCTCACTGAGCACGACCATCCTGCCGTTGCCTATATCGGATGCCACCGCCCGGAACGGAATATGAAGTTGGTCGAAGTCCGTGATATTGGTCACAGGAAGAGAGAGTTCTCTCAACGCCAGGTCAAATTTCTGTCCCTGTATGGCACCGGTTGGGAACAGCGGCTCGCCGTCATCGGAAATACCCAACCGGGCCTTGACCAGGTACAGGTCGTCGTCACGCTTACGCCGAAAAGAACGCTCCACACGAGGTGGGGAGTCACTGAAGATATGCTCCCAGTCCATGGTCTCAATCGCCGTCTCTATCTCAGCCAGCGTCATCCCCGATGCGTAGAGACCACCGACGATAGAGCCCATGCTGGTCCCGGCAATGTAGTCGATAGGGACCTGCAACTCTTCGAGCACCCTCAGTACACCTATATGGGCGGCACCCCGCGCGCCGCCACCACTGAGGGCCAGGCCAACCTTCTGGCGGTCTGGCTGGGTGCCCTCGACCTCTGCCGCCACGGCCAGAGAAAGCAACAGCCCTCCCAGGCAGCAGCCGAGTATGATCAAGGCCTTTGAACATATCTTGATCATCGTTATCACCTTCTATCTTCTGGGGCACTTGCCGACGTGCGAGGCCTTGCCGCCGTCAACGGCTAGGCTGTATACGGCTGAATTCGGGTGCCCTTTGCCGACCATCTTCCCATCAATCCCTCGCTACCGAACGCCAAGGCGGCAACGGCTCGCTGATTCCTGAGGGTGTCGGCCGAGATGCCGGTGCCCACCTCGACGAGGGTAAGCCCCGCTTCGGTGTCTTCCGTCCAGCCTTCACCGCTACGAAACTTGTTCAGGGCGTCGTCGGTGAAGAAGATGCAGACCTGATTGGTCTTCTCATGTTCTCCAAGAGGGCAAGGTCCATCCACTCATCCATAGCGGCTACTTCGGGAACACCAGGGTATAGGCCAGACGCCACCCCCATCCGTCAGGCCCTGCCTCGGGGGCATTTGCCCAGTAACGTGCTCCCAGTTGCAGGGACATGGGTTGCTTGCCTATCCGGAACAGCTGGGTGGCCATCAGGTTGACCGGGACCGACCACTCCTCGGCCTCCCAGTCGTAGGTGGATTCGCTGTTCAAGGTCATGGTCGTGAGCGTCGGGGTCGTATAGGCCAGGAAGGGCTGCATGAACGTGGCACGCACGTCATTGCGATCATCGTCGCCTGCAAACGACCAGACATGATTCATCAGCCCGCCATAGGTCCAACCATTTTGCTGCTTCAGGGCTACGGCCGTCGGCCCTGCAGCCCACTGCTCAGCCCCTAGTCGCTCATCGCTGGCCGTCGGCAGCAGAAGCGCCGGGCCGGCCCCCCAGATCCAGCCAGCGGCCGTTGGCGAGCTGGGCGAAAAGAACACGCTCTGGAAGACATCGCCCACGCCACTCTCATCGGTGCCAGGCGGGATATCTTGTTGGTCGACCAATGGCAGGATAGTGCGGGAGATAACATTCCAGTCCGCATTCAGGCTGAAGGGAATCACCGGCTGGATGTTGAGCACCGAGCGGCTTCCCTTGTCTGTCACGCCGATGTTCTCGTCGTAGTTGTACTGGAAGGGCACGCTGGTCAGGGACGCAATCGGGTTACTCAGCTTCTTGGCAATTTCCATATCATCGCTGGCGGTCGCTGCCATGGTCACGGCAAAACCAATCAATAGTGTGGTAATCCAGGCAGCGGGGCGTCGCTCGCTAGTTCTTTCATCAGTTGCAAGTGCCATTTCTTATTCTCCTTGAACCTTGACATGCCTGATGCAGTCATCGCTGCTGCAACCCTGATGAGCGACGGTTTACCCCACTGCCCGATCTCGCTGAGCCGCGAGGTCTTGTCAAACCAGGGACCGAGCTGTACGAATTGCCTGCATTTCAAGTCCCAGCTACGGTTAGCGATGGGCGGCCTGAACCCCCCGGTAGCCTCCTGATTAAGCTCACTGCGCGATCTGCATGCGCTGCTTGAAGCGCCCGGCATAGTTGGTGAGGGTCTGGGTGATGGAGTCCCAGGAAAGATCTTCTCCATCTGCTGAGCTCGGTGCCTTGTCGGTCAGCCCCCCAACCGCTTGCCACTGACCGAGTCCAGGACTTCGACCTCAAGGACGGCATCCCTCAGGATGATGCGTGCTCCCGCCGCATTTGCCGCAATTATTCCGGATATCAGTACTAAGTAGTGTGATTGGCATATGGTTTTCATTTTAAATACTCAAGATGACCATTTTTTACTGACTCAAGGCTATTGTTCCGTGCGGGGTCTTTAAACTTACCTGATGGTGTAGCCGTTTCCTTCCATACAGGCGCCGAAGGCCCGGTTATAATTTCCCATCTGTTGCTGCTGCTGAGCCTGGTACTGCTGTTGCTGAAACTGCTGCTGGTTCTGTAACTCCATCTGCTCTATTTTTCTCTGCCTTGCCTTGGCACCGCCTACCATGGCACCGGCTATAGCACCCACACCGGCCCCCTTACTGGCATCGTCGTTGGCGATTTCGCCGATAAGAGCACCGCCCGCAGCACCACGCACTGCGCCGCGAAAGCGCTCACCGCCACCGCCTGATGTCGTCCCATTTTGTGGCGAGTCTGGAGTGGGTGTCTGGGTGAATGCTGCAGGATCTATGCCTGTCGACTGCCTGGCCCATGCATGGCAGGCGGCCTCGTCACTAGCTTGTCGTGCTGCTGTTTGCCCATTGGCTGGGTAGACAATGGGCTGTTGGGCCGACACGGAAAACCCGAGGCCAAGAAACGAAACCCCGAGTAAAATACGTTGCAAAATATTCATTCAATGTCTTCCGTCGACGTTTTAGATGTGATCTAGCACTTATGCTGTATTGTCGCCAAGCCTTATTTGTAATGACATGATCATGATCGCTGCGTTTCCAATATCATTTCGCAAAGACTGTTGGTGAACTGCGTCATCATGCTAAACGCTAATCAGAGTGTTATGTTTCTTGCCCACTAGTTCAGACTGTAGATTGTATAAAAGAACATGACCTCTGATTATTTTCTTCAAGACTCACGACTGAGCGTTCCGCGACTGTTGGCGGGACGGGGCGCTACTTCAGAGCGGTCAGGTTTGTGAACTATTGTCCCCCTTCGCTCCAGCGATGGCGCACCGACCGGCGTACGCCACACACTCGATGTGTCCTGAGTGAATAACGTCAGAAAAATCCGCCGAATCCGACAACTAAGCCGTGAAACGCGGCATCGAACTCGTTACCATCGTCTCCCTGAATGTCGTAGTGGAGACGACGGTAACCGATGCGGGCCGCCCAAGTGTCTGTAATCTTGTATTGGAACTGTGGCCAGAGTTCCCATGTGCTCTCGGAGTCCCCCGTGCCGAAGGAGAAGGTGGGGTTGAAAAGCCAGCGCTCGTTGATTGGCAAGCTCGGACGGACGACCAGCACTGCGTCCGTATAGTCCTTGTCACGCTCGAAGGTACCAACACCGCTGATGGACAGCTTGTTGTCCAGCGAGAGCTGCCGTGCGCCCAACATCACGTCGAAGTACTGGCCAGGCATCCAGCCATCGAACTGGTAGCCCGCGGCCAAGGTCCAGATAACAGCATCGGTCTCCAGTTTCGCGCTCCCGCTGGAGGGCGTATCCACTGCACCCGTGCTCAGGCCAAAGTAGTCGACCTGGCCCCAGAGCACTAACCTATCTCGTCTCAGCACCCCCAGTACCGAACCCGCGATGTCAGTCTTGTCGAGCAGGTCATCAAAGCCAACGTCGATGTCGACGTCATTACCTCGAACCGTCGCGTCACCGTCAATACCCGCCGCCCAGAGGTAGGGTGTGATTTCACCACTCCACTGAGCTTGCGCAGTAGAACACCAGGCCGCCCCGAGTGTCGCTACCCCGGCTACGATGGCTTTAGGAATGATCGTTCGCATTTGATGTTCCCCAGTGCAGTGCACTTCATATGCCAGAATTTAGGTATAGAGCATTCAGGTGGAAGCGTTCATTGGACCTTGGCCCTACTTGATCCTGCATAATTCGTGCGCCAGAAGAAGTCTGGTCACTAGCGCGGCGAGTATGGCCGTATTCAGGTTCGTTACCTGCTAGCCGTGAGTCACTCCGAAGGTTCTTCCGGCAAGTGCGGGCCGACAATGCCGAGCATCTGACACTGTCTCGCCAACTCTGCCACGCTGCGGACGCGCATCTTCGCCATGCCCCGGCTGCGGTGCACCTTCACGGTCTTCTCGGCAATGCCGAGTTCCGCGGCAATCTGCTTGTTGAGCCTTCCACCGACCACATGTTCCAAGACTTCAAGCTCGCGTCGTGTGAGCCGAGCCATCGCCTCGCTGACCCGCTGCTCGGCGGCCAGCCTTGCCAGTGTGCAGGCACTTCGCTGCAGGGCTTCGCGGACTACCGGAAGAAGCGTCTCCTCGGAGGCCGGCTTGATGAGGTAGTCGACGGCGCCATGCTTCATGACGCTGACGGCGGCCCCAAGTTCGCCGTGGCCCGTGAGGAAGATCACTGCCAACGCCGGACTGTGGGTGGCCAGTAATGCTTGCAGTCGAACCCCGTCCATGCCCGGTAGGCCAATATCTAACAGGGCGCATCCCGTTGCATTCTTCGGCAGCGTCGTGAGCATGCTTTCGGCGCTTTCAAGACAGTCCACCGCGTAGCCGTTGGCCATGAGAAGTCGCCCGAGAGATCGGCGAACGCTGTCGTCATCCTCGACAACGTACACCCGAGGCTCGCTCGTTACCTGATTCGTCATGATCTGTTGCCTCGTCCTTTGGCGCGCTGACTCGCGAATTGCGCCCCATGGGCGGGCAACGTAAACCGGAAGGTGGTACCTGGCTTCGGCTGGTTACTCTCTGCCCAGAGTCGCCCGTCTTGCCATTCGATGATGTTGCGGCAGACGGCCAGCCCGATTCCCATGCCCTCCGGCTTGGTGCTGTAGAAGGGGGTGAAGAGGCGGTGCATGTCGGCAGTCGGTATGCCCTGCCCGCTATCCCGCACCGAAACCTGAACCGTCCCGGAGTCATCCAGCTCGGCACGTATATCGATCCGGCGGGACCCTTCGGGCTGCTGTTCCACGGCGTGGATGGCATTGAGCAGCAGGTTGAGAAGGACTTGCTGGATCTGCGGCTTGCTCGCTGTCGCGATGCAACTCGGTGCCAGGTCCCTTCTGCAGACAACACCTTTCAGTGCCATTGCGGCTCCCAGCATGTCGAGAACCTCGCGTACCGCCTCCGACAGGTCGCCTGGTTCCAGCGATGATGGCGTGTGTCGCGTCATATCCCGCAAGGTTCTTATTATCTGGCTCGCACGCTTTGCATCAGCGGCGATGTCGGCCAGTACTTCGCGGATCGGTTTCATCGACAAGGGGTGAGCCTCCAGAAGTCGCAAGCCCGCCTGAGCGTTGCTCAGGGTTGCGGTGAGTGGCTGCATGAGCTCGTGGGCGATGGAAGCGCTGATCGTGTCGAGTCGAGTGACCCGCTCCATGTGCGTGATTTGCTGGCGAAGCTCTAGCGCTTCCAGGTCGGCATTTCGCGATGCCGTTACATCTTTCGAGACGCAGCCGTAGGCCCAGATGTGGTCGTTGGAATCGAATACGGGGAAACGTCGCGAGCGCAGGAAGCGAATACCATCCGGTGACTGCACTCTCTCCTCCGTCTCCACTTCGCCCCCTGTTGCGAAGACATCGGTGTCGGCCTGCTGGCTCGTCGTGGCATCCGCGTGGGGGAATAGCTGCCGATCCGTGCGACCCCGCAGCTTGGCCGGGTCGAGGCGGTACTCATCCGTGAATGCCTTGTTGGCAAGCAGATACCGCCGATCCCGGTCCTTCAGGGTGATCATCGCCGGGACGTGGTCCAGCAGCGCCTGCATCCAGGTCAGGCGTTTATCGTGTCCTAGCGCCGCGCTCATCAGCACGAGTACGGGAAGCAAGCTCAGCTCGAAGGCCGGGGAGGTGTCCGCCAGCTTCAGCAAGCGCATCAGCTCGAGTAGGGTACCCATGGCGAACACGGCGAGTGCCACGCCGACTGCCAGGTGGCGGCCTGCTGTCCCCGACCGATACCGCCGTCGGCAGGCGAGGATGCCGTCAAGCTGCGCCGTTACTAGCCCCAGGAGTAGGGCGGTATAGAGGAGGGTGGGGGCAGAAGTAGAGAGTGGGGCCTCCGGTCGCACTGCGGCATGCCACGGGGCCAAGCCATCGGCAAGAGGCCCAGTAGAGGGAACTCCAGCCACGCCGAGAGCAATGATCAGGGCGTAGAGACTCAGCGCGATACGCGGCCATCGGGGGCGAGCGTCGGTGAATTCCATCAGGAACCAGGGCAGGACGGCGAACGCCATCGCGGCGGTGATGACCTCGGCGTGCCACCCTCCCGCCAGCGCATCATGCGAAAGCGGGTGATGGCCGATGGCTCGTACGGCGAGATGTCCGGCCACCAGCGCGCAGAAGACGGCAAACAGCTGTAGGGAGCGCTCGACGTGTCGCCCACGGCTCAACATCCCGTGGTGGAAAGCCCCGAATAACCACATGCCCGCCAGCACGAAGAGGGCTGAAGCGTAGATCTCGACCCGCATATTGGGCGCCTCACAAGCACCGCCACCAAGGGTGGCAGCGCTGCTTGTCCCGAATTCCTTACAGACTAGCCCAGATTCCCAATAGGGGGTTGATGCAGATCAAGTCGTCATCACCCAGGCAGACCACAAGGGAATCAGCTCTTGAAAGGGGAGGGGCGGCGATGGGGAGGGCGTGCGTCGCCTTGCGTAATATCGAGATGGGACCGAATGTCGGGTGCCCCCGGCTCCATGCCAGCCCGTTCCGGGTGCGAACTTGCCCATTGCATCAGCCATCGTGCTGGTTCAACGCGGTCACCCACTCGATGGCGTCGAGCAATGCCTTGTCGTCGACAGGCTTGCTGAAAAACAGTGTTGCCCCACGGCGCTTGGCCATTCGACGGGTGAGATCGTCGTCAGTCGCCGAGAGGACAATCACTGGTATGTCAATGCCCCGCTTACGCATGCGATCGATCGTCAGTAGCCCGCTTGAACCTGGCATGGTGATATCCAGCAACAGGCAGCAACGATCTGTCTTGTTGAAACGCACGGCGTCGAGAAAGTGGTCGGGAGCGTCGAAAACGGTGACCTGGAACCCGGCGGCGCCTAGCAGTCGCAACAGGCTACGACGCACGGAAACATCGTCATCGACCACGAACACGGACACATCTGAGCGATTCGGTGCCAACTCTTGCCCCTCCTGCATGAACTAGAAGGTTTAGACCTTTCCCTGTCTTGGTGTCATTGGCCCTTGGTCCCACTCAGCATTTTCGTGCCTGTCGATTCGACCAGCGCGGATCAGCCGTTGCCCACTTCCCCTAAGAGCCAGTCGATGATCGGAAGTGTGGCGATGGTCCGTGTTTTCAACTTCTACCCAATGCCAGGCGCCGAGAGCGGCACGAAGCGCAGAAGCCTTTACCAACCCTATGTTTCCGGCAGGGCCTTGATGAAATGCGATGGGTCCAAGGTCCAACTACCGCCTACCAGGCCAAGCGCCTAGGCTTTTTTCCAGCGACGAGTCGTGTGCCATCGCCATTCGGCTCCAACTTCATGCCTACCGAAAACTAGCCATTGCTGAAAAAGCCGCATTCGGGTCGATAGCGAGAGGCATGTCATTTCTGGTCGTAAAGCTCGGGAGTCGCCATACGGCTACGACTGGTGAAGGGCGCCGCTCCGGTCGTGGGGCCCTGATCCTGCCCAGGATCGTGTAGGTGAGGCAACAGGTACCGTCGGGGATCTGGATGGAGTGCTGATATGCGTGGGTGGTTTTTAGCGGTCCAGTTTTTAATCCGATTCAACAGCAAAGGACACACAAGATGACAAGACTCACACGACTCATCACGCTGGGGTGCATCACGGCGCTGCTTGCGCTTCCACCGATCCAGGCTCACGCCCAAGACAAGATCAGTGCAGCTGAAGCACGCGCCATCGCCAAGGAAGCCTATATCTATGGTTATCCCATGGTGGACGGCTACCGCATCCAATACGGCTACTTCGTGGACAAGACCGACCCTGAATACAAGGGACCGTGGAATGAGATCCACAACATCCCGCGCGTCTACACCCCGGAGGACAAGGCCGTCCAGACGCCCAATTCCGACACGCCGTATTCCTTTGTCGGAGCGGATCTCCGGACTGAACCGCTCGTTCTGACGGTCCCGGAAATTCCAGAAGGCCGCTATTATTCGATTCAGTTCATCGACGCCTATACGTTCAACTTTGCTTATGCCGGCAGCCGAACCACCGGTAACGAAGCGGGTAGCATCATGCTGGCTGGCCCGCATTGGAAGGGCGAGAAACCGCAGGGAATCAAGGAGGTTATCCAGTCAGAGACCGAGATAAACACCCTTATCTACCGCACCCAGCTTTTCGATCCTACCGACCTCGACAACGTGAAGAGAATTCAGGCGGAGTACAAGGTGCAGCCCTTGAGCCAGTTCCTCAGCCAGCCCGCTCCCAACCCCGCACCGGCCATCGACTTCATCAAGCCTATCAGCCAGGAAGAGCAGAAAAGCTCTCTCGAAGTGTTCAATATTCTGAATTTCGTCCTGCAATTCAGTCCTACTGTTCCGTCCGAGCAGGAACTCATGGAAAGGTTCGCCAAGATTGGCATCGGCGCCGGAAAGACCTTTGACCCCACAGAGCTTTCCCCTGAAATGAAGAAAGCCTTCGAGGCGGGTATCGGCGACGCTTGGAAAGAATTTGCGGGCGGCGCGACGTTATTGGCGGAAGGTGAAATTACCGCCGGCGATGTCTTCGGTACGCGCGAATACATGAAAAACAATTACTTATATCGCTGGCTCGCCACCATTGGCATCTGGGGGAACTCAAAACAGGAAGCGATGTACCCTATTTATTTTACTGACGCTAGCGGCGAAAAGCTCAACGGCGCTAACCGCTATACTCTGCATTTCCCGAAGGGGCAACTGCCACCCGCGCATGCGTTCTGGTCGCTCACCATGTATCAGCTGCCGGAGAGCTTGCTGGTGGCCAATCCTATCGACCGCTACCTCATCAATTCGCCGATGCTGCCGGACATGAAAATGGATGCCGATGGCGGCCTCACGCTCTACATCCAGCACGAGTCACCCGGCAAGGACATGGAATCGAATTGGCTTCCTGCACCCAGGGGACCATTCTCATCTTACCTGCGTATCTACTGGCCGAAGCCCGATGCGCTCACTGGAAAATGGAATCCTCCGCCGCTAAAGCAAATGCCCTAGCACAATGAATCGGTCTGACATTGGGACTCGTCAGGCCAGCTAGCCAGTCGCTTAACCGGAGCGGGCGGTTGGGCACGGAAGCTATAATCAACGACTCTGCCGCCGCTCGGTTAGCTAAGGCGTTGGGCGGCATAATACAAGAACAACTCTGTGCCCGATATAACGGCTATTCGCGACACCTCGCGAACCTGGCCACTACCGAAGAGTGAGTGACGGTGAGTTTCCAGCAGATACTTGATTCACTGCCGATCGGTGGCGTCTTCGTAGCGTTCGCCATCGTCGCGCTGACCGTTATCGAAGTTGGTTACCGCTACGGGTATTGGTGGCAGGATCGCACGCAAGACGAGAAGGAGGGCCCCACAGGCATGATCGTGGGCTCGCTTCTGGCCCTTATGGCGTTCCTGCTCGCGGTCGCGATGGGGATGGCATCCGATCGCTTTGACACGCGCCGCGGGCTCGTGCTGGCCGAGGCGAATTCCATAGGCACCACTTACCTCAGGGCCGGCTATCTGCCAGAGCCGGCCTCGAGCGAGATCCGAGATCTGCTCCGCGAGTACGTTCCCCTGCGTATTGCGACCGACGATCTGGCAGACGTCCGAGTGAGAATAGCTCGATCGGTCGAGCTCCAAGAGAAGCTATGGTCAGTCGCCGAGGAGTTGGCCCGCGCCACACCCGAATCTGACGTCCTGGCCCTGTTCATTGACTCACTGAACGAGACGATCGACCTAAACGAGACGCGGGTAACGGCGGGCATCTACGCACGCGTACCCGAAACGATCATCCTCCTCCTTTTTAGCGGCTCGATGCTGACGCTGGGGATGGTGGGCTACAACGCAGGCTTGATCCAGCGGCGCAGCCCCATCACGACCATCGTGCTGATAGCCCTCCTTGGTGCGGTTATCACCCTCGTGGTCGATCTCGATCGACCGCGCGACGGATTCCTCAAGGTGAGCCAGCAGCCGCTCATCGACCTACAGGAGCAGGTCGGAGTACTTCCGCCAGCTAATCCACCCAAGTAGCTGGCCTGCCACCCAACGAAGCGTTATCTGGCCTATCACCTGCGTAGTTCAATACGGAGTTCAACGAGAAAGGGAACACCATCATGAGAACTTGTACCGGAATTGCTCTTTCCTGCCGTCTGCCTCTAACGCCCATATCATCGTTCGCGAGTGCCCAAGTCGAAGCATAGCCGGAGGAAGCCCGCGAGATCGCCAAGCAAGCCTATATCTACGGCAAGCCGGTGGTGAATAACTATCGAATCCAGTATGCCTACTGCGTGGACAGGCAGAGTCAGGAGTTCAGGGCGCCGTGGAACCAGATCGATACCATGGCTTGGGGTTTCACGCCTGACGACAAGGCGATGCAGACCGCTAAGGGTCAGCCTTTGTCGGGCGGCGCCTGCTTTATCATAAACCTTGGGGGGCAAGGCCCGATGGAACTGAGGAAAAAGCTGACCCACGAGCTGAAATCGGTGGGGCTGTTAACGCTCTATTTTGGCTGTTGGTTGGCCGCATTTCTCTTGCTGAAGCAGCTCATTCTGGCGGAATACCATATTGAGTTCAGTGGTATGTCCAAGGCGGTTGTGGGCGCGCTGATTCTGTCCAAGGTCGTGTTGGTGATGCAGCACGTACCCCTGGGGACCTGGGTGCGGCGTCAATCAGCATGGGTAGATGTTGTACTGCGTACCACCTTGTACGCCCTTGGCGTGCTGGCCGTCCTTTTGCTGGAAAAAGGCTTCGAGGGAAGGCACGAATATGGCGGCTTTATTCCCTCGCTGAGTGCATTGTTCCAGAACCTGGATATGCCCAACGTCTGGGCGAACGTCATCTGCCTGTCTGGTGCCTTGCTGGTTTACAACATCTTGTCCGTGATCCGGATGCGCCTGGGCGTGTGCGTGCTGGTACGGATGTTTCTGACCCCCTTGCCGGAAGAGCCAGCAGGGAACGGCGACTGAACCGTTCGCCACGAATACCGGACACCCTTGCTGGTCGCCTATCGGTTTGCGCCACTTTCCCAACAACTGTCCCATCCAGCCGGTGTATGCCTGCCAGGTGCTGCAGTAGATATGAAGGCTGAGTGCGATGTGGCGTTCTCGAGCTCCCGAGCTCAGCCCCGATGGCCATATCTTGCGAACTAAGCCATGAGGTTGGGATGAACCCTTGTGGCGCGGCTGAAATGCGAGTGGGCCCAAGGTCCAACTATCGACCTCGCGGCGAAGCACCTAGGCTTTTCCAGCAGAGAGATTGCCCCGAAAGTTTCCGTTGCGTCCACTGGGCGCAATGGTGAAGTCCTTATCTGACAGGCTATCTCGCACTGGTAATGGTTGGCGGTTTTATGCCCATAGAGGGTATCGGACATGCACTCCAGACAATCCATCGTATCGCGGATCGCGAGGGAACCCTTGGTGCACTTCCTGCTGATCGGTGGAGTGCTCTTTGGGCTCTATGGCGCCACGGCAGGTCCGGAAGCCACTTCGCCGGACAACCGGATCGTGATGACGGCGGGGGATATCGAGCGGCTGGAAATACTGTGGCAGAAGCGTTGGCAACGGCCCCCGACAGACGCCGAGGTCGCCGGCCTCATCAATGAGCAGATCCGCGAGGAGGTGCTCTACCGCGAGGCGCTAGCACTCGGGCTCGACCGCGACGATACGGTGATTCGTCGGCTGCTGAGACAGAAGTTCGAGTTCGTCACCCAGGACCTAGCCGCGTCGCGTGAGCCATCTGCCGAGGAGCTTGCCGCCTGGTTCGAAGCCAACCGCGAGCAGTATCGCACACCACTCCGGCTCTCTTTCACTCAGGTCTACTTCGACCTGGGTCAGCGCGGCGCGGCAGGCGAGCAGGCGGCTCGAGTGGCGCTGGCAAGCCTGCGCGCGGGCGGTGCCGGTCCAGATGGGTTGGGTGACGGCAGGCTGCTCGATCGAACCTATCGTGGCAGCACGTCACAGGAGGTCGCACTGCTGTTCGGACAGGACTTCGTGAACGCGCTCATGAGACTCGAGCCGGATGTCTGGTCCGAGCCAATCGCGTCCGGTTATGGATTGCATCTCGTGCGGCTGGAAGCGCGGCAGG
>CETM01038636.1_pt1 | contig 16278 bp, 16 predicted proteins | sample 361451 | NCBI WGS metagenome assembly CETM01 (sample SAMEA2622690, study PRJEB7988) | marine metagenome | isolation source: saline water (ENVO:00002010), including
AGTACTAATAGCTCAATTGGCTTGATTTATGCACTGAAAAAAGTTTTCAAATTAATATTGATATTTATCTAAAACATTTAAAATTCTATAGGCTCTTCGAATAAGTTCTTTTCTATTAATCTTTATCGAAATAGGGAAAGAAATACTTCTTGGAATAATGGACCATGCTGTCCTCCAGTGATTTTTGTTACTATATTTCTTAAATTTCTTATCTTCTTTCCAAATATGATTCCAAAAACCTGCGTAGTGCCATTTTGTTGCAATTGGAAGAATACCTGTTGGAATTTTGTATTTATCTAAAATTTTTTTTATCTTTTTTGCAATTTTTTTATTTTTTAAATAAATGATTAAGTGATCATTTTGATCTCCATATTTAGAATTATCGTGTAACAATCTAAATTCAATAGATTTATTTTTTCTTAGAATGTTAAAAAAGATCTCTCTGTTTTGCATCTTTTTTTTTAGAATAAAATCTAATTTTTTTAATTGCGCTATACCAACAGCGGCCTGTAATTCTGTCATTCTATAATTAAAACCTCTAACTAAAGCTTTATCCAATCCTCTATGAATACCTGGCGCATTAACATGACCATGATCTCTCAAAGATTTAAGTAATAAATACTGTTTCTTGTTATCCGTGCATATTAATCCACCTTCGCCTGTCGTAATTATTTTTCCAAAATCAAGACTAAAAAAACCACTAAGTCCTAAAGTGCCAAGATTTTTATTATTATATTTTACCCCAAGAGACTCACACGCGTCTTCTATTACTGGTATTTTATTTTGTTTTGCAACCTGTAAAATCTTTTTCATATTTGAAGTTCCACCAAGCATGTGAACTGGCATAATACACTTTGTTTTTTTGGAAATTGCTTTTTTCAGCTTTTCTGGACACATATTAAGCGATTTATCTACATCGATTATTTTAGGAATCGCACCTATAGATAAAATACTTTCAATGGGAGCAATAAAGGTAAATGCCTGTGTAATTACCTCGTCACCGGGTTTAACGCCAGCAGCTATTAGACATATGGCACCAGCAGCTGTACCAGATGAACAAGCAACTGCATACTTAGCTTTATTTTTTTTCGCAAAAAGTTTTTCAAAAATTTCTACTCTGTAAATTTTATTTCTTCTTTCATCAAAACTGTGAGAAAAAAGAACACCATTACTTTTATCAAATATTTCTTTAATTGATTTTAACTCCTCTTTGCCAATTAATTCATTTCCAGACATTTATTTATTTTCTTTATGATTTTTTGCTGTTAATTTATTTTTTTTATATTTTTTTAACATTCTTTCATTTATTTTTGATTTAAAAGAATATATTGCTAGAGCAAGTGCTTTTCTCTCAACAGTTTTGTGATTATTTTTTCCAGCCTTATGAATCACATTACAATGGTGAAAAATCACATCGCCCATTTTTAAATTAGGTTTTAATATTTGAAGATCTGGTATTTTTTTTTGTTCTATAAAACTAGAAAAGCCTTTTACTGTTGATGATAAGTGTTCAAAAGTTTCCAATTTATGGCTACCTAAAAAATATTCAATCCCGCCATTTTTATTCGATTGATCGTTCAGAGCTATGTAAGCTGTAAGAGCCTTGTTGGGTTTTCTACACCAGTAGAAATTATCTTGGTGTGGTGGAGTTCCCTCACCACCGGGAACTTTATTATGATAATTCATGCTTGAGAAGTAAGAATTATCTTTAAGCAAATGAGAGCTAATATTTAAAATTTTTGAGTTAAAGAAAGCATCAAATGATTTTACATATAAGTTTAAATATTGAAAATATCTTATGTATTTTTTCCCCATTGATCTATCCAAAACTATATTTTTATCTTTTGGATAATTTAAATCATCAAATTTATTTAAATCTGACAAACACTTTTTGATTATTGATCTTGGCATTAAATTTTTAAAAATTACAACACCATTTTTTTGAAAAAAACTTCTTTTTTTGTTTAAATCTAGAGTTTTAAGCATTGTTTGCATTTATATCATATAATTTAATTTATCAATTAATGTATTTTTCTTTTTTTTTAGAAAAAACTTTCATCACTCTTTTCCAATCCACCATAGTATTGATATCACTGTATTTTTCCTCAATAGGAATTAAAAAACTATTTTTATCATAAACTGTTTTTGAATTTTTCCACGTACTCGTTTTTGCAAACCAAAACTGTGCAGCATCTAAATATTTCTTATTTAAGATCCCTTGTTTTTTTTGGATATGGAATATTTTTACCAATTTATTTTTTTCTTGGTGTTTTTTTTTAATATGTGTTGAGGGAAAAATAAAGTTAATTTGTTTTTTAAGTAAAGTTTTATAAGCAAAAATTAAATTTTTAAAGTTTGTAAGTGGTGATGCAGGATAATGACAACAAACAAATTTTGGATGAATATCTTGTTTAGATAATTTTTTTAAACAATAATTAACCACACTAATAGTACCCACTTCATTTTTGCAAAGTGAATCTTTTCTTCTAATAAAATGCTTTATTCCAAATTTTTTTGAAATTTTTTCAGTCTTATCACAATTTGTTGTTACAAAAATAGCATCAAATATTTTCGACCTTTGCAAAATTTTAATAGAATAATAAATTATAGGCTTATTAAAAAAAATTTTTAAATTTTTATTTTTTATTCTTTTACTTCCTTTTCTAGCGGTTATGATTGCAATATTTTTCAATTTTTGTTTTTTCATATTAATTAATTAAATTTTTTAAGATTTTTTTTATCCTAATTAAACCTTTACCATCAATCTCATAAATTCTTTTCTTAAACCAATAGGTTCCAGTTTCTCTGAGATAATTTGTGTTTTTAAATTTATTTAAAACTTTCCCTTCTTTCAAAGAATTAATATCTCCTAAATAAGAAATTAATTTTTTATTTTTAAAATATTTAATTGCGTATTTTTGGTTTTCATAAGTTTTACATACAAAAGTTTTTTTACCTGAACAAATCGACTCAAACATTACAGTACCACCACTTACAAAAGCTAAATGTGAATTTTGAAAATATCTAAAAATATTTTTTTTATAGGAAATAAATTTGAACTTTTTAAATTTTTTTAATTTAAATATTGGATTTTTTTTTTCAACACCTTTTCCTATTATAATATAAATTAAAATATTTGGAATTTTTTTTAAAGCTAATGATATTTTGTAAAGAAAATTTTTTTTATCCCCACCTCCGGAACTAACTATTATTTTAAGATTTTTGCTATCATGTAGATTTCTTTTCTTTGTTGAAAAAGCCTTATCCAAAACAATGTATTTTGTACCTTGAAAAATTTTAACATTTTTTGTTTTTTTTAATGTTTTTTTTGCAAAATAAATACCATTTATAATAATACCGCGTTTAAATAACTTGGTATTAGTTTCTTCAAAGCTGATAATTTTATTGAGATTTCTTTTGTGAGCATAATTTAATAATTGCTTTTCAACACCAAGTGTATCAATTATCAATACATCACTTTTATTAAATTTTATATTTGAAATTTTTATTTTATCTAAATTTATTATTTTTTCTCCAGTTGAAGATTTTATTAATTTTTTACCTATTTGATAATTTTTCATTAGAAAATAATAATTTAAATTTCTTTTGTAAATTTTTTTTAATGAGTCGTATATTTTTAAACACCTGTATGCGTGTCCCAAACCTATTTTAGTTCCATCGTCTCCATCTACCCGAAAATAAATTGATCTTTTCATTTTATGATTTGGTATAAAAGTAAAGAATTTTATTACCTTTATTTAGTTTTTTTTCGAAATTATATGTTAGAGCGTTAGTTGAGAAATGGTGATCTAGAAGTTTAAAGCTATTCCTTTTTATTTTTTTCCAATTATATTTTTTATAGAAATTAACAAGATTTTTATCACAAATTAAAAAAGATAATTTGTTCTCTTTCTTAATAACCAAATTATTAAATATCATTAGCAAATATGAGAATTTCCTCTTTCTAAACTGTTTTTTTATTATTAGAGTATCGAACAAAAGATACTTATATTTTTTTCTTAAGTAGATTAAAGATCTTTTTCTAAGTAGAGTGAAACCTATTATTTTTTTTTTAAAAACTAAAATATTGCAAAGATCATTTGATTTTACGTTTTTTTTAAACCATATTTTTTGTTTTTTTAAACCATATTTCCAATATTCATCTTTTAACAAACAAATACTGTTAAATTCATTATTTGATAAATTTTTTTTACTTTTTGAAATTAATTCTATCATTATTTAAAATAAGAACCTTTAATTTCATTAAATTTATTAACATTTTTAATTAGGGTTTTTCCAAGAAATTTTTTAAAACTATTCAACTTAAGTTTAGTTTCTGGTCTAGCAAAATATATATCTGACAAATTTAACTTATGTCCCTTTTTGAATTTATCAGAGAAATATAAGCCTTTTCTAAAAAGCTTTTTATTTATAAGTTCCCTTTTTGTTGGTTTAATTTTTCCAGTTCCCATCAAATTCTTAAAATTGCTAGCAAAATCAACAATTTGTTTTAGGTCGTGCTTATCAGCAGATAATTTGTGATCTGCACCTTTCAATTTTTTATTTAGTGTAAAGTGTTTTTCTAAAATTTTAACTCCTAAAGTTATTGCTATCAAGGAAGATTGTATCCCTTGAGTATGATCAGAATATCCTGTTTGAACTCCAAACTTTTTTCTTAAGGTCTCAATTCTTTTCAAGTTGGCAATTTCTGGCGGACAAGGGTAGCTAGATACACAGTGAAGTAAAATTATTTTTTTTCCTAGAATTTTGATTGCCTTAGATATTTCATTTTTATTGGACAACCCAGTGGATAATATTATCTTTTTATTTAATTTTTTAATTAGTTTAAGTAAATAAAAGTCATTTAAATCTGACGAAGCGATCTTTATATAATTTGGATTTAATTTTTTAATTTTGTTCAAGCTTGTTTCATCGAAAACCGAACAAATAAAATCTATTTTAATTTTAACACAAAGTCTTTTTAATTGATGAAGCTGATTAAAGTTTAATGAAACTTTTTTCCACATTTTTGCTAATGATAATTTTTTTGATATATATTTTTTTTGTTGGGCACTTTTTGCTGAATTTTCTCTAGCAAGTGTATTAGGCTCAAAGACTTGAAATTTTACAGCATCAGCCCCTGAAGCTTTTGCCTGTCGCACTAATTTTTTAGCTTTTGATAAGTTTCCCTCATGATTGATACCAATTTCAGCAATTATATAAGTTTTATTTTTTTTCATTTTTTTTGAAGTAATTGAGGATTAATTGAGAAACTTTTATTATTTCACTATTTTTCAAATGATTATGAAAAGGCAGGGATAGGATATTATTAAATGTATAATTTGAATTTGGCAGCTTAAATTTTTTAAACTTTTTTTTATAAAAATTATGATAATTAGCTGGGATATAATGAACAGTTGTAAAAACATTATTTTCCCTTAAAAAATTAATTAGACCATCTCTGTTTGAATTAATTTTTTTCTTATTAAGAAGAATTGCATAAATATATTCTGAAAAAGTTGTATTTGCTTTTGGCTTAAATACTTTAATAATATTTTCTTTAATTAATGGATTTAATAAATTATTATATTTTTTTCGAATTTTACGTCTTTCTATAATAATTTTTTTTAGTTTTTTTAGTTGAGCTATACCAATTGCTGCCTGTATATCTGTAAAATTAAATTTATATCCAAAACTATCTACATCGTAGTGCCAAATTTTTTTTTGAAAGCTTCTTTTCCAAGGATCTTTGTTAATGCCACAAGAAATTATGGTCCTAATTTTTGAGGCAAGCAATCTGTTATTTAAAGTAATTATTCCGCCTTCCCCAGTAGTTATAACTTTATTGGCATAAAAACTAAAAATAGAAATAGAATTTTTGGAAGAACCAACCATCTTATTTCCTATTTTTGATCCAAAAGCAGTTGCAGCATCTTCAACAACGAAAATTTTCTTCTTTTTACAAAAATTTATTATTTCTCTAGTGTCGACAGGTATTCCCCCATAATGAGTAATTAGTACACATTTTGTTTTTTTTCCGATATTTTTTTTTAGTGAGTTGAAATCTAAACTATAGTTTTCAGTATTTATATCTACCAATTTAATTTTAAACTTAAATAATTCTAATGCATGTATAACGCTTACAAAGGTCATCGGAGTAGTTATTATTTCATCACCTTCTTTCAAGCCTAAAGCTTTTAGTGTAGCAATTATTCCATTTGTACATGAGTTAACTGCTATTGCGAATTTTGACCCTATAATTTTTTTAACTCTTTCCTCAAACTTTATTGTCATAGGTCCATTTGTTAGCCACCCTCTGCTTATGACTTGATTCAAATATTTTTTTTCTTGAATATTCAAAAATGGTCTAGAAAGATTAATTTTTTTATTCATCAAAATTTATCAGCATTTAAAATATTTAAATATTTTTTTTGCTTAATATTTTTAATTTTATTTTTTTTTGTGAAAGTAACTAAATCTTTAATTCCTTTTTCAATAGAAACTTTTGGCTTAAAATTAAGTATTTTTTTAGCTTTATCAGATGATACTTTATAATTTCTTTTATCGTAATTTCCTTTTTGATTTTCTATTTTTATTGTAGGATAAATTTTTTTAATTATTTTACCTATTTGGGATATTTTAAAATTATAACTTGCTATATTAAAAATTTGTCCGTTTGTTTTATTTTTGTCTAATTTAATAATTTTAATAATTACATCACAAACATCATTAATATGCACAAAGGGTCTCCATTGTTCACCACCATTAATTATTATTTTTTTATTATTAGCAATTAAACCTGAAAAGATATTTAAAACTAAATCATACCTTGGTCTTATTGATCCACCAAAAACTGTACCCAGTCTTAATATACATGGTCTACAATATTCTCCAAGATTTCTAATAATAGTTTTCTCAGATAAAGCTTTTAATTTTCCATACACAGAAAGTGGATTTATTTCTGAGTTTTCATCAGCAAAATTTTCGTCTTTTCTTGCACCGTATACACTACAAGAAGATACATATATGAATTTTGATATACCAAGATTTTTACAAATATTACTTATAGTCATGGATGCAAGATAGTTTACGGAGTAAGTTTTTGAGGGTCTTTTTTCACAAAGTGGGTCACCAACTAATTCTGCTAAATGAATTACAATATCGTTTTTTTTAACAACTTCAAAAGTTTGATCTATACTTCTTGTATCTCCATCCACTAAAATTAAATTTTTGCTTTTTAATTTTAATTTCATTTCTCTTTTTGAAAGATATATAAATTTATCAAATATTGTTACGCGATATCCCTGTTCTAAAAACTTTTTAGTTAGATTTGTTCCGATATATCCAGCACCACCTATCAACAAAATATTTGGCTTAAAGCCGATTTTTTTATTTTTACTAATTATCGGTAAATTTAAATCTTGTTTGTTTAAAATATTATAAGGAATATCATTTTTATCGATCAATGGTATTAGTGGTGGGTTAATATTATTAAACTTCGAAGAAGATATAACATTAGACAATTGATTTTCATCAACTTTGTCTTTTAAAAAAAGGGGTTTGTAATTAACTATTTTCTTTATACTCGAATCTTTGTTATATCCTTTAATGAAAGCTCTACGTATATCAGATGATGTTATAATCCCTAAAAATTTTGAACTTTTATTTATAACTATCGCCAGATTTGTTCCAGCAGTTTCAAAGAGTCCAAGGACATCAATAATTTTTTTATTGATGTCAATACAATACCCTTTTATTTCCTTGTTTTTTAGCCCCATAAATTTATCGGCCTTAAATAAAACCTTTACAGTTCAATAATTGAACGATAATATAGTTCAATAGTTGAACACTAACAAGAATATATTTATTAGCATAATATGAAAGACAATCAAGATCATTTTAACGTTTTAAGGTCAATTCATAAAAAACCAAATTCTTCTCAAAGGGAATTAGCTCAAAACTTAGGTTTCAGTTTAGGGAAACTTAATTATTGTTTGAAAGCACTAAAGTCAAAAGGGTTTGTTAAGATAAAAAATTTTCAAAATCAAAAAAATAAAATTAAATACATACAATATGTAATTACTCCAAAAGGAGTATCTGAAAGGACTAAGCTTACCATCAACTTTATGAAGCGTAAAATGAAAGAATATGACGAATTAAAAAAAGAGCTTTAAATGTGGACTATAATAAAAACAGATAAAAATAATATTGAATTAATGAAACAAGACTTTTTAAAAAAGTTGGGCCCAGAAACAATTTTTTATAGACCAAGACTAATAATTAAAAAACCATTTAATAAAAATAGAAAAATATTTTATCTATTATCAGATTATGTATTTTGTTTTAATAAATTATTTTGCGAAGAAAGTGTTATTAATTCTCTTAAATATTCAAAAGGTTTAAAATATTTTATAAACGGCTTTAAAGAAAATCAAAATCAAATTATAAATTTTATTGAGAATTGTAAAAATAGTGAAAATAAAGAAGGCTCTTTAATGCCTAAATTTTTCAAAATAAATATTAATTCTAAATTTAAGTTTTTAAATGGACCATTTAAAAATTTTATATTTAGCATAATGGAAATTCAAAAAAATAAATTTAAAGTATTAATTGGTAATTTCGAAACAGAAGTAAATAAAGATAGCGCATTATTTAAGCCTGTATAAAGGGAATGCAATATATAATGATAGCAAACTTATTTAAGAGTTGCAAAGTGCGGAGCTATGGTGATATAGGACACGAGTTCAATTTATGAATTTAAATAAAATAAAACACGAAGACAGTTCTAAAGATTGGCAGATTTGGAACAAAAGAAGTGGTGTAGAAAGATCAATAAAAAGATTAAAAAAACAACTTCCTGAGATGGAGTGTTCAAAACAACTTACACAAATTATTAAAAGATTTTATAAGCCGGGGTACAAAGTCTTAGACTTTGGTTGCGCATCAGGTCATTATTTTAATAGTTTAAAAAAAATAGACAAAAATATCGATTACACTGGATTTGATGCTACAAAAGTTTATATAAAATTCGCAAAAAATTTTTTTAAAAAAGAGAAAAACTCAAAATTCCAAGTTCAAAATTTATTTTCCATGTCAAAAAAATACCGTAACAAGTTTGATATTTCCTATTGTTCAAATGTTTTTCATCATATTCCTTCTATCGACATCCCATTAAAAAATCTAATTTCTTCAGCAAAAAAATATTGTATAATTAGAACTCTTGTTAGCGAAAATACCCACTTAAGTAAGCTTTACTATAATGACAATACAAACAAAAAGGGAGTATTAGACAATTTTGTTTTTCAAAATACCTACAGTTATAGTTTGATAAGAAAAAAAATTAAGAAGCTTGGTAATTTCAAGGTAACATTTGAAAATGATTTATTCAAAGGAAGCAAAATAAACAAAGAATTTAAAAAAGATAAAAAAAAATACCCTGGCCTCACTAGATTTATTCAAGGACATCAAATTTCAGGTAGTAAAGTATTTGAATTTAAGTGGATAGTGATAAAAAAGTAAAATTTCACTTAATTTAAAATCATATCAATAAGCAAATAACAAAATTAATTAAAAAAATTAAATAATTCCGTGGGTAAAAGAGAGTATTTGATTACAGAAAAAGTCAAACTAGACTTTAAAAAAAAAGGTACAATAATATTTTTTGATGAATACTTACAAAATTTATTTGATAAGAAAGATTTAAAAAATGTTGAATATTCTTCTTTCTACTCGATAAAAGACCAAGAAAACTTGGATTTTGAGTCTGATTTATTGCATGAAAAAGTCAATTTATATAGAGCTGATTTATCTAAAGTATTAAATAAAATTCACAAAACAGATTATTCAGAAAAATATTGGGGACTAATACTCGATCAGTTTATATTTTTAACAATAAATCCAATAATTATTGATTACCCTCTATTAAAAAAAATATATGAATCAAATAAAAATATTTTATTAAATAAAGTATCTTTTAAAAATTTTTATTCAGACAGTGTTGATTTTCATTCATCCTATTTTGAGGATAACAGGCAAGCATATGTAAGATATGTAATTGGAAAAAAATTGGGATTTGAAACTGAGAAGCTTCATCAAAGCAATACTGATGAAAAAATAAAAAAAAAGAGTATTAAGGAAAATTTCTTTGATAAAATATTAAGGAGTATTTTTCAGTCTTATGTGAAGTTTTATAAACCAAAATTAATATTGAATAGTTATTTAGGCAAACTAAATGCTATTAAAATTTTCTTAAATAGTTTCGGAAAAATTTTGAGTATACCAACACATTTATTTTTTAAAGACAATACCTATTATAAAAAAAAAAATATAGATCTAAGAAAACAACTTCGAGTCACCGAAAGAGATTTTATTGATGAGACTTTCAATTTGTTAATAAAAGATTTTATGCCAGCATCTTATATAGAAAATTTTGAATACTATAATAAAATTATTAAAAAATTAAAATTTCTCCCATTATTAGGTACAGCTACATCTTTAATTTATAATGATCATTTTAAATATTTATCTGCTGAAATTTTAAAAAGTAATGGAAAAGTTATTACATTACAGCATGGTGGTCTCATAGGTAAAATTAAATATGATTACGATGAAGTTATTCAAAAAAAATATGCATCAAAAACATTTCATTGGTATGATGCCAAAAGTATAAAAGAAAATTTCTTTGATAAACTAAAAAAATATAATTTATCAAATATTGAAAGTAAGAACAAAATTTTGATTTACCCTACTAGAACAATTTTAAAGGCAAATTATAAATATCCTCTTTTAAAACAATATCATCCTTATCTTAATTTGAATTATAAATTTTATGAATATTTAAATTCAGATATTAAAGAAAAAACAAAAATAAAGTTATTTCCAGAACCAACATCAAAACTTGTAAAAGAAAAATGGATTGAAAAATATAATAAAAAAAATTTATTTGTTGAAAATAAAAAAAATATTTTTTCTAATTATAAATTGATAATATTAGATGATTTTTCAACACCCATTTGCGAACTTTTATATACCGGTGCTCCTTTTTTAATAATTGTTGATCAATATTCGGTATATAAAAAAAACACCTACGATAAAATTATAAATTTAGAAAAAATTAATGTTTTATTTCGACATCCAGATAAGGCTGCTGATTTCTTAAATAAAAATTATCATAATTTACCAAAATGGTGGAATACAGTTAAAAAAAATCAAATATACCAAGATATAAAAAACGATCTTCTACCAGATTTTTCAAGACAGATTAAACTTCAAAAGATATTAGAGACTTTATAATGATCGGCATTATTGATTATGGTTTAAGTAATCTCAATTCTATTTGTAACGCGATTTTAAAGCTTAATCAGAAAATAAAATTAGTTGATAGTAAGACAAATTTTGAACAGTTTAACAAAATAATTTTGCCTGGAGTAGGTTCATTTCCTAAGGCAATAGAAAATTTAAAAAAACAAAAACTTTTTGATATAATAAAAAAACAAGTTTTAATTGATAAAAAACCTATATTAGGGATCTGTTTAGGAATGCAGCTTTTTTTTGAATACAGCTCTGAAGATATAGGATCAGAAGGAATTGGAATTTTAAAAGGTAAGGTTAAGTCTTTAAACGTAACTAAAGAATTTAAAGTACCGAATATAGGCTGGAGACAAATAAAGGTTGATCAAAAAGGAGTTTTACTGAAAAATATTGAGGAAAATCCAATATTTTATTTTATTCATAAATATGCGTGTTTTTCTGAGGAACAAAACTTAATAAAATCTACACTTAAACATTCACATGAATTTGATTGTCTTATAGAAAAAGAAAATATTTTTTGCACACAGTTTCATCCTGAAAAAAGCCAAAAAATTGGAATCAAGCTTTTAGAAAACTTTATTAATTATAAAAATGGAAAATATTAAGAGAATAGTTGCTGTTTTATTTATAAAAGATGGCCTCATAGTTAGAAGTCAAAATTTTTCTAAACACCAATACATTGGTAATGTTATTGAACAAGCAAAACGACTAAATGATTATAATATAGATGAATTAGTTTATATAGATATTTCAAGAACTGAAAATTATGATCTTGGAAGAGATGATTTATTTATAAAATCAAAAAAAGATATTCTTACAATTATAGGAGATATTAGCAAAGTTTGTTTTATGCCTTTAACTTTTGGGGGAAAAATAAGATCGCTAAAAGATGCTGTAGTAAGAATAAGAGCTGGTGCCGATAAAATTACAATTAATCATTTGTTGTTTCATAAACCTGATGAAGTTAAAAAAATTGTAAAAAATATTGGATCTCAAGCAGTAGTAGCATCAATAGATTACAAAGTAGTTGATGGAAAGTCTTTGGTTTTTAATAATTTTGGAAAGAAAAATACGGGACTAGATTTATTCGAATTTTTAAAATCAGTAGAAAGTCTTGGTGTTGGCGAGATATTTTTACAAAATATAAATAATGATGGTTCCCAAACAGGTTTTGATTTAGAAAATATAGAGAAATCGGTTGAAGCGACTTCATTGCCATTAATAGCCTGCTCAGGAGCTGGCTCCTCAAACCATTTTGTTGATGTATTAAAAATTAAAAATATTTCAGCAGTCGCTGCAGGCAATATATTTAATTATACAGAGAGATCTTATCCTAGAATAAAACAAGAAATTAAAAAATATATCAAAAATGTCAGATAAAAATTCTTCAATAGTGAAAAAACCTGAAATTGTTTATTGTTCAGAATGTGTGTATCCTAGTGCTTATCCTAGCATTTTAAGTTTTGACGAAAATTCGGTTTGTTCTGGGTGTTTAGTTTCAAAAGAAAAATTTAAATTAGATTATAAAAATCGGGAAAAAGAACTAGTCAAATTATTTGAAGAAAATAGAAAGAAAAGTAATAGTCACTATGATTGTATAATACCAGTAAGTGGTGGAAAAGACAGTCATTTTCAAGCACACACAGTCAAAAGGCTTGGCTTCAATGCACTTTTGGTTACCTATAACGGTAATAATTATTCTAAGACTGGTTTGAGGAATTTACAAAATATGAGAGATAAGTTTGGCTTTGATCATGTTTTTTATACTCCCTCTGTAAAAACCTTAATTAAACTTAATAAACTTGGGATGTTAATTATGGGCGATATGAACTGGCATGCTCATATGGGTATTTTCACTTATCCCATAAAGGTTGCGGTTGAAAAAAATATTCCGTTGATGATTTGGGGTGAACATGGAAAAACAGACCAAGGGGGCATGTTTAGTTACAATGATTATATCGAATTTAATTTTAGAGACAGAGTAGAACATGATGGTAGAGGGTATGACTGGCACAATATTGTTGAAATTTCTGAAAAACATAATGAAAAATTAACTAAAAAAGATATGTTTGCATGGATTTATCCTTCGGATGATCAAATTGATCAAGTAGGTGTGAGAGGAATTTATTTAAGCAATTATGTCTTTTGGGAAGCTAATGATCATTTAAAGTTGGTGAAAGAAAAATATGATTTTAAGGAGGAAGAAATTGGCTTCGAGAGGACATATAGAAAAGGATCAAATCTTGATGATATTTATGAAAATGGAGCGCATGATTATTTAAAATTTATAAAATTTGGTTATGGAAGATCCACAGATCATGCATGTAAAGACATCAGAGCTAGGTTGATGACGAGAGAAACTGCAATCCAAGAAGTTAAAAAAAGAGATCATATAAAATCAAAAGATATTAAAATTTGGCTAAAATATGTTGGTTGGTCTGAAAAAAAATTTGACCAAATAGCAGACTCCTTTAGAGACCCAAGAGTTTGGTGGATTAAGAATAATGAATGGTGGAAAAATAATGTTTGGGGAAATTCTTCGAGTTATGGAAAGGTACATCTAGAAAAAAAGTACTGGAATAAATACTACATAGAGTCCTAATGAAATATTTAATCGATATAAATAAAATAATATCTAATAAGCAAAAAACCGGTTTAATTTTATTAATTTTATTAATGTTTTCTTCAACAGCACTAGAACTTATTTCATTAAATGTATTTTTTGTAATACTTAAATATTTTTCAAATTTTGAAAGTTTATCCTCATATGTTTATTTAGATTATTTTTTAAATATTCTAAAAAAAATTGCGCCTAATTATTCAATGGCAGTTTATTTAATATCAATTTTTTTTATAGTTTTTTTACTAAAAACTTTAATTTATATTTATTTTGCATATAAACATTCACATTATATTGCTCATTGTAAAAAAGCATTAAGTGAAAGATTGTTTGTTGGGTATTTAAATTTACCTAAATTATATCATCTTAGATCAAATTTATCCGAAACAATTAAAAATATTACAGTTGAAGTAAATTATTTTGTAAGTGGTATTGAAAATCTTCTTTTGGCACTTTTAGAAATAATAGTTCTGTTAGGTATATCTTTTTATCTTATAACTGTTGATGCCAAAACTGTTTTAATACTATTAACTGCCCTAGTAATTTTTTCTATATTCTTTTATTTTTTAAATATCAAACCAATTATTAGAATGGGAAAAGAGAGAGTTGGGGCAAATCGAGGAAGGATAAAATATATATATGAAGGTTTGAGTGGAAACAAAGCTTACGCTATCACAAATACAAAAAATTTTGTTTCAGGAGAGTTTGCAAAAGATAATAATAAGCTTGCAAACATTGAAACATCATTTAGTTACAGGAAATCATTACCAAAACCACTATATGAAGTTTTTGTATTATTACTTTTATCTATAGCGTTGATTTATGGTTTGAGTCTTGGTCAAAATTTACAGGATTTTATTCCAAAAATAGGTATTTTTTTAATGGCGGGATATAGGTTGGTTCCCTCATTTAGCAGAATATTTTCAAATCTTCAAACCGTTCATTTTGATATGCAATCATCCAAAAAATTAAGAAATGATTATGATTTATTTACTTTTTTAGAAAAACAATCAGCAACAGAAACAACAAAAGATTTTACTTTTAAAAATTCTATTGAATTAAAAAATGTAAATTTTACTTATAGCAAAAATAAATCTAACTCTATTAAAGACCTTGTATTTAAAAATATTAATTTAAAAATAGATGCAGGAAGCAAAATTGGCATTATGGGAGAAAGTGGTGTTGGAAAAAGTACTTTGTTGGACATAATTATGGGTCTGATGCCTGTCACATCGGGCTCAGTTCTTATTGATAATGAAAAAGTCGAGACTATCGGAAAAAGTTGGCAGAAAAATATTGGATGTGTGCCACAAAATGTTTTTATTAATGATGAAAGTATTAAAAAAAATATTGCTTTTGGGATAGATCCAAAACAGATTGATGATGAAAAAATAGAACAATCAATATCATTATCAAATATAAAAGATTTTTGTAATCAACTTAAATTTGGGATTAATACTCTTATAGGTCAGAACGGCTCAAGAATATCCGGAGGTCAAAAACAAAGAATAGGTATTGCAAGAGCAATTTATCATAATCCAAACGTTTTAATTTTTGATGAAGCTACAACAGCACTAGATGAAATCACCGAAAAAAGAATTATTGATGATATTTTTAAAAATTTTAAAAGTAAGACAATCATATTTGTTTCCCATAAAAAAGAAAATTTAAAATATTGTGAAAGGATTCTTAAAATTGAGAATAATACAATTAAAGAGTAATTAAAAATATGAAAAGAAAAATTAAAATAATTTGTACACTTGGACCAAAATCTTTAAACAAAAAATTTTTAAATTTTTCAAAAAATAAAATAAGTCTTTTAAGATTAAATATGTCCCATTTAAGTTTAATAGATCTGAAAAAGTCAATAAAATTTATTAGACGATACACAAATATACCAATTTGTATAGATACAGAGGGCGCACAGGTTAGAACTAAAGTGAAAAAAGAAAAATTTTTAAAAGTTGGCCAAAAAATTAAAATAAGTAAAAGCAAGAAAGACCCAGGTCTTTATCCTGATATAATTTATAAAAAAATTAAAAAAAAAGATATATTAAGTGTAGGTTTTGAAAATTTAAAATTGAAAGTAATTAAAAATAAAAAATACCTATTATGTGAGGTTATTTCTCCTGGTAACCTTCAAAATAATAAAGGTGTCCATGTTGAAAATAGAAAAATTAAGTTAAATTTTTTAACAGATAAAGATTTTCAAGCTATTAAAATAGGAGAAAAATATAAAATTAAAAATTATGCACTATCATTTACAAATACTGTTGAGGATATAAATAAATTTAATAATCTCCTAAAAAATAGAAATAAAATTTTCAAAATAGAAACATTTAATGCAA
>CETM01104087.1_pt1 | contig 16259 bp, 17 predicted proteins | sample 361451 | NCBI WGS metagenome assembly CETM01 (sample SAMEA2622690, study PRJEB7988) | marine metagenome | isolation source: saline water (ENVO:00002010), including
TATTTGGCAGCGCATGCTGGAAATCAATGCCGATCAGGTTTATTCGATTGGTCTAATAGGTTCGGTGCCGCAGCCGGTAGTTGTGAATAAAGACCTCCGAAATTTACCCGACAAAGGCATCTACAACTGGAATCCAGGTGCCCATTTTGGCATTTATCGGCCGGATACCTTTTGGTTTGATAACGCCGAACGGCGTGAGCCCCAGCGGTAGGATCAGAATAGTATGCTCAAATATCTTGGCCATCGTTTGCTAATTATGATCCCCACGCTACTCGCGATTAGTCTGATAGTCTTCGTTATTATCCAGCTGCCGCCCGGCGACTATCTGAGCAGCTACATTAATGAACTTCAAAGTCAGGGCGAAGCGGTCGATGAGGCTAAGATCGCCTTCTTGCGAGAGCAGTATGGCCTCGACAAACCCTGGTGGCAGCAATACCTAATGTGGCTGTTTGGCATGCTGCAGGGCGATTTCGGTTTCTCATTTGAGCACAATCAGCCTGTATCCGAGGTTGTTGGAGATCGTCTGTGGCTCAGCTTTCTAGTGTCGTTCACAACCATCTTGTTTACATGGGCAGTTTCGTTCCCGATCGGTGTCTATTCGGCCACGCACCAGTATTCTTGGGGAGATTATAGCCTTTCTTTTCTTGGCTTTCTCGGTCTCGCGACCCCTAATTTTCTTTTAGCGCTGGTCCTTCTGTACCTCGCTAACCGATGGTTTGGCACCTCGGTTGGGGGGCTGATGGACGATCAGTTCATCGGACAGCCGTGGACCTGGGCCAAGTTCTTATCGATTCTCGAACATCTTTGGGTGCCGGTGGTCGTTATCGGTACTTCGGGGACGGCCGGAATGATCCGCCGGCTGCGCGCGAACCTGCTTGACGAGCTGCAACGGCAATACGTGGTTACTGGCCGAGCCAAGGGGCTAAAGCCTCGTAAGCTGCTGATAAAGTACCCTCTGCGCATGTCTCTAAATCCGTTCATCGCCGACATTGGTAATCTGCTACCGCAGGTCATTTCTGGAGCGGTAATTGTATCTGTGGTGCTGTCCCTGCCGACTACCGGGCCGATGCTGCTGCGGGCGCTGCAAAGCCAAGATATGTACCTTGCCGGGTCTTTTTTAATGTTCCTATCTCTATTGACGGTCGTCGGCGTGTTTATTTCAGACATCCTGCTCGCCATGCTTGACCCCCGAATCCGACTGGGCGGGGGGGCAAAACGATGAGCAGCCCATCGCAATCTGGATCATCGGGGGATGGGGCGCCCGGAAGCGATCGTCTCGAACACTGGGTATCCGATCAACCGTTCGACCCCCACGTCGCCGAGGCGCTGACCCCAGAACAGGAACGCATCTATATGGCGTCGCAATGGCGAATGATGTGGATCCGCTTTCGAAAACACAAGCTAGCGGTCTGGTCGGGCGCAATTCTTGCGCTGATATATTTCTCGGTACTGATCAGTGAATTCATCGCGCCCTACAACATGAACACCCGGCACACTGAACACATCTTCGCCCCTCCCCAGTCGTTACACCTTTTCCATGACGGGGGTATAAGCGCACCCTTCACCTACGGTCTGAAATATACGCTCAACATGGAAAACCTTAAGCGCGAATACGAAGACGACCCCAATCAGGTAAACCCAATCCGCTTTTTATGTCTCGGGGATAAGTATCAATTTTGGGGCTTGATAGAGATGCGGTTTCACCTGATTTGTCCGCCAGAAAATGGCACCTTTTTTCTGCTAGGGACCGACCGGCTAGGACGTGACATGTTTTCACGTATCGTGATGGGCACGCGGATCTCGCTCACTGTCGGCATCATCGGCATCGCTATCAGCTTTATGCTGGGTATGTTCTTCGGTGGTTTGGCGGGTTATTACGGCGGTTGGGTGGACAATGTTACCCAGCGGACAATCGAGGTTATACGGTCCTTCCCTGAACTGCCATTGTGGATGGCGCTATCTGCGGCGCTACCAGTGACGTGGAGCCCTATCCTAATTTATTTTGGCATTACGATCATCCTCGGCCTTCTGGACTGGACCGGGCTTGCCCGAGCAGTGAGATCAAAGCTTTTAGCGGTGCGCGAGGAGGATTTTGTGTCGGCTGCCCGCCTGATGGGCGCCAAGCCCGGCCGTATAATCTGGCGACATATGATGCCGAGCTTTATGAGTCATTTAATCGCCTCAGCCACCCTGTCTATTCCAGCAATGATCCTAGGAGAGACAGCCCTTTCGTTTCTCGGCCTAGGTCTACGCCCGCCGATCACCAGTTGGGGGGTTCTGCTAGCCGAAGCGCAGAACATCAACGTCGTAGCACTTTATCCCTGGCTGATGTTGCCGGTGGTACCAGTTATCATCGTAATCCTGGCATTTAACTTCTTCGGCGACGGCCTTCGAGATGCGGCGGATCCATACAAATAACGAGGGAAAACCTGCCGGCGGGGGCCAAACTGAATTCTAAACCCAAACGCCGAAAACTTCGGTCTTCCTCGCGTCGTTAATCCGCTCTAACAGGCCCACCATATCGCGCACGAACCAGGCACTTTCTCGGCCCCTCACATCCTCGTGAAAGGTTCGAGTAAGTGCATTGTAGCGATACTTGGCAAAGCCAAAATCAGCGAGAAATCCGCTTATTTCGGTGTCGTGGCTTTCCGAAACTATACAAAGAAGCGCATCCGAACCAAGAATTTTCTGCGCGCCATGAAAAGCCGCCATTTCGCCGCCCTCGATATCGATCTTTATCATCGTTGGAATTCGGCTTAGCCCGTCGAGGGCCATTACCGGGACTCGCCGAGTTCCCGTCTCTGTCAAGCGATTCATAGTCCCGGCGCCCTCAGTAAAAGAAGCCTCGCCGGGGACCGCCGCGACGGCACATTCGTAAACTGTGACCTGTCTATCGAGGGCGTTCATCGTGATATTAGTTTTAAGGGCCGAAAGCGCAGCCCGACCCGGTTCAATGGCTTCTGTGTTGGCACCCGCGACGCCGCTGGCTAGTACAGTATACGCCCCTGCATTTGCTCCAACATCAGCGAAAGCATCGCCGCTTCGCAATATGTGGAGAACGGACGCCATTTCGTGAAATTCGTGCAGGCCGTAATAGATGTTTCCGGTTAATCCGGTCATGCCTCTGCCGGCGATTAAGCATGTACCATCCAACCAATCTTTCTTGACTCTATCTTGGGCGCGGCTAACGAACTGCCAGACCGCGACACGTGCAAGAGTACGAAATGGTCTCCGCCTTGCAACAGGGTGGCGAAAGAAATTAGTGGCGGAATTGAAGATTGGGTTCACGAGCAAAGCTTACACTGACGTACTTAGTACGGCGAGGGTTACTGGCGTCATACCATTTAGTTAGTTTAAAGTCCGGGCCCCCCATAGAACACCATATTAAGTTACGATTTCTCAAGCCACAGACTAGTCTCGATCGCACCATCAAACAGGTCTAGTCGCCCGATGACCCCTTGATCCACCCTTGCCTTCATTCGAGTAATTGCAAACCGGCTGGCAAAAAGAAGCCTTGCGGCGTTTCCGACGATCAGCGGCGCGATCGCCAATTGTTCGTTGTATCCTCGCCACCTCCAGTGGGCCGGATATCCGTCGGGTAGCAATATATCATGAGCATGGAAGATGACGCCGGGCGGGAGGCGCGGCCAAATATCGTTTATGAGATAATCAACATCTGTACCGGGCATCATTATATGACTGGAGTCCACAAACAAGAAATCCCCGGCGACGAGAGAGTCGAATATTTTTGAATCTGCCCTGTGTAGCGTAGAGGCCACGTGTTCGACGCCAATCTTGTTGATAGATGCCCTAGGTGCGGGATCTATCGAAATAATGCGTGTTGACAGGTCACCATCCGAGACAGCCCGGGCCATGAATCGGGTAGAATGACCTGAGCCGATTTCGAGAATTTGTCGAGGTTGGCGGTCACGCACCATAGTATATGCAGCCGCTGCATCTAGGCGAGGAAACCAGCCTTGGCGCCACCGCGGCTGTGGCGAGGGTTCCGTGCCGATTACCTCTAACTCATCAGCATAGTCGTCGATATTGTCAAGGACAGCCTCAAAGGCGGGCTGGGCAGCGTCGAAGAAAGGTTCGAGCGCTGGGTATCCGTCCGGCTCAGTTACAGACGCTGCATACCGGTAAGGTATAAACCAACCAAGTCGTTTTCCGCAAAGCACAGTCTGTAACCCCATTCGGAGTGCTCGCCATCTTATTCGTGTAATAGGTGTTATCACTAGACAGTCGGGTTAGGGTGAGAGAGTCATGCCTTCGCGAGCAACTATGGTACCCGGTCTCGTCCTTTCAGCCTCTTCAGCGATTAGGTTGAGATCGGCGTCGGTGCGCTCAGGCATATGATGAAATATCACGAGGGTGCCTACACTGGCCGCATCGCAGAGCCGCACGCCTTCTTGCCAGGTGGAGTGGCCCCAGCCTTTATAATTAGGGTATTCACGGTCCGTATATGTAGAGTCGTAAATTACGATATCAGCGCCGTCGATCAACTCGAGGATATTCGGGTCCAATCCGTCTTCTCGCTGCTCAGTATCTGATATGTAACATATTGCTTTACCCCCGAAATCGACCCGATAACCAGTAGCGTTCTGGGGGTGGTTTAATGGTGCTGTACGTAGCTTTGCGCCCTCGCAAGGGTTTAACGTGTCACCGGCGCGAAAGTCATGATAACTTACATCCGCGCTGAATATATCTATTGGTACAGGCCATAGTGGCTCGGACATATACTGGCGCAGGACCCCTTCGGTGCTTGAGGCACTCTCCAAGTGGCCGGACCAAACGCGGAGTGTGTTTCCGCGCTGGAACGCATGACGAAAGAAGGGGAATCCAGCGATGTGATCTATATGTGTGTGTGTCAGAAACAGATCTAAATCCTTTACGCCGTCTGCCGCGATGGCTTCCCCGAGATCCCGCAGTCCCGTTCCTGCATCAAAGATCAGAGGATTCCCCCCGCAGCGAATCTCAATACATGATGTATTGCCTCCATACTCGGCCGTTTGGGGTCCTGGAGAAGCGATTGATCCACGAACACCCCAGAAACGAACAAAAAAGTCTTCAGTGGATGACACCCACAGCCCTCCTTTCAAATATGGAAACGACACCCCCCCAATCTTCTATCTATTATAACCGGTTCTTCCCCAGCTAGGGAACCGCACCGGAGATACGGTGCCAGTTTGACCGAGGCCAATAAAATGGTGTTGCGAAATAATCCCGCAAGTAGCACCTATTTAACCCGATATCGCCTCCGCGTTGATAGCCGTCTCGGCCGTCTGAATTGGATCGAGTCATTTACAAGTACCGGTGGCGAGAACCGGTGTGTTTAAAGTAGCTTGTAAGCTTTTTGCGATTTAGGACTGTCCGTGGGCGCCTTCTATCAATTATAGAAGATTACCTGAAAAGCCCGTTCCAGACCGTGTTTTACATCCAGAATGGATGCAGTCCCCCGGAGAGTTCCTGAAACCGGGCTGGGAAATTCTTAACAGAACAGCATTTATTAGTTTTTGCACGATACTTAATCACTACTCTGCGCCGGCACTGGACAGTTCTCTCCTCAAGGGCCATGTATGACGTATGAATAAAGAGCGTTTTGACGTAGCAATTATAGGCGGAGGCATAGTTGGGCTGTCTCTCGCTCTCAATCTTCTTGGAGTAGGCGCCCGAGTGGTTGTGATCGAGCGGGGTAGCCTTGACGATATGGCCGCGGCTACTTTTGACGGCCGCGGCTCGGCAGTCTCTGCGGGATCACAACTTATCCTAAATGGTACGGGACTATGGGGCCCGCTCTCGGCCTCTGCAGAGCCGATTTTAGAGATCCGTGTCGCAGACGGCACGTCGCCGCTGTTTCTCCACTACGACCACCGCGATTTGGGTAAGGGTCCCCTTGGATGGATCGTCGAGAACGCGCACATTCGTCGTACGCTCGCTCAAGAGGTTAAGAAGAGAGGTTTGCCGGTTTTAGAAAAGGTACCTCTGTCTGCCGCCCATTTTTATCCTAGCTATGTGTCGCTAGATCTTGATGACGGTAGAAGTGTTGAGGCTCGGTTGGCAGTTGCCGCCGATGGGCGCCATTCTGCAGTGCGGGAAATGGCTGGGATAGATGCGGTGAGTTGGTCTTATCCCCAAACAGGCATCGTATGCGCTGTAGAGCACGAGGTTTCTCACCAAGGTGTAGCTCATGAGCATTTTCTGTCATCGGGCCCGTTCGCGATTCTACCAATGACGAAAAACCGATCCTCGATTGTTTGGACCGAGAGAAATGAATTCGCTGCTAAAATAATTAAACTTGATGATGCTACCTTCGCCGAAGAGTTGCACTCCCGTTTTGGGAGTTTTCTCGGGGAGGTGCGGGTCGGTTCGGAGCGTTGGTTATATCCGCTTTCTGCTGTTCACGCGCGGCGTTACGTTGCCCCTCGGGTTGCCCTTATTGGCGACTCGGCTCATGCTATCCATCCGATTGCCGGCCAAGGATTGAACCTTGGCCTTCGGGATGTTGCGGCGCTCGCGGAAATTATTGTCGACCGGCTTAGGCTTGGTCTTGATCCCGGAGATGCCGCAACTCTCGAGCACTACGAAAGATGGCGGAAGCCGGATAACATGATGATGATTGCTGCGACCGATTCATTGAATCGTCTTTTCTCCAATGATATTGCGCCTATTCGGCTCGCACGGGACGCCGGCTTGGGGCTGGTCAATCAGTCGCCGCCACTCAAAAGACTACTAATGAAACATGCTATGGGACAACTCGGCGAACTACCGCGGTTAGCCCGCGGCCAACCGCTCTAGCTTTTATTGTCGCGCCAGCCGGAGGGTTGCTGTACCTATCAATATATCAGGGGTCTCGGCGGAGCCCGGCAGAGTCTATTGCAGCAAGATATTCTTCCCAGCGGGTTTTGAATTCAGCGCCAAGCTGATAGAGGTATCGCCATGAAAAAATACCGGTATCATGTAGATCGTCGAACACGATGCGAATCGCATAATTGCCAACCGGTTCGACATTAGCTATTCCAACATGACGCCGACCCGCCACTAGAATTTTTTGACCAGGCCCGTGACCCTGCACCTCCGCCGAAGGGCTTTCGACTCTAAGGTATTCAGCAGGTAATAAGAAATCTGTGCCATCATCAAAGATAATCTCCAGCGTTTTTTCCACCCGATTTACCTTGATGTCGGTCGCGCGTGGTTCGCTGCCGGCCATGGATAATTCTAATACGACTTTGGGTTATTTTTCGTCGTCGAGCAGTCTGGCCTCGTCGGCCAGCATGATCGGAATTCCATCGCGGATAGGATAAGCGAGACGTGCCTGCTCGCTAACAAGTTCTTGGGCGACGGAGTCGTAGGCCAACGGACCTTTGGTAAGAGGACAGACCAAGATTTCCAATAATTTTGGATCAATCCCGATTGTTTCGTGTGTCATTAAAAATATTCCCGGTCCAGTATTAGTTTCTTTGTAGATTAACGTTATCATCGTTCGCGGCCAGTGACATCTCTAACAGTGCCACCATTACATCCGCTCTATCAACTACAGACTCCGCCTCTAAGAGGGCCTGTTTTTCGCTTGGCTGGAAAGGACACATCATTGCGAGGGCGTTAACAAGTCGATCTGTAGACGTTTCTTCAATAGCGTCCCAATTTGCATCAACTTGATTTGCAGTAAAATACCCTTTTAGGGTCCGTAACATCCTGTCGCGGTCAATGCCAACGCTATCGACTTCTGCCAGATCGCCACGATACGGTAGCCAATCTGGTATTATAGTCCGAAACCCCGCGCGCAACGGTAGTTCCTGTTTAATATCAAAACGAATATATCCGCTAAGTGTGACAAGGTAACGGCCATCCTCGGTTTCACTGAACGATGTTAGACGCCCGGCACAGCCGGTTTGGTAGACCTCCGGCTGATCGCCTTCATTATCGCCTGTCGGCTGAACCATACCGATCAACCGGTGACCGGCTAGTGCTTCTGACATCATGCTAAGATATCGAGGTTCAAAAAGGTTCAGCGGTAGTTTGCCTCCTGGCAAAAGCAGAACCCCAGTAAGCGGAAAAATTGGTATCTCCGTTGGAAGTTTCTCGAACGGTGGATCGAATACGCCGGTCATCGGGAATCTTTAATTATCATGAAAACAATACCGCGGACATTTTGCGGCGGCCCACAATTGTGCACTCATCGGTTGGGCTCATTGTATCGAAGAATTGGATTAACTGCTTGCGAGCTGCTTCTTCATTCCATGTTCTATCGATCTTCATACTTTGGATTAGATGTTCAATAGCCTCCTCCCGGCGACCCGCGCCGAAAAGGCCAACTGCTAAATCGAAACGAATCTGATGATCTGCAGGGTTGGCTCCTAAAGCGGCTTCTAAAACATCTAAATCACCCACAGCGGCACTTTGATTAGCAAGTTCAAGGGCATTACGCGCTGCCGTCACATCTGCATTGTCCTCCAGGTCTTCCGGTATTTTTGACAAAAGGTCCGCCGCCTCTTCGATATGGCCCATACCAACTAGGGCGCGGGCTAGCCCGCCTTGTACTTCTATGTTTTCCGGCTCATGGCTGAGGACTTGGCTAAAGATTGTCACCGCACTTTCAAAATCCTCCGCGGAAAGGGCGCTCCGCGCCCGCTCGACGGCCTCAGCGACCGGATCGGTCTGAGTTGTGCCTGCCGATTCAGCAAGCTTTTCGACGAAGGATTTTATTTGGCTTTCTGGCTGGGCGCCCTGAAATGCGTCAACCGGTCGACCGCCTGAGAAACCGTAAACCGTCGGAACCGACTGGATTCGTAGCTGTTGGGCGAGTGCTTGGTTCTGGTCAATATCTATTTTGACCAGCTTGACGGCACCTTTAGCGGCGAGAACAACTTTTTCTAGGATCGGTGTAAGCTGTTTGCACGGTCCGCACCATGTTGCCCAGAAGTCTACGATAACAGGAGTTGTCATCGATTCTTCTAGGACGTCTACCTGAAAGGTATCGATGGTTGCATCCTTAATCAAATCGCCGCTAGGCGTCTCATCAACAACGCCCTGGTTAAGAAATTGTTCCATGCTCTGGATTCCGTTTAGGGGGCGCGGGTTTTAGCCCGCTTGCAATTTAACCAAAATGGCTTCTTAAGCCTTTCCTGACAAGTCCTGTATTTCGAAATTTAGTTAAGCACGTCTGTGGCCTGCGAAAGGTCGATGACCATAGGGTAATGGCCGGTGGCCTCCAGTAACTTTAAAAGATCCGATGGGGAGATAGCGGTTGTTCGATCGTTGGTTAGGGGGAAAAATTGCGGTCTTCCCCACCATCACCTCGGCATGAAGTATGACGTTTATATTTGCCTCTATATCTTTTATTAAGGCATACGGTGTCACGGCGCCCGGCTAAACACCAAGATCGAAAATAACGCGCTCCGGCCTAGCGAAGCTGAGGCGGGCTGGGTCAATGAGGTGAGACAGCACCCGGGGATTCATGCGCCGCGACTCTTTAATAACGCATAACCACAGTGTTCCCTTTTCGTCCATATAGTAGAGGGTGTTACAATGGGCGCCTGGGAGGCTTCCGCGCAAATTCATACTTTCTTTGACGGAAAAAATTGGCTGATGTTCATACGTTTTGGTCTTGATGCAAAGCGCTGAAAGACAACGAAATAAGTCCTCTGGAGTTGCCATGCCGGGAGTAGTTTGGGTGACACTAGTCATTTGACTCGTCGCCGATTCTGATTAGTCGGACACCCCTTGCGTTCCCGGATGCACCCACATATATTTTGCGACACTTTCTCTGGTTGCGGGTGTAGCTCAGGGGTAGAGCGCAACCTTGCCAAGGTTGAAGTCGTGAGTTCGAATCTCATCACCCGCTCCATTTTCTCTAATTTTTTCAATCAACTGTATAGTGATCTCTACCAAAGCAACGGTCGATCTTTCTGCTGGACTGCACTAGGGCTACACTGAGGTGGGATTTTAAGGCTCTCCTTACACCGCGCATGCAAATTCTCCGCTCACGGCCTATTGCCAGACATGAGCATAAACCTCGGCGGCTACAGCCTCTTTCTCTTCCGCACTCCAAACGGTGGAGTCGGTACGTTGGCGTTGACCTTGTCGAGGATGAAGACCTCGACATCGGCCTTGGTCTGCTCCTTATCCCCGAGGCGATCGAGTTAGGCTAGGCGGGCCCTGATAGCGGTCAGTAATTCGCGGCTCGCCTGTTTGACCCTCTCCCGCTTGGCCTAGCGCATGATACTCATCTGGTAAAATAGCTGATGTCGCCTGGCTAATAACTAAATCATGTCCGATGATAAAGCCTTGGGCCCTCAATTTGTCTGATTATGTAACTTTCACGTATAGATATCTGTAAGAACATTAGGACCTGTATCATTTTCTGTCTGTCATCTGCAGGCATATTTCTATAGAAAATGACTAGATTAAATACTGAAGGCAACGAAATGTCGGAAAATGCGCGAATAGAGTCTGATTCATTTGGCTCGTTAGAAGTTCCTCGGGAGAAGTATTATGGGGCCCAAACCGCGCGTTCATTATTAAATTTTCCAATTGGCGACGAAACTATGCCTCGCGCATTAATATCAGCGTTAGGCATCATCAAACAATCAGCTGCGCGCGTGAACAAGAAGCAGGGAAAATTGGATCCGACGATAGCTGACTCCATTGACAAGGCCGCTGCAGAAGTAGCCGCGGGGGATTTCGATCAACATTTTCCTTTAGTCGTATGGCAAACGGGCTCTGGCACCCAAACTAATATGAATGCGAATGAAGTTATTGCGAACAGGGCCATTGAGCTTTTGGGCGGAGAAATTGGTTCTAAAACGCCCGTGCACCCAAATGATCATTGTAATATGAGCCAATCGTCCAATGATACGTTCCCGACTGCGATGCACATTGCAGCAGCCCAAGAAATAAAAAACACACTGCTACCAGCCTTGGCACACCTTGAGTCTATTTTAACTCAGAAGGTGAAGGAGTGGGCTGATATCGTAAAAATTGGTCGAACTCATACGCAGGATGCTACTCCACTGACGCTTGGGCAAGAATTTAGTGGGTACGCTACTCAAATAGAATCAGGTATTGATCGTATTTCAGATTCTTTAGGGGGTCTCTACAAGTTGGCCCAAGGAGGTACGGCCGTCGGAACCGGCCTTAACACAAAGAGAGGTTTTGACGAGTTGTTTGCCATCGAAGTTGCTCAAATTACGGGGTTACCTTTTGTCACCGCACCTAATAAATTTGAGGCCTTGGCGACTAATGATACTTATGTTTTCGTCCACGGCGCATTGAATACAGTGGCTGTCTCGCTCTTTAAGATCGCAAATGACATAAGATTTCTAGGATCGGGCCCACGATCGGGTCTAGGCGAACTTTCATTGCCCGAGAACGAACCCGGGTCATCAATCATGCCGGGCAAAGTAAATCCGACACAAGCGGAAGCTATGACAATGGTTTGTGCCCAGGTTCACGGTAATCAGGCGGCATTGTCCTTTGCTGGAAGCCAAGGCCATTTTGAGTTGAATGTATTTAAACCTCTGATGGCTAATGCAATGTTGCAATCAATCAAACTTTTGGCAGATGCATCGATAAGTTTTGCTGACCGGTGCGTGGTGGGTATTGTTCCTAATAGAGAAAATATAGACATTTTAATGCAACGTTCGCTTATGTTGGTAACAGCACTAGCCCCAACGGTCGGCTACGACAAAGCAACAGAAATAGCCAAGAATGCGCATAAAAATGGTTCTTCCTTGAAGGAAGAAGCCTTAAAGCTTGGTTATATAAGTGAAAAGGAATTTGATAGCCTTGTTCGTCCAGAGACGATGATTAATCCTAGTGATTAAGTTCATTTTAGTTGGAGGCCACCAAAGGTATAATATTTGAAATATAATGATTGTATGTTCTCGGTTTTCGTAAACGACAGTATATCGTTTCTACCATAGACGTTGCCCCGGAGAACAAATTCCCACCCCCAAGAAGAATATAAACACGAACGGATTTTAGAGAATCTCTTTATTAAAAAAACTTTTAGGAGACACAAGACGTTTATTGCCCGGCTTGATGGTCGCGGTAATCGTTGCATTAGCATCTCATTCCCTTTCGAGACACCATGGTGCCCCAACGATGCTATTTGCCCTTTTATTAGGAATTGCATTTCATTTCCTCTATGAGGAGGGGCCCTGCGCTCCTGGCATTGAATTCGCTTCTCGGTTTTTGTTGCAACTTGGGGTCGCATTGCTCGGACTCGGCATTACGATAAGCCAGATTCAGTCGTATGGCTGGGAAGTACTCTTGATAGTGCTTGGCGGAATATCAGTCACCTTATTTTCTGGGCCATTATTGGCGAGAATCATGAAACGAGAGTGGCGTTTAGGTATACTCACTGGCGGTGCTGTAGCGATCTGCGGGGCATCGGCCGCTCTGGCAATAGCCACAGTCTTACCTAAGAATAGATATTCTGAACGTAACACCGTGTTCACAGTAATTTCCGTCACGACGTTAAGTACTTTGGCGATGATTCTTTATCCGATTATCTCAGACTGGCTTGTATTAGATGATTTTGCGGCTGGTGTTTTCATAGGCGCGACCATTCATGATGTCGCTCAGGTCATTGGTGCAGGATATAGTATATCAGACATAGCTGGTGACACAGCAGCATTTGTAAAACTGTTGAGAGTCACAATGTTGGTTCCAGTCATAATAATACTTTCTCTCGTTTTTCGTCCCAATCAATCGGACCGATCGGACCGCAATACCCGGGTCCCATTATTCATAATTGGTTTCGTTTTTTTTGTTCTCTTAGGAAGCACTGATTTAATTCCAGAAATAGTAAGAATATCCCTCTTAGAACTCTCTAGATGGAGCCTAGTAGTTGCTATATCGGCGATAGGTATGAAAACGGCATTGAAATCCTTGGGAGCCGTCGGTGGCCAAGCGATAATTTTGGTTTGCGCTGAAACTGTTGTGCTTGCCGCCGTGGTTTTAGGTTTTTTATTATTACCTGATTTTTTGTAGGAAAAGGAATGTAGAAGGTTCTTTAAGGTTTTTCTTACAGGTGTATATGAAAATACAAAGGGTATCTTGTCCCCCAACGTGGTTTCTCTTTCGTCCGAGTACGCAAGGGAGAATTCCGGGAATGTAGTGCTAGCCCAATTCAGAACTATTTTATTGGGCTAAACTTAAGAGATCGGTTGCCACCTTTTAAATTGGTAATTTTTATTTGGGTAATTGAAAAGAAATTTTGGAAGGCCGGTTTTCCGATCCTATTCGGATAATAAAGAAAGCTGTCTAATTGTGTCATCGCTATTTTGATCGCGCAGTAATGTTGGATAATCACCTGTGAAGCAGTGATCTGTGAAGGCAGGCAAATCATTATCTCGGCCATTCTCATGGCCCATTGCGCGATAAAGACCATCTATACTAAGAAACGCTAAGCTGTCAGCCCCCATATATTCTCTCATTCCCTCCATGGTGTGCGTTGAAGCTAACAATTGTTCTTCCGTAGGGGTGTCAATACCATAAAAGTCTGGATATTTAATTGGCGGTGCGCAAATACGCATATGTACTTCAGACGCGCCGGCGTCCCTTATCATTTGAACAATCTTTATCGATGTTGTTCCTCGGACGATGGAATCGTCGATCAAGGTCACTCTTTTATTCTTCACCAGAATCCGGTTGGCGTTATGTTTAAGCTTTACAGAGAGGGCTCTAATGGAATGCTGGGGCTCAATAAACGTTCGGCCGACATAGTGATTCCGTATTATGCCTAATTCAAAAGGAATTTTTGCCTTGTCCGCGTACCCTATCGCTGCGGGAACACCACTGTCTGGGACAGGGATTATAATGTCCGAATCGACAGGGGATTCTATTGCCAGCTGTTCTCCAAGGGACTTGCGGTATTCATAAACACTGTGCCCTCCAACGATACTATCTGGTCGCGCGAAATATATATATTCGAAGATGCATGGTCTCGGTTCTTTGGGGGAGAACGGTTTTATACTCTCCAACCCACTATCCGTAATTATGACTATTTCCCCATGTTCAATTTCTCGAATAAAGGCAGCGCCTATGATGTCTAGAGCACAGGTTTCTGATGCCAGAATATAGCGCCCATCAAGCTGGCCCAGAACTAATGGACGAATGCCAAGCGGGTCACGTACTCCGATGAGTTTTTTGTTAGTGAGTATAGTCAGAGCGTATGCACCTTCGATTTGGAATAAAGAATCGATAAGTCGAGAAAGCGTGCTGTCTCTTCGTGAGAGTGCCACCAGTTGCATTATGGTTTCAGTGTCGGACGTTGATTGGAAAATTGATCCATCATCAACCAACCGGTCTCTCAGAGTACGTGCGTTAGTAAGATTGCCATTATGAGCGATGGCGAAGCCCCCACCCGCTAGATCGGCAAATAGTGGTTGGACATTTCGAAGAATTGTGTCTCCCGTCGTTGAATATCGCACGTGACCGATCGCGTTTCCGCCAGCTAACGCCTCCAAAACATTTGGCTTTGTAAAGTTATCACCGACCAGACCTAAGCGCCTTTCCGCGAAAAAATGATTTCCATCGCTACTGACAATCCCGGCTGCTTCCTGACCTCGGTGTTGCAAGGCATGAAGCCCGAGGGCGGTAATAGCAGCCGCGTCCGGGTGCCCGAAAACCCCAAAAACACCGCACTCTTCCCGCAATCGATCATCGTTATCTAACGATATATCCATCTAATTTCCTAGGTCTAGGGTGAACTCTTCAGGTTACTTAAAGAACTATAATTACCGAGCGGTGCCATTCTATTTTTTATTACAGGAACAGAGAAATACTAATCGTTGGAAGCTCTTTTTAAATACGATTTTATTTGGAGGTCAAGGAGCCGACCTTTCCAGACCGCTTCACAAGAAAACGCAAAATACCTTCAATCGGATAATGAGCTCAAGGGTTGGCGCGAGTATTGCGGGAGTAAAGAATTGCGACCCTTTCCCGTCAACGTTTGCGTAGACTATCGCGCTAGTCTTTGTTGGTATTAAGCTGCCGTGGTTTCTCCTGAGGGTCGTCTGCCTCGTGCTATTCCCGGTCCAGACTCTATGTCTTCAAGACCCTCCTCGGCCAAGATTTCTGCGACCCGAACGTGCCGCTGTGGCTGATCGTAGCGTGGATTGTACCAGTCGAACGTGTCCAATAGGGTCCATTCAAGTTGCTGATTCCGGGACAATTCTGGCTGATGGCTGGCACAGATTGGCAGGAAGCGAATGCCATACCTTAGGAATCTAATCCTACTGATCACGCGGGTAATTGGGAAAAGCACGATGACCATTGTCAGGCATAGCTTTAGTAGGACGCCCTGGGGAATGTAGGGAGTGATAAGGCGAAGTGCCGCCCGTACTATCTGGAGCCGACGGCTCAAGGTCATTTCGTAGAAATTGTATCCCAGAGGGGCGTGTGGTTTTAGAAGGCGTGGCATGGCCCGCATAGTCTTTTCCGGATCCGGGGTATGCTGAATCACCCCCGCACAATGGACAGCGTCGAACGCTGAAGATCGCAAGGGAATAGCGTAGAGTGACGCCTGGACACACTGTACCGAATTACCATGCACACGAGTGGTGTCTCGGCAGGCATCAATTGCAATGCTCATGTCCAGAGCGACGACACGTGCTCCCATTGTTGCTAATACATCAGAGAAACGGCCCGCCCCTGCACCGCCGTCGAAAACAAGCTTGCCGGCTATAAAGTCTCTGTTCCATCCAGTATCAGTCAGCATTCGATATTCAGTTAGATTCGTCCCATTTAGCCGATCAATCTGTGTATGGCGCCAGCGTTTCCACTGGAAGCCAAATCCTCCGGCATAGTCTTTTTCCTCAGGAACGAACCGGGGAATACCATCTCGTATCGGCCATTTTTCTCCACAGGCGGGACACGCCAGCGTTCCATTTTCCAACCGATCGCCGTCCCAGTCGCCTGCTTCAACCCGAAGAGGGGAGTCATTCGGACAATGGGGACAAATCAGAATATCAAAAAGCCAACGGTGCACGGATACTGAAGTCCCTTAATAAAGAACTTGTAGATAATGAAGGAATCAAGAGGCGAAAAATAGACTATTTATGGCAGAAAGTAGCGTCACACTAATTGTTCCAAATACGGCCGCGAAAGCCAGATTAGGGCCTAAAATTAACTTACTTCTTTGGACGCGGAACATAGCGCTAGCCGTTGCTGTCGATACGGCGGTTACGCCGATCATTGAGGCAAAGGCCCATCCGATAAGAGACGCCTCCATCATGACAGCATCGGCGACG
>CETM01199742.1_pt1 | contig 16258 bp, 10 predicted proteins | sample 361451 | NCBI WGS metagenome assembly CETM01 (sample SAMEA2622690, study PRJEB7988) | marine metagenome | isolation source: saline water (ENVO:00002010), including
GAACCTCGCGGAGTGGGAACTGACGCCAAAGGACCGCATACTCGCAACGACGCCAATGGCGCATCGAACCGGTCTTGGTCGAGTCGCTAACGCCGTTTGCTGCGGCTGTACAGTGGTCATCATGGATAAGTTCGATGCCGTCGCGGCAGTGGACCTGATTGAGAAGGAGAAGATTACCGTCATTGGCCTAGTTCCCACCATTGCTCGAATGCTAATACCGGAAATTGAGAAACGTCCCAAAGCATTGAGATCGGTGAGGCTTATGGTGGCAACCGGTGAAGCTTTTCCTGTTCCAGTAAAGAAACGGTTGGCCGCAGTGGTGCCGAATATAGGCTTGTATACATTTTTTGCCCAAACAGAGGCGGGGTTCATCACAGGACTAAGGCCTCACGAGCAGGCCTCTCACCCCGAGTCATGCGGCCGTGCAGTGCCCGCTGTCGAAGTCCGTATCGTCGATAAAGACTTTAATGATGTAGCAACTGACGTGGTGGGCGAGATAATCTGCCGTTGCGGCCCCCCTGGTATGATGTCGATGCCGGAGTACTGGAATAATCCCGCGGCGACACAGGCCGCTATCCATCATGGGTGGCTCCGCACCGGCGACCTCGGACGTATGGACGCAGACGGATATATCTACTTCGTCGATCGCGCTAAGGACATGATCGTGTCTGGCGGACTTAACATCTACTCCCGGGAAGTGGAGGATGCGTTGGAGGCGCATCCTGCGGTGAACGAGGCTGCGGTAATCCCCATTCCCGATGAAGAATTTGGTGAATCGGTCTTTGCTTACGTGACCCTGTACGAGGGCAAAGACGTGAAAGAACAAGATCTTATAAATCACTGTCGAAGCCTTATAGCTAGCTATAAGAAACCCAAATTCGTCCGGAAAATTGATACCTTGCCACGAAATAGCACTGGCAAAGTTGTCAAGATGGCCCTTCGCGAGAGTGCACTTGCGGAAACAAACGGAAACTGATGGAACTTCTTCTCAACGAAGAACAAACGTTGGTACGAGATAGCGCCGCCACCTTCACCGAACGGCAAGCTGGCGCGGAGCGGCTACGAGGTATGCGAATTTCGGAAACGAAGGTTGATGTAGATGTTTGGCGCCGGATCGCCGATGCCGGATGGCTGGGAATCCTCGCATCGGAGGCAGAAGGCGGACTTGGGCTTGGATTGACTGAACTTTGTCTTGTCGCCGAGGAGCTTGGTAAGGGGCTCATCCCCGAACCAGTTGCTACTGTAGCAGCCGTCGCCAAAGCCATGGAAAGTGATTGCCGGCACGTCATCAGTGGTTCTGTTCTCGTTATGCCAGCGCTAATGGAAGGGGCCCGAACCATCGGCGACGAAACGCCTACCGTGATTGCAGTTCGGACTGGAGACATAATAGCGCTTTCTGGCATCAAAACCGGAGTGCCTATCCCGGGCGATGCGAGACAATTCCTCCTATCCGCTACCGCGCCAGAGGGTGTCATCCTCGCGCTAGTGGATGCAGACGACGTAGAAATTACCCAAAAAGCAACTACGGATGGAACGTCGATCGGGTCAGTCATCTTAAACCAATCAGCGGCATCCCTTGTTGTAGAGCCAAAAGAAGCACCTGCGCGGATTGCCCATCTTTTGGACGCACTACACCTCTCTAACGCAGCGGAACTTCTTGGGGTGATGGAAAAAGCCCAGATTATCACGGTCGAATATCTTAAGAATCGAGAGCAGTTCGACCGACCAATCGGGTCTTTTCAGGTGCTGCAGCACCGCGCTGTCGATAATCTGTGTGCCATCGAGATGTGTCGCTCGCTTATTTATCAAGCTGCTCGCGCTATGGATGAAGTGGGAGGCGAACCTGGGCTCGCGTCTGCAGCTCTATCACGAAGTGCGAAATCCTCCCTCGAGGTTTGCAAATCTGCCTTGCAGATGCATGGCGGTATTGGTTTTACTGATGAACACGATATCGGACTATGCCTCAAGCGAGCCGTGACGCTTGTAGCGCGTTACGGCAATGCCGGGTTGCACCGTAAGCGCTATGCAAAACAGACAAAAGCGCAAGAATGAGCGTTCAATTGCCCTTTAATCTCCATCACCGTAAAAAGTAAACAGTTTTCGAGGATTATATTTAATGCCTGATCAGTCATACCGTACATTTCTCCATAATCTTGAACAGCAAGGCGAGCTGGTGCGGTTCACTAAAGAAGTTGACCCAGCCCAGAACATGGCGGCTATTGAGTGGAAGACATTCAATGAGTTAGGCAAAGCCAGCCTTTTCACTAACCTGAAAGGTCACAAGGGCTGGCAGGCGGCGAGTCAAATTCTTGCCGACCGAAAAAAATGGGCTATTGGGCTCGACGTGAGCGAAGAAGATATTCTTGACGAGATCAGTAATAGGTTGAAGAACACCATTAAGACCGTTGACGTGGATGCCAGCTCGGCGCCGGTTCAGGAAGTCATTTTCAAGGGCGATGACGTAAACATTTTCGACGTACCAGCAATGATGACATCAGAAGATGATGGCGGGCGTTACTTTGCGTCGGGTATGGCAATCGTCAAAGACCCCATAACCGGCATTCGCAATATGTCCGTTCATCGGCAGATGGTTTTGAATGAGCGGGAGACTGGATTTATCATGGTTCCACGTCAGGCCAAGCGTATTTACGACATGTACGTGGCTGAGGGGCGCGGGATGCCTGTGGCCATGGTCTACGGAGCGCATCCTGCTATTTTTTATGGATCCGGTTTCACTACGTCTTATGGCAAGGATGAATTGGAAGTGGCGGGCTCACTAATGGGCGAAGGCGTGCGGATGGTGAAATGCAAAACTATCGATATTGAGGTGCCGGCCGAGGCTGAAATGGTCTTAGAAGGCGAAGTCTTATTCGACAAACTGGTTCCGGAGGGACCATTTGGCGAAATCCCCGGTACCTATGCCGAGGCGACACACGCCAACGTATTCCGGGTTAACTGTATGACCCGACGCAGGGATCCTATTTTCTATGCAGTACACTGCGGTTACCCAACGACTGACACCCAGGGTACGATGGCGCTGGGGATCGAAATCGCGACTAAAGAACAGCTTAGAAATGTGGAAGGGGGGCTCGACCTGATAGATGTCCGCTGCCATCCATCAGCGGGCATGATGATGTTAGTTCTTAAGATTCGGCCACGTGTGGAAGGCCAAGCCAAAACAGCGCTTATGGCAGCATTGTCAGGTGCCTATCTGCACCCGAAACTCGCCGTCGCTGTCGATGATGACATTGATGCAGATGATCTAAGACAGGTCATGTGGTCGATGACCACCCGCGTTCACGCTGAACGCGATATTGTAATGATCCCCAATACCCGTGTTTTCGCGCTGGATAATATTTCGCCGGTCGTGCCAGGTCAAAACAGCTTCCACCGGATAGGTACCAAGTGGATGATCGACGCTACTAAACCAGCAATTACACAGGGAGAAGCCCGGGAACAGTTCGAACGTGCCATGCCACGTAATTTCGATCAGGTCAATTTAGACGAATTTCTTCCATAAAATGCCCTCTTTGTTTTGCGAATTGTCGGACTTCAATAAAGTAGGCTTACTTAGGTTCCTGAAAAATAAAATCTCAAAACAATCGGAGCACCTGATATGACGGCCTCACCGATCTGGATTACTGAAGCCGACGTGGTTCGTCTCATAAATCTGCCCGATGCGATAAATGCTCTTGAACGTACACTCCCTCTAGAAGCTCGAGATCACGCAGCAAGTATGCCAAAAACTCACCTAATGGTCGGTTCCAACGACGCGATGCATGCCATCGGCGGCGCTGTATCGGCTGAAGGAATCTGCGGTTTCAAAACTTGGATAAACGTTCAGGGAAAATCTGAAACTACGATGACGCTATTCTCGCTGAGAGATGGTACTTGTCTCGGTGTGATAGAAGCGACAGCTCTGGGACAGATGAGAACAGCTTCCGTCACTGGTGTGGGGACAAAACGCCTTGCCCCAAAAGGCGCAGATACGATGGGGATAATAGGCACCGGCAAACAAGCACTGCCCCAGATTGCCGCTGTTCATGCAGTGCGACCACTGAAGGAAGTACGGGTTTTTAGCCGTAACCCGGAAACGCGCCAAAGCTTTGCAGAGAGGGTTACTGCGTCTCTAGGAATCCAAACACTTAGCGTCAATACGTTGGGAGAGGCAGTTAAAGACTCACCGCTCGTAACCTTGATCACAAATTCTACGGAAGCATTTCTCACTTCGGATATGCTAGCAAAAGGCAGCCACCTCAATGCTATGGGTGCTATTGTTCCGTCACGTGTGGAATTCACGGATGACGTTTTTGATCGTGCTGATCTTATCTCCGTAGATTCTATCCAAAGTGTGCGCGATCTTTCGACAGAATTCCGGGCCCATTACGGTGAAGACGATAACGCTTGGAAAGATGTTCATACAATTGCTTCTGTAATTTCAGAAAACAAAACGCGTCCGGATGGGGCGGACATAACATTATTTAAAGCAATGGGCATGGGACTGTCGGATCTCGCGCTTGCAATCGACGTATTAAACCGCGCCCGTGCCGAAAATCGGGGACACAAAGTACCGGAGCGGGTCAAACTGCCGCCTCAATTAATATAGGAATTATATTGGTGGATTTTGATGTGATCGTTGTGGGAAGCGGCAGTGCGGGGCTTGCGGCAGCAATCTCTGCAACTGAGAACGGCGCATCCACGCTGATGATTGAAAAAAACCCCGAACTTGGCGGAACGTCCGGATGGTCGGTCGGATCAATTACGACCAGCGCCTCTCCGCACCAACGGGATTCTAACATTTACGATACGCCGGATCAGCACTATTTAGATATGGAGTTATTCCACGCCGAACGTCTGAAGGGCCGCGATAATACAAAGCTACGCCGTATACTAGTTGATAATATGCCGCCTACATTCGATTGGTTACTGTCACTAGGTTTAGTTTTTTACGGGCCAATGCCCGAACCTCCCCATACCCAGCCGCGTATGCACAACATCCTCCCGAATTCCCGGATGCTGATTCACCATTTATCGAAATATGCAGCATCTTTAGGTGTCAAAATTTGTCGCTCGACCCCCCTACAAGACCTGATCGTTAACGATGGCTGTGTAATCGGTATTATTGCCAACGGCCGAGAGATCTACGCCCGAAATGGCGTTATATTGGCGGCGGGCGACTTTTCCTCAAACAACATTCTTAAACAAAGGTACATGCCACCGCACATGGCTCGGGTCGACGGCTTCAATCCGAGTAGCACTGGCGACTGGCATGATCCCGTTGTCGCTCTAGGTGCGCATGTGTTGAATGGTGATGTTGCTCTCGGTCCGGAAATTCGCTTCAGACCGCCGACAAAGATGACACTTGTGAGAAAACTTCCGCCGTGGCTCTGGCTGGCGCGCGCCGTTAGGTGGTCGATTGATCAACTTCCGCCGAGGATACTACGGCCTTTTGTTATGGGTTTTCTTACGACAGCGCTTATGCCATCGCTAGATCTTTATCGTCAAGGGGCATTGCTGATCAACCGCAACGGCGAGCGCTTTACAGACGAAACCGCCAATCCGTCCAATGATATGCCGGACCAGCCAGAGGGTGAAGCGTTCATAATCATGGATGAAGATCTATCACAGTCCTTCCAAACATGGCCTAATTTTATTTCGACCGCTCCGGGAATTGCCTATGCCTACCTAGAGGATTATCGCCACAATCGGCGAGATATATTTTTTCGCGCCGACAGCTTATCGGAACTAGCTACTCAAACCGGTATGGATCCAATAAAATTGGAAGCATCGGTCTCCGAATACAATTCGACAAACGCCAGAGGCGAGAGGAGACCCTGCGTAACGCCTCCCTTCATCGCACTCGGGCCGGTTCAAGCCTATATAATGACGTCGGATGGGGGTCTTGCCGTGAGCGAAAATTTACAGGTGCTAGGAGAGAATGATCGTCCTATTCCTGGCCTTTATGCAGCGGGTTCGACGGGTCAGGGCGGCCTGCTTCTAGAAGGCCACGGCCATCATCTTGGTTGGGGGTTTACCTCGGGGCGGATCGCAGGCCGACATGCGGCTGTTGCCGGACAGAAACGCCCCAATCTACCTGCTCACTAACCTTAGTCTTCAGTCTGATGCCATCGATTCCTCATCTTTCCGAGTAGCCGCGCCGTCGCTCAACAGAACGCATTTGCCACGGCAGTTCAACAGATCGCTGAGCCACTAAATAATTTTCCTCCGATCATTTTGTCATCTTCGGTAGTTCTATGTTCCAGGCGTCATAGGCGTAAACCCAGTCGGGATCTGTCTTCTCGCGCATAAACTCGTTTAAATGAGAGGTCTTTTGGACTTTAGTCGTGCGAGGCTTGCGCGCAGCCTCAAACTGGCGGAATGCTCGTGAAAGGTCATCAAGACCGCCATTCGCCACGCACCGGGAAAGCACAACGGAGTCCTCTAACGCGTTGGCTGCCCCCTGCGCCATATAAGGCGTCATCGGATGACAGGCGTCACCCATCAAGACAACATTTTCTTCCGACCACTTAGGCAGCGGGTCACGTTGAAAGATCGCCCATTTGTGGACAGAGGGGCATGCATCTAATACAGCGCGAACATCGCTATGAAAATCTGAAAAAGCCGCGCGAAGTTCATCGACGTCTCCAGTCTCCGACCATGACTCAATCTGAAAATCTGGTTCCGGCTGACTGGTTGTAAAATAAATTTCATCTCGGGCTGCATTGACATAGTAAATAACAATGTGACGGTCCGGCCCCCACCATTTAACGCAATCGTCTAACAGTTGGTAACCATTCATCAAATTTGCGGGAAATGCTGTCCGATAGGCTAGGCGTCCGGTAAAGTGAGCCTCTTCTCTTCCCAGCATCCAGTCACGCACAGGAGAGTGAACCCCATCCGATGCGATCACAGCATCGCAAGTGATAGTTTCGTCATTCTCGAATATCAGCTGCACCCCTTTGCCGGCTTGATTGATACCGCACAACTTATGTGAATAGCGGATGGTTTGGTCCGGGACTGCGCCATGAAGCGCGGCATGTAAATCACCTCGGTGCATCAAAATATATGGGACGCCATACCGTTCAAACGCATCTGGTCCTAGTGGGTGATCATTTGTCAGATACCCGGTATCGTAATCTCTGTTGCGCCAATGCGGGGGCTCAAATGCGGATTGCCGGATCTGATCTCCCACACCAATCCCGTATAATACTCGCATTGCATTGGGGCTCATCTGAATACCGGCGCCAATCCGAGTAAAGGCAGGTGCCTGCTCGAATATCGTGGTCTCGATACCAAAACTGCGAAGACAGCAAGAAACTGCCAAGCCGCCTATACCGGCACCGATAATAGCTATCGAGGGCTGTGATATCGTCACTGACCCCACTCCAATAATATCGAGAGAGAGATATTAAGAGATAGCAGGTAACAACCTCTCTTTAGACAAGATGCAGGAAACAAAGAGATATCTCTCATTTCACCTATCCGATTAAACGTTTTCGGTAACTCATTCATATCGCTCGTCACTACATTATCAGAACTGACTTACCAACAATCTTCCTCTCTTCAAGCATCTTGATACCATCCATATAGTCTTCAAAGTTCAGGCGGTTCATAATGTTCGGATCAATCGTGCCAGCCAACAGTAGATCGTATAGAGCCGCTTGAGCGTCACCCACAAGAGGAGAGCCGGCCTTGATGTAGTAATTGACAGTTGAACCTACTACCGAAATGTTTTTGAGCAGTAGATAATTAGTCCGTATTGACGGGATAGTACCAGACGTGAAACCGGATACGATCACGCGACCTTCGTTTGCAACAGCACGAAGCGTTGCATCGAAAACCTCCCCTCCTACTAGATCAAATGCAAGATCAATACCGTGCTTATCAGTCACTGACATTACTTGCGACCGAATACTATCTTTTAAATCCTCGACACTCAGATCGATTATCGCATCTGCACCAGCTGCTATTGCGCCGTCCGCCTTCGACGGTGTCGTGAGCCCTGCCAGCACTATCTTCGCCCCCAGCGCTTTGGCCAGACTGACCGAAGCTAGTCCGACGCCGCCAGAGGCACCATTTATCTGGACAACTTCGCCTGCTTGTAATTGCCCTCGGCGGGTCAGTGCTAGGTAAGCCGTCAGGTAAGCAAGCCCCATAGCTGCCGCAGCCGTGTATTCGACGCCATCTGGCAAAGAAAAAGCGAGATCCGAAGGACAGACTACTTTTTCCGCCATCCCGCCGTGAATCACATGGGCAATCACGCGATCACCTACCTTGTGAGTGGTTACTTTGTCTCCAACAGCCTCGACGAGGCCCGCCGCGTCTTTACCTGGGGTAAATGGCGGTGGCGGGTTGTTCTGGTACTTCCCATCCAGAGATAGCAAGTCGGTAAAATTAACGCCGCAAGCCTTTACATCGACTAGGATCTCATTTTCACCCGGCGTCGGATCGGGCACCTCTGCAATTGAGACGCTGCGGTTGGAGGTATCAGTGATAACAACGGCACGCATAGTTCTTCTCCTATTATTTTATTCGAAACCAAGTCAGTCATTCGTCCTTAGTCTCTGAGAACAGGGTTCTTCGGAGCAGTAGACCCCGAAACATCCTCGCGGCATCCCTTTGGGTTATTCCGGCGACACCCTAGGCCAGTTTCATCGATATCCCACTCTTCGGATTCGATCGATTTGAATATAGTTTCCAATTAAAGTGAGTTGTATTCGGCTATCAACATTACTTGTCTTCCTATCGGTAAGATTCTATTCGCAGAATAAACCAGAGGTTTGGGTGGTGCAAAACACCCCATGAATCCGTCTGTCATATCATTGCCTTGTGGCAGGCACTACACGGCGTTTATTTTGACTCAATAGATTAGATTTCAAAACAACCCGCGACCATAAAATAAGACTGGATACATGATCATGATCCCCTCCGGTACAATTGGCGACATTACTTGGCACCGTATCCTGGAAGAAGAGAGGCCGGAATTCGAGATAGGTTTTCTGCTGCCCGACGCTACCCCGGAGGCAATCGCTCCCTACCGCGACTGGATGGAACCCAAATTCCTTGAGCCCGGCACTGACAAGTTGGTTATGGCAACCCAGTCCTACGTTCTTAAAAATCGTCACCACACAATCCTAATCGACTCCTGCGTCGGCAACGATAAGGAACGTCGGTTCTATCCTGACTGGTCTGGGCTATCGGGGACGAATTACATCGATAATCTAGCATCTATCGGGCTCTCCGTTGACGACATAGACTTCGTCATGTGCACCCATCTACATGCCGATCACGTAGGCTGGAACACTCGACTTATAGATGGGCGCTGGGTACCAACATTTTCTAATGCACGTTACATATTTGCTGAGACAGAATTTGAATTCTGGTCCGAGTTGAATAAGAAGGGCAAGAAATATTCCGACGGATGCATAGACGACAGCGTACTGCCAGTGGTGGAAGCTGGCCAAGCGGATATCGTCTCTGACGACTACGCTTTCAACGATAATATTTGGTTCGAGAAAACCCCTGGTCATACCCCCGGGCACGTCAGCATTCGTCTGCGCTCGGACGGCGAAAACGCTATTGTGTCAGGCGACGTTGTGCACACACCGATCCAATGCCGCGAACCGGGCTGGAGTGCGGTGGGCTGTTCAGACCGAGTGCAATCGGCTGAAACCCGCAAACAATTCCTGGATCGTTACTGCGAGACCGACACGTTAGTGATGACAGGGCATTTTCCATCGCCGTCCGTCGGACGCGTCTGCCGGCGCGGAAATGGGTTTGGGTTCTCATTTTCGGAATGATAAGCTTCCCGTAACAGGTGCTGGTATTAAGCCAGACAGGGGAGGGGGAATTTAATGCTGCATAAAACTATCGGGCAAATTCTGCCCGAAACCGCTGAAAAATATAGTCACAAAACCGCCCTGATCTGCGGTGATCAAAGTTTCTCGTTTTCCGAACTCGACCGGCTCAGCAATAGGGTAGCGAGTAGTCTTGCAGAAATCGGAATCACATCCGGCGACAGGGTGACACTTTATGCCCAAAATGGCTGGGAATGGATCGTAGCGTATTACGGTATCGCAAAGACCGGCGCTGTATTGAACCCAATCAACGTTATGCTCACGCCAAATGAAGTAGCCTATGTGGTAAAGGATTGCGGTGCCAAGGCGCTTTTCACCACTAGCGATAGGGCTACTCCGATACTTAAACTCAAAGAAGACATCAACCTACAAGAAATCATCACTTTTGGCGATAGCACTCCAGACGGCGCGTTGGCCTTCGACGAACTAATTGCCTCCGGAAACGACTTATTTGACTTAGTCCCAGTCGACGCCTCGGAGCTCGGTAAGATTTGCTACACGTCCGGTACCACCGGGTTTCCTAAGGGCGCGATGCTTAGCCATCGCAATGTAGTACTCAATGCCGCCATGACGGCAGCTATGAACATGCGCGTCGCTGACGATGTGCAACTCACCGCATTACCCTGTGCCCATGTGTACGGTGCCGCCATCATGAACCTCTGTTTTCTGTTCGGTAGCACATTCGTTGTGATGGAACGATTTGAAGCAACGGAAATGCTCGACGCCATCCAAATTCATAAGGCAACGGTAATGGACGGTGTGCCAACAATGTATTTGTATATGCTGGCCCACCCTGACTTCGATTCATACGATCTCTCGTCTCTTACCCGTTCAGTTGTTGGCGGACAGACCATGCCATCCGCTAAATCCCTGGAGTGGGAAGAGCGAGCCGGCAACCCACTACTTGAACTGTGGGGAATGACTGAGCTGGCAGGACCCGGGGTCATGCAGCATTCTTATGGTGAAAACCGTCTGGGCTCAGTAGGAGTGGAGATGCTTTATGTTCGGGCTCGGATTGCTGACGCCGAGGACGCGTCTAAAACTATGCCCAACGGCGAAGTCGGCGAACTGATGATCGCCGGCCCCCTCGTTATGCTTGGTTATTTTGGCAACGAGGACGCTACGAGGGAAGCGATCGAACCAGACGGATGGCTCCATTCAGGAGATCTGGCTAAAATGGACGACGACGGCTATATTTTCGTTGTCGACCGCAAGAAAGATATGATACTGACGGCGGGTTACAATATTTACCCGGCAGAAATCGAACGTGTGATTTCTAGCCATGCAATGGTTGCTATGGTCGGCGTTGGCGCCAAAGAAGACCCCGAAAAAGGCGAGGTCGCGAAGGCCTATGTGGTACTGAAACAAAACGGTACTGCTACGACGGAGGACATAAAAAAATACTGTCGCGACCATCTCGCCGCCTACAAGGTCCCTCGCGAGGTACAAATCGTTTCGGATTTGCCAACCACATCAACCGGCAAAATTCTAAGGCGGGAACTCCACACTCTGGATGGCGAAGCCGCTACAGGTGTTGATTAGAAGTCACCGCTTCGCTGCTTCCTCCCGAAGCTCTACCCGCCGGATCTTACCTGATATGGTTTTGGGCAGCGAATCACGGAATTCTATAACGCGGGGGTATTTATACGGCGCGGTCTGTTGCCTCACGAATTCTTTAATATCGTTCGCGAGATCTTCGGACGGTTTGAACTCAGCCGCCAAAATTATGTAAGCCATGACAATTTCGCCTCGTATTTCATCAGGCTTGGCTACAACGGCAGATTCGAGAACAGCTTCGTGTTCGATCAATGCGCTTTCGACCTCAAAAGGACTTATGCGATAGCTGGCCGATGAAATAATGTCATCCGAACGGCCCACAAACCAGATATAACCGTCGACATCGCGGGTGGCCTTGTCACCGGTATAATACCAACCGTTACGGAATGCCTCCGCAGTGACAGCATCATCTCGGAAATATCCCTTGAACAAACCCGGTGGCCAAGGATCAGAGATCTGAACCCCGATATGCCCAACCTCGTCATCGGCTAGTATGTTGCCATCTGCGTCGATGATATCAACCGTGATACCCGGCACTGGTTTTCCCATAGATCCGGGACGAATTTCCATCCCAGGAAAATTGGCGACAATGTTAATCGACTCTGTCTGACCGTATCCATCGTATATATCGCAGCCGGTTGCAGCTTTCCATGCTCTCATGGCCTCTGGGTTTAGCGGCTCACCAGCACCAAAACAGTGCCTCAGGGACGAAAAGTTGGCCGCCGAAAGATCCATCTGTGCCAACAAGCGATAGATCGTTGGTGGAGCGCAGAACGTTGTCACCTTGTGTTCACTAATGATCCTTAAATGAATGTCAGCGTCGAAACCCTCTCCGTCGTATAAAACAACCGCAGCGCCCGCGAGCAGCGGCGGATACAGAAGTCCCCATGCCGCCTTCGCCCAACCGGTGTCTGTCAACGTCCAGTGTACATCATCGTCACGTAGATCCATCCAGTAATCGCCAGTAATCGAGTGTGCCAGTGCATAGGCATGATCGCGGACAACCATTTTGGGCATATGGGTAGTGCCGGACGTAAAATAGATCAGCATATCTTCGTCGGCACGTGTCGGTGGAAGTACCGCGCGATCGACGGTTTCATTTTCGGACGCGCAAATATCCCGGAGCGTCATCCAGCCACAACGCGCATCACCGATTAGAATAAGGTATTCTATAGAAGGACAATTATTCTTTATCTGATCAACCTTCTCAGCGTGATCCTCTGTCACAATCACGAGCCGAGCCCTGGCCCGGTTGACTCGATACTCAATATCCTTCGCCGTCAATAGGTTGGTGCCCGGCATGGCGACAACACCCATTTTCGTGCAGCCAAGCAGAACCTGATACCATTCTACGATACGTGGGATCATTACGAAGGCGAAATCACCTTTCTCGGCACCCAATGTCATCAAAGCGTTAGCGAAGTAACTCGACATTCTGTCAAGATCTGCATAACTGTGAAGTACCGTGTTTTTCCCTGTGCGGTCGATCGCGATCAGCGCGGTTTTGTCATTTTCCCGGCCGCGTTTGGCAACCACATCAAAAGCAAAATTGAAATCATCTGGCACGTCGAGCGAAAATCCCGCCCGCACCTCTTCGTAATTGAACTTTGAAAACGCCTGAGGCATTGGATACACCCCTCCCCCGTTATTACTAGAATTTCCTCATATCTAAGGCTAAGACGCAAGACTGCCAGTTCGACAATCCCATTGCTCATGACTAACGTATCGGGGTTTGGATACCAGCTTAGAGCGAAGACATGACAGATATCGCCTTTTATCCCGCGAGGAGATTGGCCAGCATGATCCGGCGGCGAAAGATCAGCTGCCTTGAATTGCTTGACCATTACCTCGACCGAGTTGAAAGACTTAACCCTTCACTGAATGCTATAATCTCTACAGATATCCCCGTCGCTCGCCGCCTCGCTCTCGATGCTGATAATGCGCTGGCCCAAAACCATAAGGTGGGCCCGCTACATGGCATACCAATGACGGTAAAAGAATCCTTTGACGTAAGGGGTTTGCCAACTACATGGGGCGTGCATGCGAATAGAAAAAACATTGCCAAACAGGACGCAGTCGCCGTCCAACGCCTGCGTGAAGCTGGCGCTATCATATTCGGAAAGACCAACATCCCGATTTGGCTGGCCGACTGCCAGAGTTTCAATGCTATTTATGGGAGGACTGCCAATCCATGGGACGTCAAACGTACGCCAGGTGGGTCGTCCGGTGGGTCGGCGGCAGCGCTAAGTGCGGGTTTAACGGGCTTTGAGGTAGGGAGCGATATTGCGGGTTCCATCCGAAACCCCGCCGCCCATTGCGGCCTATTCGGCCACAAACCAACAATGGGTATTTGTTCTACTATCGGGCATACACTTAGCCAAAACGTTGCGCCGATCGATATGTTAGTCATCGGTCCACTAGCCCGCAGCGCGGGAGATCTTGACGTCGGACTATCCGCTATTCAGGGCCTCGACGAGATCGAAGAAACCGGTTTACGGCTCTCACTGCCGCCACCGATAAAGAAAAGTATAGAAGAATATAAGGTGTCCATTCTTGTGGAGGATGACTCAGTTAAGCTTTCAAGCGACGTGATCACACTCCAGCAGGAACTGGCCGATTTCCTAAAGAGTAGCAAAGTGGAAATCGAGGTTGGCGTGCGGCCCGATTTTGATGCAAATGAGGCGCATCGGCTATATGATATAATGTTACGCGCCACGACATCAGGCCGACAGACCGAGGAAGATTTTTCTGAAAATCTAAAAGCTCGCAATGCGCTTGAACCTGGTGATGATAGTAAGTGGGCGCGGATGCTGCGCGGTATGACGCTATCGCATCGCGACTGGACGACAATTAACGAGGCACGCCATCGCATCCGCTGGAAATGGCACGAGTTCTTCCAAAAATATGATTTGATGCTAACCGCCGCTACCGTAACAACCGCAATCCCACACACCGATACTCCGCCTTATGAACGAATCATCCCGATCGATGGGACGCTGCAGCCCTTCATGAACCAGATCTGGCTACCCGGCTATTCGAACTTCACATACCTACCGACCACAGTAGCACCCATAGGATTCGCAGGAGACGGCATGCCTGTTGGCGTCCAAATTATCGGGCCGCAGTACAGCGACCGTACCTGCATACACTTTGCGGGTCTTTTAGAAAAATACTACCGACGCTTCTCACCCCCTCCGGGATACGACTAAGCGGAAATCGCGTCGCACCAACCCACCAGCATAATTTATACCGGGACCTCTCTTGAGACCGCCTCATGAACTCACCGATAATTTGAGTTCAGGGTTTTGCCTCCTCTATTAATCGAAATATCCTTTCAGGCGTTGCAGGAATTTCCGTAATTTCGACTCCGAGCGGGCTTAGCGCATCAGAAATTGCATTAGCGATGCAGGCTGGCGCACCAATCGTACCGCCCTCGCCAAGTCCTCGAAATCCACCGATAGTGCCCGGCAGTTCAGCTTCGACATGTATAACGTCCATTGACGGCACCTCTGCCGCGGACGGCACAACATAATCTACAAGACTTGCAGTCAAGACCTGACCATTATCATCGTGAACAACCTCTTCCATCAGCGCGACACCGATTCCTTGCGCAACGCCGCCATGGGCCTGCCCGTCAGCGATCATCGGATTTATAACGCGCCCACAATCTTCAACCACAATGTATTTATCGATCTCAACCTTGTAGGTTTCGGGATCAATTTCAATTCGGCAAATATGCGTGGCCGCCGTAGTGGTCCCAAAAAAAGGATCGTAAACCTTAGTGGCTTCCAGATTATCGATCTCGTCACGCATTTCTTTGGGTACTCGGCCCATGTCAGAATAGAGAGCGCGAGCCAGATCGCGAACAGTCATAACGCGGTCCGTGCCCTTGACCCAAACGTTACCGTTGCCAGTTTCGATGTCTTCCTCCGCCGCCTCTAAAAGATGACCCGCGACACGGATGATTTTTTCACGGACCGCTTTTGCCGCGAGCGTACCTGCTCCGCCGCCAAAGACAGCGCCACGACTGGCGTAGGTGCCTGTTCCATGAGAGACCGCTGACGTATCTCCTAGTATAATATCAACGTCATCAACCTTCACACCAAGTTCCTGTGCCACCACCTGTGCCAAGGTGGTTTCCATTCCCTGCCCCTGGCTCGCGAGGCCAAAGCTCGCCGTAATCGCTCCGGTTGAGTCAATAGCGACACTACAGGTTTCCGTTCCGGTGTTGATTGGCATACCTGGCGCCACTGCGATCCGGGAGCCAACACCGGTAAGCTCCGCGTAGGAGGCCACACCGATACCGACCCAACGGCCTTCTGAGCGCGCTGCTTTCTGGTCTCGTCGCAGGTCGTCATAGCAAATTCCAGCGGAAGCCCCCCCCAAACAGGCTTGAAAGGCTGATTTGTCCCATACCAGACCCGACGCGGCCTTGTAGGGAAATTCGTCGTCGTTCACCAGATTTCGTCGTCGTATCTCAACCGGATCCATACCGATTTTACGCGCAGCCATGTCGAGGAGGCGGTCCATTACGAAAACCGATATTGGTCTCCCGACACCTCTATAAGCACCAGTCAGTGTTTTGTTAGTCGCAACTGAACGGACGCGCGCGGAATAATTTTCAATCCGGTAAGGGCCGGGCATGAAACTAACCACTTGCACCGGCTCAATCGTGGCAGTCCAGGGGTAAATCGAATAGGCGCCAACATCACCAATTACGTCGGTTTTCAGTCCAAGGATGGACCCGTCCGCCGCTAACGCGAGATCGGCATAAACGACCTCATCGAACGCATGACCTGTAGTCATCAGGTCTTCCATTCGATCACTAACCCATTTGACGGGCT
>CETM01165205.1_pt1 | contig 16257 bp, 12 predicted proteins | sample 361451 | NCBI WGS metagenome assembly CETM01 (sample SAMEA2622690, study PRJEB7988) | marine metagenome | isolation source: saline water (ENVO:00002010), including
CTCATACTCCCCGCCGTCCAACGCCAGAACCTTCTCACCATCCTTGGCGAGACGCATGGTGATATCGCCCTTAACGTTGGCAGCGTCAAATACATGTAGCGGCCTCGCCAAATCGAACGTGACATAGTTGGTAATATCTACTAGTGCCGAAATGGGACGTAGACCAATAGCGCACAAGCGGTCCTGCAACCATTGCGGGCTGGGTCCGTTTTCTACACCCCGGAAGTAGCGCCCTACCACCAACGGGCACGCACCTTGGGCGTCATTAGGAAAATCGCGTTGCCACTGGATCGGAGAGGCGAAGTCGCCTTGGGTTTGCGGCGCATCCAAAGGCTTCATAGTGCCCAAACCAGCTGCGGCGAGGTCGCGAGCAATACCCCGGACACCAGCGCAGTCCTGTCGGTTGGGCGTCAGCCCGATTTCAATGACGGGATCGCTAAGCCCCAGCACATCGACCGCTGCAATGCCAATCTCAGTATCTTCAGGTAATTCCACTATGCCTTCATGATCGTCTGAAAGACCCATTTCCCGCTCAGACAGAAGCATGCCATTGGATTCCTCACCACGAATCTTACTTTTCTTGAGCGTGACATTAATTCCGGGAATGTAGGAGCCGGGCGCTGCGAACACGCCTTTCATGCCGGCTCGCGCATTGGGCGCGCCGCAGACAACCTGTATCGGATCACCGTCTCCGCAATCGACCATGCAAACCTGCAGCCGGTCGGCATCGGGATGTTTTTTTGCGGAGACTACGAGGGCAACGCGGAAGGAAGCTAACGACTGGGCGCGGTCTTCCACCCCCTCGACCTCAAGCCCTATCATGGATAGTTTTTCGACGATGTCGCTCAGCGGTCGCTCGGTATGCAAATGCTCTTTTAGCCAGTCGAACGTGAATTTCATCGAAACAGCCCTTCCGCAACATTTGGTACATCGAGCGGGACGAAGCCATAATGCTTCAACCATCGGATATCTGATTCATAGAATGTGCGTAGGTCGGGGATGCCATACTTTAACATTGCCGCACGTTCGATGCCGAGGCCAAAGGCGAAACCCTGATATTTCTCGGAGTCAATTCCGCAGTTTTCTAGAACGTGAGGATTGACCATGCCGCAGCCCAGAATTTCCAACCAATCTGCACCGGCCCCAATGGTCAGTCCTCCGTCTTCGTGCGAGCAGCCAATATCTACCTCTGCCGATGGCTCGGTGAATGGGAAATACGAAGGACGAAACCTTACCGGCAGATTATCAATGTCAAAAAATGCGCGGCAAAACTCAATCAGGCAGCCTTTTAGGTGGCCCATATGGGTAGTCTGGTCGATGACTAGACCTTCGATCTGGTGGAACATCGGCGAATGGGTGGCATCGTGATCAGCGCGGAAAGTGCGGCCAGGTACTACGATTCGGATCGGTGGCTTTTCATTTACCATAGTGCGGATCTGCACGGGTGAGGTATGCGTCCGCAACACCTTCCGCTCACCTTTTTCATTTGCCGGGAGATAGAACGTATCGTGATCCTGACGCGCAGGGTGCTCCGGGGGGATATTTAGCGCCGTGAAATTATTAAAATCACTCTCAATATGGGGGCCTTCCGCTACGGTGAATCCCATTTCACAAAATATCGCAACCATCTCGTCGATTGTCTGGCTGATTGGATGAATCCGGCCTACCCCCTCTGGGCGCTGCGATAGAGAAAGATCAATTCGGTCGGCGGCAAGGCCGGCATCCAGCGTCTGAGCGTCAAGTGCTTCCTTTTTCGAATCTATCGCATCAGCGATCACCGTCTTAAGAACATTCAGCTGCTGACCTACGTCGCGCCGGTCTTCTAATGGAAGCCGGCCTATACCCTTGACCATCTCGGTAATGGAACCGCGCTTGCCAAGCAGCGACACTCTAAGCGCCTCAAGTTCTTCTGGATCCACCGCCTCCACCTGCGATAGCAATTCGTCCCTTAACTGTTCGAGATTTTCCATAGGAAGTCCTTCGTCCGTCTTTCAACGGCCGCCTCGAGCACTACGTTGGAGAAAAACCGGTGTTAACCAGCGACGTCGAGAGCGGCCTTTGCCTGTTTCACGACACTACTAAAAGCCTCCGGCTCCTGCGCAGCAAGATCAGCCAGCACCTTTCGGTCGAGCTCAATTCCAGCCTTACTCAGACCGTGCATAAACTGAGAATAAGTGAGCCCATGCTGCCGTGCTCCGGCGTTAATACGCTGGATCCAGAGTGCGCGAAAGTTGCGCTTCTTGACCCGGCGATCGCGGTAAGCGTATTGGCCGGCTTTTTCAACCTTTTCCACCGCAACTCTGAACACCTTGGAATTACGCCCACGATAACCTTTCGCCTTTTTCAGGACTTTCTTGTGGCGGGCGTGGGTCGTGACGCCGCGTTTTACTCTCGCCATGTCAGATTTCCTTTATTTCGCATAGGGCAGATAGGATTTGACGATTTTCGCGTCTGCATCGGAGAGGATCTGTGTACCGCGCGAGTTGCGCTTCATTTTCTGAGAGCGCTTGCGAAGATTGTGACGTTTTTTGGCAAAGTTGGAACGGACTTTTCCAGTAGCCGTTGTGCGGAATCGCTTTTTCGCGCCGCTTTTTGACTTCAGCTTGGGCATTTACGTCTCCTATGTTTGTACCGACGTTAGGTATGTGTAGCGGTACGGACGTCGTTTAAACGGTCCCGGCATGCCCTTCCAAGCCGGACCGCTTTCATAAAGGCCGGTTTATATAATTGGTTGCCCAGCAATGTGCAAGTGCCAAAACCCGCCATATAAGAAGGGTTTTTGACTTTACATCACCAGATTCATACCGATGATTGTATCCATTCAACCAATTTACTCTTGGGCAAGGCCCCGACCTTGGTCGCAGCAACCTCACCATCCTTAAAAATGATAAGGGTTGGGATACCGCGTACGCCATATTTCGACGGCGTCATAGGATTTTCATCAATATTAACCTTCGCAACGGTGATCGCATCACCCATTTCCACTGAAATTTCTTCCAGAGACGGGCCAATTTGCTTACACGGTCCGCACCATTCTGCCCAGAAATCGACCAGAACAGGGCCTTCGGCGCCGAGAACATCGGTTTCGAATGAGTCGTCTGAAACTGGTTTACTTGTCATTTTGATACTTCCTTTATCTCAGCAGCTGGCCCAGAACCATAAGCGAGGTCCAGCCTTCATAACTCAAATGCTCAGTGTTTGTTCGAATCTAAGGACGCACTGAGAACTGGTCAAGGTTCATAGCTATCAAGTAGTTCTGTATCCAGGAGCATCAATCTGGGTCCATCGGTCCACACCAGAATACACTCAACTATTTGATTTTTATATATTTCCCGTAATAAGGCGCGATAAGCAGACATTTGTTGCAGATATAACACTGGAACATCCTCTGCTCGCGTCGGGGGAAGACGATTCGTCTTAAAATCAAGGATTTTGACCCCAATGGAATCAACTACCAACCGGTCTATTCGCCCGGAAATGGTAATCCCCCCAATAACACCTGCAACCGGAACTTCAGCTCGAGATCCGGGCCCAAAAATCGACGCGTAGGCGTTATCGTTTAGCACCGTAAAGGTTTCAGCGATCAAGGTATCGATCTGGCCGGATTCTAAATTGTGAATCGGACACGAGAGAAACGCTCGCGCTGCCTCCACCCGATCGGCTTCTGCTAGATCGGGCAGGGTCTGTAGCAGACGATGCACCAATAACCCGCGCTGGAAGGAAAACCCCCGGTCGTCGCCCAACGGAGAGAGGGTCGCAGGCTCCGGAAGTGAGGGGCGCGACGGCACGAGCGGACGAGACGGCAACGGTTCCTCGGGTGCAGGCGCGTCGATCCAGCCGGGCAATCCCGGAATTTCAACCGCAGCGGTATCTTCCTCCACTTTGCGATCAGGCCTGGTGGTCTGGGGCATTTCCAGCCGCAACCCGTCACCGTGCCATGCAATATCGAGGTCACCGTCCGGCCCTCCGGGATGGGAATTGAATTCAAATGACTGTGCAACTGGCTCCAGACCCCGCGAAATGACATTCCACCAAGCGGTTTCCGGGGCCGCGCGCCGGGCGCCGTATCCGGCAACATACAACCGGTCTTCCGCGCGCGTCATCGCGACGTAGAGCTGACGCCGATATTCTTGGTCCTGCCGGGTGCGTTGTTCGGCCGCCAGGCGCTGCGCCGTACGTTCCCGCACCCGTGATCGCGGCGGCCAGAGCAATACCTCCGTGTCCTGGTCAAGACAGCCGTCTTCATGAGTCCACATCAGCCCGCCGTCCGGCTGCGGTACTTGCATGGTATCGGCAAGGATCACAACCGGCGCCTGCAGACCCTTAGCGCCGTGAACGGTCATGATCCGCACCTCGTCGCGCAGCCCTTGATCGAGGTCGCGCTTGATCTGGGCGTCGCCTTCTTCCAGCCAACGCAGGAAGCCCTGCAGCGAAGGTGTGTGCGTTTGTTCGAAGGCGAGTGCTAGCGCGAGAAACTCGTCAATGGGATCGTTAGCTTCCCCGCGCAGCCGGGCCAACAGATGCGCACGGCCCGTCATCGGACCCAGTATGTGAGCGAAAAATTCATATGGCGGCGAAAGATCAGCCCGGGCGAGCACGTCGCCAAGAGTACGGTATGCCGCCGCGCAGGCGGGATCGGTTTGCGCCATGCGACGCAATGAGGCCCAGACTGTACCGTCGCGGCGGTGACAGATCTCGAAAAGCTGCGCCTCATCGAAGCCTATCAATGGCCCTTTCAGGACAGCAGCAAGGTTGAGATCGTCATGCGGCATTAAGGCGAACGCGCCAAGCGCCGCCAGATCCTGCACCGCCAGTTGATCGGTCAACACCATACGGTCCAGACCTGCGACATCGACACCCCGGCTTTTAAGTTGACCTATCAAATTATCCACAAAGTCGGTACGTCGCCGTACCAGTACCATAATATCTCCGGGCCGCAGTGGGCGACCAGCACTAGGCAGGATTTCGCCTTCCTCTATCCAGCGAGATATCCGCCATGCAATGGAGTGTGCCAACCTGAACGGAGGTGTCATAGAACTCTCAGAGAGATCAGCTATTTCCCAAGCAGACTGTTCTTTACGTGCCTCCGGCACCACGGGCGGCCATAGTTCCACCAGCCCGGCCTGACCGCGCCGGTGCGCCGTGTGTCCTATAGCGGTCGCCGACACCCCCTCGCGCGCGGCATCGTCCGCAAACACTGCGTCGACAGCCTGAAGAACGGCAGAGGTCGACCGGAACGAAACATCAAGCGGTACCCGGTGCCAGTTCTGCCCTGCGTTGGTTACGCGTTGTTCGAAATAGTCGCTCATCGCCGCGAACTGGTCCGGCGCGGCACCCTGGAAACTAAAGATCGACTGCTTCTCATCACCAACCACAAACAGGGTGCGTTCGACCTCGCGCGCGCCGGTACCGGCGTGGAACTCGTCGACAATGGCGCGCACCACCGCCCACTGATCGGCGTTACTGTCTTGGGCTTCGTCGATCAGCACATGGTCAAGTCCGCCATCAAGCTTGAACAGCACCCATGGCGCCGCCCGCTCCACCAGTACCCGCGCCCGTAGGATCAGATCATCATAATCTAGCATCGCATTACGATGCTTGTGGTTCTCGTAACGGTCGATCAGCGCCGTCGCAATCGCTAGGATTGCCTCCGTCGCCTCCGCCGTCTGGATCGCCTTACGCTTTTTCTGAACCGCGAACACTCGGTTGGCCTCGCGCTGCATGACGTCGACGATATCGGGCATGACTTCGACGGCACCCCTGCCGGCGAGCTTCGTCCGGATCATTCCGCCGGCGGTGAGATAAACCGCCGCATAGGCGTCAAAACCCGCGACACGCCGTTCGGTTTCGTCGGCCAGCCAAGGCATCATACAACCAGCCTTTTCCTTGTCCTGTTTGCCCCCGGCCGCCAGAACCCCCGCGGCCGAGCGTAATCCCAATTGGTCGATGGCGGCATCGGTGGCCGCGGATGTTAGCAGAGCATCAACCGTTTCCTCGGCTGCAACATTTAGTACTGCTCGGGTTGCCCGAATCGCGCCATCAATGCCTTTATTGGCGAGAACCAGACGATGCAGTCGCCCGCGGCTGGATGCGATCGTAGCCATCAGATCAGCGAATTCGTCCTCGTGCACCCAGCCGGTGACGATGCCGAGAGCGTTGGCCAGCGCATAGTTGGCACCGCTTCGCGCAGTATTTAGTATTTCGTCGCGCGCCACCAGCAAAGCCTCCTCCGCGGTGCGTTCGTCCATCACCTTGAAATAGGGCGCGAGCCCGGCTTCTACCGGGAACCGTCCTAGCAGGGACTCGCAAAACGCATGGATAGTCTGGATCTTCAGACCACCTGGTGTGTCGAGTACTTCGGCAAATAGACGTCGAGCGATCGCGTGTGTCGCAGGCGTCGACGTTTCACCGGACAAATCAAGAATGGCGGCATCTAGTTCAGACTCCGGCATAACAGCCCAGTTTCCCAGCAGACGGCGAATGCGGTTTTGCATCTCCGCCGCAGCGGCGCGGGTAAAAGTCAAACACAGGATCTTGCCGGCGGGGCTGCCGTTCAAAAGCAGACGCAAGACCCGATCGGCCAACACTTTGGTCTTCCCCGACCCGGCCGAGGCAGACACCCAGACCGATGCGTTGGGCGTCGAAGCGATCGCTTGGGCTCTGGTATTTACGAATCCGCCGGGTTTACCACCAATTTTTTGGACCGCCTCATCAGTCACGAGCCGACGACCATTCCTGCAACCGTTCCAGATGTTCGAAATCCGAATGCCGAGGTGCTATATCTGGATCCGGACGCGCGGCGTACGGCGTTTCTGGGTCGCCATAATAATCCAGCAAGGAAATCAGCCCCGCTAGGGCTTGCTCCGCAAGAGTCGAGGGATCGTCGCCCACATCGCGGATCTCGCCGGCCGGATCACCACCGGACAGCTTCCAGTAAGTCAGCGCGGTCACATTGCCAGGAGCAATATCACCGAACGCGCCGTGAACAATCATCGCCGCTTCCAGCGGCAGCTGAGGCGATAGGCCGGCGTTCACGTCCTTCTTAGCGGGGACGGCGCCGGTCTTGTAATCGACGATTTCGTAGCTGCCATCTGCCAATTCGTCGATGCGATCTGCGCGGGCGCGCAGCTGGAACGGCCGGCCGCCCCGGTCGATATTCAGAATACCGTGGACCTCGGTGAAGCGCTTTGTGGTTTCGGGCGCGCGTTCAGTTTCGAGGGCCACGACCCATACGGCGATGCGCTCGAATCGTGGCCACCAGAATGCGCGAATACCTGGGCGATCCATCCATGGTGCGAACTCTTCCTCTCCAATTTCCAGCAACCGGCCGAGCGCGTCGTCGCCCTCCGCGTAACTCGAATCGCGAACGAAGCGGTCGATCGCGTTGTGGATAATCGACCCTCTGTCGGCAGCACTAGGATCAGAATCCACCGGATTAAGCGGCGACAGTTCTAGGATACGCCGGGCATAAACTGCGTAGGGGTCGCGTATGAGAGTTTCGACCTCCGTGACCGACAGCCGGTCGGGCCGCGAATCTAGGGGCGGTACAGGAGCGGGCGCTTGAAGGGGTATCCCTTCCCTGCGGGTGTCGATTTCATTCTGCCATGAAAGCCATTTTTCTTCGTCCCGGGCCCAGTCCCGCAAAACGGTAAGGCCACGTTCATTAGCAGACAGAAACGTCTCGATACGTGTTAGCCAGCGGGCGGGGACCGTGGGTGAGCCGTCGACCCGGGTGGATCGTGTCACCACGGCATTTGGGGCCGATATAGCCTGAACGAAATCGTGCGCCGTGAGCCCGATACGCCGCTCTGGCGGAGCGAGACCGAACGCTTGGCGCATCGGACGGCTCATCCACGGATCGGTGGCGGGTTCGGGTGGCCACACACCTTCGTTCAGACCGCCGAGGATAACCACATCTGCCTGTTGCATGCGGGCCTCGAGCAGACCCCAGATATTGAGCCGGGGGTGCTGCCCGTATTGCGGACGCACCACCACACCCGCCATCATCACATCCAGCAGGGCCGGCCAGTCACGCCCCGGTATCGGCGGCAGGACTTCCATCGAGGCACGAAGATCGTTGAAAAGGGCGGCGACGCCTTCCCCCGTCGGGCCAGCCCATAGCCGCTCGGTGCCGGTCTGGTCGTGCGACGACGCCAAGATCTCCGCAAAGGCGACATGGGCTTCCAACAGTTCTATCGCGTACACGCTGCGGCGATTCATGAGCTTCGTTAGCGGACTTGCCATTTCCGCGAGGCCCTCCACCCAAAGGGTCAGTGAAGTTTCCGGTTCAATATGGGCAAGCTGTTCATGCAGCCCACGGAACCCCGGCGCCGGGCGCGGGCCTCGCATAATCGCGATTTCTATCTCCCTCACCCGGTCGCGGAACTTTGCCGGGTCCATCCCGCCGGCCGCCAACGGATGCTTTAAGGTTGCCAGCAGCGGCACCGGTGCGGCATCCGCTCCCACAGCGTGAGCGGTAAGGCGAAGAAATACTCCGGGCACGGTGTCGGCAATCGGCGTACCGCCGGAATCGTCGATATCGATTCCCCACCGCCGTAGTTCGGCTGCTACCCGGCGCGCCAGACGGCGGTCAGGTGTGATCAGGGCAGCAGTACGCGCGTCGACTTCCAGAACTTCCCGCATAATCAAGGCGATCGCCAGAGCTTCTTGCTGCGGGCCGGGGGCGGTGACGACCCGGACACTCGAAAATGCCATACCCAGATCGCTAGGCGGGTCCTCCGCCGCCGTTGTCACTGGCGGCCGCAAGGCCAAATTCAACACATCAACACGGCCAGTGTCGTCGGAATCGCCACGTGTCCACGGCAAAACGTCGATAATATCGACGTTCATTCGCCGTAGCAGGTTGACCATCCCGAATTGCGCGTGGCCCGGACCCAGCGCATCGCGGCTGCTCTCGTCGAGCGATTGGTCAAGACCGGGCAGCACGACGGCGCCGTTCGGGAGGGACGCAACGCAGCACATCAGATCAGCGGTCGCGGGGATGCTACCGGTCGACCCCGCCGCGATAACGGGCCCGGCGGGCGGATTAGATTGCCACAGCGCGATCTGTGTCTCGATTAGACGGTTGCGGCGGTCCGCCGGGTCGATGCACCCCTGTTCGGCCAGAATAGACGGCCAATTCTCGGTTACGATTTTCAGGAATTCCAGGGTCTCCTGCCAATGGCCAGCATAGCGTTCGGGAACGATCCGACCAAGTTTAGAAAAATCCAATCGTTCGGTCTGGGCCTCATCGAGCAGTCGGGCTAGCTCCCTCGCCAGCAATGCTGCATGGGCAGCGGACATATTTTCGTTGCCGACCATAATCAGACGCGATAGTAGCAGCTGCCGTCGCAGCGCCGGTATCGCGGGCGGCAAGTTTGTGTCTGGGGAGAACAAGGGCTCTTCGAAGGTAAGAAAGCTGAACTCGTCCTCGTCGATATCACCGATGGGTGTCATTTTCGGCAGCAGGACCGGTGCGCCGCCGGTCCCACGCAAAAATGCCTCGCTAAGGGCCCGGCAGGACCGCCGGGTGGGAAGCAAAACATGGACATCGGACAGCGTCTTAAGATCGGCTCCGTAGCGGTCTAGGATACCACTTACCAGCGCATCGAGAAACGCCGTACCCGGGGCAATCGTATAAATTCTTCTGACGGTCGCCCGCACCGGGTGCTGCATTAGAACAGTAGTCGCACGCGGGCGCCTTCCTTCTCAAGAATTTCGGCATCGGCAACGTTGATCGCATCCGGCGTGCCAACGTGATACCAGTCACCGTCATGGGCCATACCGTAGAGGCGTTCCGATTCCAACGCACGTTCGTACAGCAAGTTCATGGAAAACGGTCCGGACGTCGCATCCCTAAACAGGCGCGGATGAAGTATCTGTAAGCCGGTGAAGACATAGGGTGCTATCTGCCGTTCCGGCCGCCGGGTTAGTTTGCCCATCGGGTCCATCATGAAATCACCGTCACCGTCATATCCCGTCGCCCGCACGGTCGCCGTCAACATTAACAGGGCATCCATCCGGTCGTCATCCCAAGCGCGAGCCAGCCGGTCGAGCGCCGGGATGGAAGAATCGCGCCAGACGATGTCAGCGTTGGCAGCATAAAATGCGTCGTCTCCCAAAAGGGGGAGTGCTTTGAATATCCCGCCACCGGTTTCCATGAGCACGTCCTCGCGCGAGATATTTATCTTCGGGCCCGCACGGTTCGCCAAATGGTCCTCGATCTTTTCCGGCAGCCAGTGCGTGTTGACCACGACCTGCGCGACCCCTGCACCCTGCAACTTATCGATCGCCTGATCGAGCATAGTCCTGCCGCCGACTTCCAGTAGAGGTTTGGGCAGGGTTTGGGTCAGCGGCCGCATACGAAGGCCCAGTCCTGCAGCGAGGACCATCGCATGGGTCGGCACCCGGTATGACATCGTATAGGTCATGCCGCCCGCCTCTCGGGCGGAACGATTCGTCGATCGACAGGCACATACTCGTCGAGCCAGCGTTTCAGCTCACCCAGCGACTGATGCGTCACCGCCCGTTCAAGCAGACGCCACAGACGTGGCACGTGCCTCAGATATACGTCCTTGCCGTCGCGGTCGCGCAATCGCGTGAAAACACCGAGCACCTTGCAATGCCTCTGCGCGCCGAGGATAGCGCAGGAACGATCGAACGCAGCTGCATCGATTTCCGGAAAAGCGGCTAAGTATCGTACTCGCATTGCACTGGCGAGTTTGTCCGCCACATCACGGCGAGCATCTTCAATAAGCGAGACAAAATCATAGGAGACAGGGCCTTTCACCGCATCTTGGAAATCGAGCAATCCACAAGCTCCGATTCCTTCACGGGCACTGACTCGGATTAGATTGTCTACATGAAAATCTCGGAGCACAAGCGTATCAGGTAATATCTTGGCTTTTGGCAGCAATCTACTCCAGATATCGTAATAAGAAGCGATCGCCTTTTCTTCAAGTTCCTGCCTCAACACTGCCGGGAGGTACCAATCCACCATCAACCCAGCCTCAGCCTTCATAAGAGCGTCATTATAAGTCTTAACGGTAGAGGGTAAGCGATCGGCAACCGGACGGCTATGCATATCTATCAAAACATCCACCGCCAGCTCGTAAAGGGGCTCTGGGTCAGTACCCGCATCGAGAAGGCGAGAATAGGTATCATCTCCCAGGTCTTCGAGAAGCAGAAAGCCTTGCCCAACATCCTCGGCGAGGATAGCAGGCACGCTATAGCCGAGGTTGCGCAGCGTCCGCGAAATCAGCATGAATGGGCGAACATCCTCGAACTTCGGTGGTGCATCCATCAAAACCGCATGCTCTTCCGCCCTACTCACGCGTTCGTAGCGCCGGAAGGAAGCATCTTGGGCAAGAATAACCCTATCAGCCCCGGGCCAGCCGGCGGAGGCTAGAAACAAATCAATCATCTCGGAACGGCCAACCATCATTTGGATTCCGATATCTCCGCGATGCGGGCCTCTTCTGACAATCCGGAAGTAAGGTGGACCACAATGGCACCAGCAGGAAGATATGCTTCTATTCGATCTGCCCATTCAATAAGCGCCACGCCCTCCGCAAAAGCCTCCTCTAGTCCAATTTCCCACACCTCCTCTGGCTCGGAAAGCCGGTAGAGATCGAAATGATAGATCGAGAAATCCGGTAAATCGTATTGCTGTAACAGCGTGAAGGTGGGGCTAGGCACCGCACCTACCTCAATCCCAGCGGCTTTACTCCGCGCCTGGATCAGCGCACGTGCAAAAACCGTTTTTCCCATACCTAGGTCGCCGGTTAACGCTATTACAGTCCCGCGGCGCAGAGCAGACGCAAATTCAGCAGCTAGCGCTTCAGTTGCCCGCTGGTCTGGCAGGGTAACACTACGCATTCTTGTATATTTTCCGACACCAACCATTTTGTTGGTTTATCCCCAGCGCCGATTCCACGCAACGGTTGGAAAGTGGCCGAATGATATATCAATAAGGCCCATCCGCGGCCAAGCGAGGCTCTCACCTCAACCCCAATAGGCCAAAAAAGACAGACGATATCCCGGACAGAGTAATTTGTTCAGCGCTCAGAGGCTTCTGTTCCGAAGATCTGCTTTAATGGAGTGTTAATCATGAACCCACTACACGCTAGAGGGCCAAGATTATCAACGACATCACCCAGTTGGGAGTAATTGATTAGCGGTCGGTTAGTATCGGTAATGATCTGGCTTATAAGGACCCTCCACATCGAGTCCTAGATATTCTGATTGCTCCTTGGTCATCTGGGTAAGATTTACACCTAGTTTTTCCAAATGCAGTGCCGCCACCTTTTCGTCCAAGTGCTTAGGCAGCACATATACCTCTTTCTCGTACTTGGCGCTGTTATCCCAGAGTTCCAGCTGAGCAATCACTTGGTTCGTAAAAGACGCACTCATCACGAAACTCGGGTGCCCGGTCGCACAACCAAGATTCACGAGCCGGCCTTCCGCTAGAATGATCAGTTTCTTGCCGTCAGGGAATTCGACCTCGTCTACCTGAGGTTTCACATTATCCCACTTATAGTTTCTGAGTGCCTCGATCTGAATTTCGCTATCAAAATGGCCTATGTTGCACACAATTGTGCGATCTTTCATCTCACGCATGTGGTCAAGCGTGATCACATCGATATTTCCGGTCGTAGTCACAAAAATGTCGCCGATAGACGCGGCTTCTTCCATTGTAACCACTTCGTAACCTTCCATCGACGCCTGAAGGGCACATATCGGATCAATTTCCGTCACAAGAACTCGAGCACCCTGATTCCTGAGCGATGCCGCCGAACCCTTACCAACGTCTCCGTACCCGGCCACAACCCCGATTTTTCCTGCGACCATAACGTCGGTGGCACGTTTGATGCCATCAACCAAGCTCTCGCGGCAACCATAAAGGTTGTCAAATTTGGATTTTGTAACCGAGTCATTGACGTTGATCGCTGGAACCAAAAGTTCACCCTTCTTCACCATCTCATAGAGACGATGAACTCCAGTCGTGGTCTCCTCTGATAGGCCTTTTACATCTTGTAACATTTCAGGGTATTTCTGATGCATCATCAGAGTAAGATCGCCTCCATCATCGAGGATCAGATTTGGCGTCCACCCGTTAGGTCCGGTGATGGTCTGCTCAATACACCACCAAAATTCTTCATCGGTTTCCCCCTTCCAAGCAAAAACTGGTACACCGGCGGCTGCCACAGCCGCCGCAGCTTGGTCTTGCGTAGAAAAAATATTACACGATGACCAACGGACTGTCGCACCAAGCGCTATCAAAGTCTCGATCAATACCGCGGTCTGAATTGTCATATGCAGACAGCCGACGATCCGAGCTCCTTGAAGAGGCTTTTTATCACCATATTCTTCTCGAAGTGCCATTAGGCCGGGCATTTCGGTTTCGGCGATCGCGATCTCTTTGCGACCCCATTCGGCGAGCGACAAGTCAGCAACTTTGTAATCGTTTTCGGTGCTCATCTACAGGCTCCAATGTTTATTATTCGAGAATCAAGGCGTTTAAATCCAATGTTATTTCCACCATCGGGCGATGTGCGAAACTTTGGATTTAGATGCGTATAGCAGGGTAAAAGTCAAAAAATCAACAATGGATAATTACACAATTTAGAATCTGCCATGCCAAGACCCACAGACCAGAAGATACCGAGAAGTAGGAAATCTAGGGCGATAAGAGAAAACACAAAATTTCCTCTAAAACTCATTGTGCCGCATCGCATCTACCCGCTTGGTGTAGGTACCGAAATGCCCAAGCCGCTCGAGGCACCGCCTACTCTAGGATCTAATTTCTATCTCCACCGAAGCCACCTATTTGTGACCGGATAGGTCGCGGTGGCTGATCATTACCCGCTCACTGATACGATTCAGCCAGTCTTTGAGTTTTTCGGCAACATAAACCGACCGGTGTTTGCCACCCGTACAGCCCACAGCAATTGTCAGATAGCTCTTTCCCTCAGAACTAAACCGAGGCAAAAGCGGTTCTAACAGACGGGTCAGATTACCGAAATAGGATCCGAAATCGGGATCTCCTTCAATGAATTCCCCAACCGGCGCGTCCTGGCCGGATAGCGCGCGAAGACCATCCTCGTAGTGCGGGTTCTTCAGAAATCTGACATCGAATACAAGATCAGCTTCATGCGGCAGTCCGCGTCGATATGCGAAAGAAGTTATAAAAATAGCAAGGCCGGGCGCAGCTTCCAAAGCGTAATTAGAATCAAGTAGGCGTTTTAGATCGCCAGTCTCCATGTCTGTTGTCTCAATCACCTCGTCTGCACGATCGCGCAATGGGGAAAGAAGGTGACGCTCTCCTCGGATTCCATCAGTGACGCGACGGTCTGGCGTTACGGGATGTCGGCGACGAGTTTCTGAAAATCTCCGCTGAAGTACTTCCGGGGCACAGTCTAAAAACAGTAACCGGACTCTTAAGTCATCTCGCGTAATCAGTGCGTCAAGTTCTTCGATAAACGGTTCCGCACCAAAATCCCGGGTACGCGCATCCACGCCAATAGCAAGCGGGCGGCCCCCGCCACTTCCGGGGGATAGTAGGTTAGACAGTAACGAGAGGGGTAAATTGTCAACGGCTTCATACCCGAGATCTTCAAGCGCCTTCAAGGCGGTGGATCGTCCAGCACCAGACATGCCGGTCACGATAACTACCGGTGACTCCTCACCGGGATCGCGATTAATTTGTTCCTGAGCCCCACTGATTAAGGTCATACCGTTGTTTTAACCCTTAGTTGCCCGAGATATAATCAGTCCTTGCCGTAGTCCTTCAACACGCGTGCTTCCGAGGTGGATCGGGCCGATGACGCATAAACGGCTACACGCACCTTTGCAATCAATGTTAGCCTCAATTGCGAAATATCCTGTTGCCTGGTCCCAATCCTTAAATACTCGTACAAAACGGAATATGGCAACCACTAGAATACGGCCTTGGGCACATGGATCAAATTACGGGTCACGTAATTGCGGCGGGTAGCCGTACTACGAACCTAGCACCGAGTAAACTCTCCCCCGCACCTCGGACGTTTTCAGCATATATCACTCCACCATGTGCCTCGACGATCTGGCGTGAAATACTCAGCCCCAAACCAGAATGCATACCGAAAGTCTCCTCCTTCGGCCGCTCCGAATAGAACCGTTCGAAGATTGAATCAAGACTATCCAGTGGGACACCCGGACCTTGATCTTGTACTGTCACAATAACATCCTGCCGGTAACGTTTTAGTTCCACGACGATCTTATCGCCTCGCGGGGTGAATGACCGCGCATTACTTATTAAGTTCTGAACCACTTGTACCAACCGCCCTTCTATTCCTCGAACCTTATATTCGGAGTTCCCGCCGCTAAATAGGATATCAGCGCGAGGAGCCTCACCAGCGAGATCATTTGCCGCAGTCGTGTGCACCTGTACAAGTGCTGGAAGCAATTCACCGAGATCGACGATCTCCATTTGACCTCGTGCTAGTTCCGCATCAAGGCGTGAAGCGTCGGAGATATCACTGATTAGGCGATCGAGGCGTTTTACATCGTCTTGGATAATATCCATCAAGGCAGCCTGCTTCTCTGAATCGTTGACACGAGAAACAGTTTCCACCGCGCTGCGCAGAGATGTAAGAGGGTTCTTGATCTCGTGCGCTACGTCTGCGGCGAAACTTTCATTGGCCTCAATCCTCTGCCAAAGCGCCTCTGTCATATCCCGTAGGGCTTCAGATAGATCTCCGATTTCATCTCGGCGCCGGGTGAAATCGGGTATTGTGTCGGCTTCTCCATGCCCGCGACGAACCGTATCTGCAGCAGCCGCGAGGCGTCGCACCGGACGAGCGATCGCTCCGGCGAGATAGAGTGACAGGAGTACAGTTACCCCCAACACGATGCCGAATACTTTTAGGATATCGAGACGAAAATCACGCACAGCAGCATCGATTTCCTCCGAATTGGCAGTCAAGAGTACGGCACCCAAAACCCGCTTGAACCTCTGCACCGGCACAGCAGCACCCAGCTTGACCCCACCATTCTGGACCGACCATCGGTCTGTCCCAGACTTTCCGGCCAACGCCGCCGATAGAACGGGGAGTCGCGCAACGTCTAGTGGTACCGAATCTGGAAACGGTGGCTCCTTACGCCGTTCGGGGAGGAACTTAAGGAATGTGTTGTAAACCCGGTTAAGGATTGACCCGGTACCAGTCGTTTCACCGGGCATAGGCAGGAGCTCGACTTGTACCGCACCCCCCGGCCCGG
>CETM01204540.1_pt1 | contig 16254 bp, 15 predicted proteins | sample 361451 | NCBI WGS metagenome assembly CETM01 (sample SAMEA2622690, study PRJEB7988) | marine metagenome | isolation source: saline water (ENVO:00002010), including
GCAATTGGAAAACTACATGCTGAAGATATCGCAACTGCATTTCGTATATTTAAATTACACCATAATAAAAAAGGGACTGTTAATGTTCCTCCGCCAATACCCAACAAAGTAGAAAATATACCTATAAAAATTCCAGAAAAAATAAAACCGTTAGTATTAGGTAATGTAACAATTTTAGTAGGCCTAACCTCGAACCATATCTGTATAGCAACCAGCATTTCAAAAATTCCAAAAATGATGCGTAATACATTACTTGACAGAGAATCAGCTATAAATACGCCAAGACAGGCTCCTAACAAAATTCCTGGGGCAATACGATATACAATAGACCAAGATACCGCTTGTTTTTGATGGTGCTCATAAGTTGCGAATAATGAGGTAAATATTATCGTAGCCAATGATGTTGTTACCGCCTGATGCATTGTCAATGAAGATGCAAATCCTTGTTGGGTAAAAATATAATGCAAAACAGGGACTATGATGATCCCCCCACCCAAACCTAACATTCCGCCCATTAGTCCAGCAAAAACACCTGTTAGTGCGTAGATTAATATTATCTGTATAGTCATTTCCGCAAACATTGTTAAGTCATCTATGGTTTGTAATTAAGCAGATTTGTAATTAAGCCAGATATATTACCGTGAACAGTGAAAAAATGTTGCTAATTCGAAGCCAAATAAGGACAATCCCTAGAATTTTTTTTGAACATGACATTTTCAAATGAAATCAACCTCTTCTTATAAAAAAGTAAAAGAAAATTGTTTTACAAAAGATGAGCTATTGCGGGCATTTATACCGCTATTGTTTATTTTTATAATAACCCCAAGTCATGCAAATACGATAAATACGCAGCGACAAGATTATCTTGAAGCAAAAAAAGCGTTTGAATTAAAACAATATAAAAAATTTGGAAGAATCGCTAACACCCTTAAGGATTACCCGCTATACCCCTATTTACGGTACAACTATCTAAGGAAACGCGTTTGGAAAGAAAAAAACTCGGACATAATTTATTTCCTAGACCGCTATAGTGATCTACCGGTTACCAATAGACTCAGAAATTCATGGTTAAAAATATTAATAAGAAGAGGTCATTGGCAAACGTTTCTTGATAATTACATCAAACACTCAGATCCTATGATGCAATGCTACCAGCTATACGCAAGGATGAAATTAAATAAAAAAGAATTCTTATTAGAAGATATTCGTTCTATCTGGCTAACTGGAAAATCATTACCCTCACAATGTGACCAACCATTTGAAATGTTATATAAAAGTGGCTTAGTAACAAATGAATTGGTATGGAAAAGATTTCGTTTATCAATGCAAAATAATGAGATTGGTCTTGCAACATATTTATCTCGGCGTCTTAATACTGAATCAAAAGTACTCGCAAGAAAATGGATACAAATACATAAAAATCCATATAAACATACAAGAAAACCAAATCTTACTGATAACGAAACATCAAGAGAGATAATTGCGCATGGCATATTAAGGCTAGCGAAAAAAAATCCGGAGAGGGCGGTTAAACGACTTGAAACATTAAAAATAAAATATTCATTCGCCTCCAGCGAAATCGCAGAAATCGAACGCATGTTAGCTATCTATGCGGCAAAAAAGAAAAGTAAAATAGCTTCAAAATTACTCGATCAAATCGATAACTACCATGTTAATGACGAAATATTTCATTATCGATTACGTACAGCCCTACTAAAAAAAGACTGGGGTCTGCTAAAAAAATGGACAACGGGAGAACCCAATGACTCAGAAATTAATCTCCGCTGGTCATACTGGCATGCACGTTCTCTTGAGGAAACAGGAGAAACTGAAAAAGCAAAACAAATCTATATAAAATTAGCAAAGGAACGCGACTATTATGGGTTCCTTGCAGCAGACAAAATTAACAAACCATACAGTATGAATCACTACCCTGTAACAAATGATAAAGAAGAATTTGAACGTATTTCTTCATTGCCAGCAATGAAACGCGCATATGAATTTTACCAGCTTGATATGAATACCAATGCAAGGCGAGAATGGCATCATGCTCTAAATAAAATGACTACCTATCAAATGCAAATGGCTGCTGCGCTAGCAGTAAAATGGGGGTGGCACAACAGAGCTATAATAACAATGAGTAGAGCCAAAGCACTTGATAATTTGGTTCTTCGTTTTCCAATATTATTTGATGATTTATTAACAAAGTATGCAAAGAGAAACAATATCGATCGTAGCTGGGTTTTTGGAATAGTTAGAGCAGAAAGTGCATTTATTGAGGATATAAGTTCACCAGTAGGCGCATTAGGTCTAATGCAAGTTATGCCTAGGACTGGCAGGAGCGTAGCAAAGCAAATTGGGATCAAAAATTTCAAAAAAAGTAAACTCAGAAAAGCAGAGACAAATGTGCCAATCGGTAGTGCTTACATGAAAATGATGTTAGATAAATTTGAGGGTAATGTTGTTTTGGCTACCGCTGCGTATAATGCTGGTCCGCATCGCGTTTTAAAATGGCTCCCAAAAAAAGCATGCACTGAAAATCCTGATATTTGGATAGAATTGATCCCTTTTAACGAAACTAGAAAATATGTACGTCGAGTGCTTTATTTTTCTATTGTCTATGACTGGCGTTTCAAAATGCCTATAAAACCTATGAAAGATCGTATGAGTTTAATAACACCAAAAAATAAAAAGTTGATAGCTAAGCTATCATGTTATTCTATTATTGAAGCGTTAAATAAAAAATATATAAAAGAAAAGAAGACAACAAAAACGACAATTCATAATGGAAAAATAACTAAATATAGCGTAAAAAAAGGTGACTCATTATGGTTAATAGCAAACAGATTTGGTATCAGCGTTAATGATCTTCTTAGATGGAATAATTTAAAAAGAAATAGGCCCATAAAACCCGGTCAAATACTAGAAATTAATATAAAAGAATAATGTTAATTAAAAAAATCGCAATACTTGGAGGGACAGGCTTTGTAGGTCAATCCCTCTGCAATCGCCTGTCAGAAGATGGTTATGAGTTAAAGGTGCCTACTCGAAATAGAGAATATAATCGAGAGGACTTGATTCTTTTACCTAATCTGGAATTAATAGAAACAGACATCCATAATCCTAAAAATTTAAAAAATCTACTCATTGACTGTGATGCGGTAATCAACTTGATTGGGATCCTGAATGAGAAAGAAAACAATGGGAAAGGTTTTAAAAAAGTACATGTTAAACTAATTAAAAATTTAATTTCTGCTTGTGAAATAAATGGAATACGCAGAATCTTACAGTTGAGCGCACTAAATGCAGATGCAAAAAATGGGAAAAGCTTTTACCTAAAAACAAAAGGAGAAGCTGAGGAACTACTACGTTCAAATTCGGCTGGAATAGAAATTACTATATTTAGACCATCTGTTATTTTCGGGAAAAAAGATAGTTTTTTTAATAGATTTGCAAAATTATTAAAAATCAGCCCTTTGTTTTTTCCTCTTGCGTGTTATAAAACAAAATTTTCACCCATATATGTGCTTGATTTAGTAGAAATGATGACAAATTCGATCAAGGACCCAGATAGTTATAATAAAAGTTACCAATTATGTGGGCCAAAGACTTATACACTAAAAGACCTAGTTAGCTATACTTCAAAAACTTTAGGTTTCAACTGCTTAATAATCCCCCTAAATAATGTTTTATCGCGTATACAGGCAAAGATATTTGATTTCTTACCAGGTAAACCTTTTTCAACAGATAATTACTTATCAGCTCAAACTGATAGTATTTGCGAGTGTAATGATTTATTTAGATACAATATTAAAGCCACTGCTATTGAAGATGTTGTGCCCCAATATCTGTCAGGCTATGAATATCGTTCATTTTATTCTAAGTTTCGTAACAACTCATAAAAGATTAATAGGTTTTAATTAAAAATTTATGAAAACATATTTGGTTGGTGGCGCAGTTCGTGACAAATTATTAGGTATCCCTATTAAAGATAGAGATTGGGTAGTCACAGGTGCGACACCAGAAGAAATGATCAAAGAAGGTTTTAAAGCTGTTGGTGAAGATTTCCCGGTATTTCTACATCCACAAACAAAAGAGGAATATGCGCTTGCCCGTACAGAACGTAAGTCTGGGAAAGGTTATAAAGGTTTTACATTTTACTCCTCTCCTGAAATTATGCTTGAAGAGGACTTAAAACGTAGAGACATAACCATAAACGCGATTGCTGAAGATGAAAATGGAAATTTAATAGACCCATACGATGGTAAAACTGATTTAAAAAATGGTATTTTACGCCATGTTTCCTCTGCATTTGTAGAAGACCCTCTCCGTGTGTTACGTGTTGCTCGTTTTGCTGCTTGTTTTGGTTTCAAAATAGCTGATGAAACAATGGAATTACTAAAAATAATTTCCAAATCTGGGGAATTAAATGAACTGATACCGGAACGTGTTTGGACAGAAATGAAAAAAGCGTTAACTGGAAAATATCCATCACGTTTCATTCTTGCACTTAGATCGTGTAATGCTTTAGAAAAACTTTTTCCTGAAATAGAATCATTATTTGGTGTTCCTCAAGATAAAAAATATCATCCTGAGATTGATGTGGGAAGACATACATTGATGTCTCTAAATCAGTCAGTAAGATTATCGCCAGACCCCTTAATACGTTTTGCTGTACTTGTACATGATCTTGGAAAAGCAACTACGCCAAAAGAACAATTACCAAACCATGACGGACATGAGGAACGTGGAGTCAGCATAATAAATTCGTTTTGTAAACGATATAAAATTCCAAATAAGTATCAGGATCTTGCTGTGTGTGTATCGGAGTTTCATCTAGACTGCCATCGAATACAAGAGATGGGGGCGGAAGAGGTATTAGAAAAACTAGAAAAACTCGACGCATTCAGAAGAACAGAAAGATTTAAACAATTTTTAATTGCATGTGAATCTGATTCGAGGGGTCGTGCTGGTTATGAAGATAAAGAATTTCCTCAAGCTAAATATTTTCTTAATGCGTTAGAACTTTCAAAAAATATTGATCTAGATTTATTAAAAAATAAAGGGCTTGAAGGGAAAAAACTTGGTGATGCATTGAAAAAAGAGCGCATTGAGACTCTAAAGGAAAAATTACTGTCAAACTAAAATCTTTATTTAGTTATTAAACAAACATAAATAATAATATAGTGCCTAGTATCAATCGATATATGACAAATGGCAACATTCCGATTCTATCTAAAAATTTCAGAAAAAGATGAATCGTAAAAAAAGAGCTCAGAGCCGATAAGATAACAGTAATAATAAAATTAAAGATATCAATATCGTTACCAACTTGTATCAAATTTGAAGCTTCATATAGCGCTGCTGCTAATATTATAGGTACAGATATAAAAAACGAAAATTTTACAGCAGTATTGCGATCAAGACCTAACATAAGTCCAGTCGTCATAGTAATACCCGAACGTGATGCACCAGGAATAAATGCCAATATTTGTAGTGATCCTATAATTAATGCATCTTTTTTATTAATGGAATTTATTGATCTTTGTCGTTTTCCAATCACATCTGATAACCATAATAATAAACCAAAAAAGATAGTTGAAAATGAGATTAATAAGGGGTTACGAAAGTAGTATGAAATAATGTCTCGAAAAAGAAACCCTGCTATAAGAACTGGTAAACTAGCGAGTACAATAAACCAAAATAACCTAAAATTCTCCTCAACGTAGTTCAATTTAAATACGGGGGCAAACCCGCTAACTAAGATACTCCTAAAGTCTTTTCTAAAATAAAAAATAACTGCAAATAAACTCCCCAAATGTGCGGCCACATCAATTGCCAAACCCTGATCTTTCCAGTTCATTAATTGTGGCAAAAGTATTAAATGCGCAGAACTAGAAATAGGTAAAAATTCTGTAATCCCCTGAATTACAGATAAAATTATAATTTGCATTAAGTCCATGATAAATCCAATAAATAATTAAATAGGTAAAAACACAGCTGTTGCCATATTCTGAATTATCTTCTTGATGCCTCTTTGTTTTTTGTTAGCCAAAATTATAGCCATATTATCTTGAGTTGCTATCAACTTACCGAAAAGTCTTTCATAACTTAAATTTCTGATTTTATCATCAGATAAAGAATTGCTGATCAAAAATAATTTTCCTGTTGAATCATAATCATTACTAAGCTTCCACATAGCTATCTCGATATTTCTCGCACAATTATATAATTTCTGAGGATCAACCGAATCAATTATATAAAATTTCGATTTGTAATTATAAGACTTCATTATCATTGACATTAAACCAGAAACAAATGCAAAAACACGATCTCCTTCATATTCATCATTAAAAACTAATCGTATTGATTCTATATCATGTGTACCCTCAAGCTCAGGAAAATCCCATGTATGTTTTAAGTCGAACAATCTAACTATATTTTCATCAGCAATTTTATAAGGCGACTTTTTCAATTCTCGAGGGTTGCGTTTATATAGCTTAGACATTAGTTCTTTTAATAATCTATGTGACTCGTTTATGTGTATTTCTATTACATTATCAATATCTGACTTTGCTAGTTGTGAAATACCTGAATCTTTTTTTATTGGTTGATTTTCTCTCACAACCTCCCTATTACAACCATAATTTAAAGAGATGCATAGAAAAATTATAAGATATTTTAACAATAACATTAGAAGTTAAAGTTGGCTTCTTTGATTCATTTTAGAAAAACCTAATAATTCTTTGTTATATTTTTTTGTTAACGCAATAAATTTAAAGCGTTCCCCCATTTCATCTGGCATTGTTAAGGTACGTAACTCTTGTGAAACCTTTGTTTGTGATTTTATATCTAACAAATTCATATCTGGTACCAAATTTTCAAGTCCACATCCAAAAAGAAAATATGTTTGGTTCGTATAGCCACTAATATTCAACCCAATTTCTTCTGCATATTCTGCAACTGCGGTAAAATTAACGCATGTTGTTATATCCTGCAATCCTGGATAAAAAAATGGATCATTATGAACATAGTGACGATAGTGGCATAATAAATTACCATCACTTTTTTCATTATGATAGTAATCCGACATCGAATACCCATAATCAATAAGTAAAATTACACCTTTTTTAATAATAGATTGGATTGAATTCAGCCATACTTTAAGATTAATGTTTATCTCCGAATAATAACTTTCGGGGAACGGTGTAAGTAATTTTTTTTCGAGTCTTGTTAAATTATCAATCAACTGATCATCAGCATCAACATCAATCCAACAAAAATTATTTTTATAAAAGGTTACTTTTTCTTCTTTGAATGAATTGGATTCTTTTTTAAAACGTTTAACAGGTAAGGCATCTAAAACCTCATTTGCTAGCACTAAACCTTCAAAATTTACCTCAGAAATACTATTCAACCATATAATACTGTCCATATATTGAGGAATTGATTGTTTTAATAATTGTTTTTGTCTAAGTTTTAAATGAGTACTTACTTCAAGTATGTAATATTTATCAGGGAGTGAATTATGTTTTTCTAAATTTAACAATAGATCTCTTGCCATAATGCCATCTCCAGCGCCTATTTCTAAAATAGATGGCTCTTTGAAATCTCCTAATATTTGTCTGCATTGAGAGGCTAAACATTTTGAGAAAAAAGGTGATATTTGAGGGGCTGTTACAAAATCTCCTTTGGGGCCAAACTTTTGAATATCAGAACTGTAATAACCCAAACTTGGGTGGTACAAAACTAAATCCATATATTCGTCAAAGCCTATAGCGCCTTCCTGTCTGTCAATTATATCTCTAATATATACAGACAATTTTTCACTTTGCGTCCGCGCCTCAGGATCCGGCCTAGGTAACAATGAGTTATTTTTTGTTAGTTTGGATTGTCTCATACCAATTCCATGTTATTCTGTTTAAAAAATGATTCAAGAAAACTTTTTTTGATACCCAGAATCTCTAAATTTTCGATTATATTAAAAATTCAGTGTTGAAATGAAAAATAGAACCGTATTAATAACAGGCGCAGCTAAAAATATCGGAGCAACAATAGCAAAAGAGCTTCATAGTTCCGGGATGAAAATTATTATTCACTATAATCGTTCGCAAAAAGAAGCGACCAAACTGGTTGATGAGCTTAATGACCTTCGTGAAAATTCTGCTATAAAAATACAGGCCGACCTTAAAAAAAAGGAATGTTACTCGATGCTGATTAATGCGGCTCTTGACTTTACAGGAAAAATTGATGTTTTAATAAATAATGCCTCTGCCTTCTACCCGACTCCACTTAATGATATAAATGAAAAAAAATGGAATGAATTAATTAATATAAATTTAAAGGCTCCATTATTTATTTCAAAGCTTGCTGCTGAATCATTAAAAGAAAATAATGGATGTATTATTAATATTACAGACATTCATGCATCTAACCCGTTAATAAATCATGCCATTTATTGCATATCAAAAGCAGGCCTGATCATTCTTACAAAATCTCTAGCAAAAGAACTAGCGCCTAATATTCGCGTCAATGCAATTTCACCAGGTGCAATCACTTGGCCAGATGGCATGGATGGTGAAACAAAGGAAAACATAATAAATCAAACTGTTCTCAAAAAAATGGGGGATGCTAAGGATATTGCTAAAACTGTAATTTTTCTTATTGAAGATGCTAGCTACATAACTGGTCAAATATTGAATGTTGACGGCGGGAAAACACTATTTTTATAAGACTTCAATCAAATTCAGGAAAGGGATAGTCAACAAACCACTGCTTATTTTCTTTATTAAACCACCAGTTTTGCTTTAACTTCAATTTTTTAATTGTTCCTTGTGTTTTGAGAAAGTAAGTAATCGTAGTCTCAACGTACGCCTCATCATGTTCTTTATTGATCGTTTTTTCTGTCACCTCTATTCCGGTTACACTAATTTCTTCCAATCCATCTAGTTTCGCAGGTGGTTGTTTACCGTCCGGAGAATAGTGATAGCTGTACGCTTCTTTGTACATTCCCCACCTCAAAGCGACATTATAATAAGTCACTGTATTTTCAAGACTATCGACTGTTTCACGAACCTTAAAAGAGTTACATGATTGCAGCAATACCATCAACAGAAACGATATTGGAAAAATCATAGATTTTTTCATATTAGTCACTCTCCTCACTAAAATTCTATACGAAAAATTAAATGTTTTGAAAAGTATCGGCCTCTATGGACTTTATGGGTTGCGTAGATATATCAAACTTTTCCCACAAAGTACTGATTTTTTCACCAATGACAGGATGAATTAAATCTGGCTCAATATCACATAGTGGTTTCAATACAAAACTATAATTCGTTATATCATCTCTTGGTATATTATGTTCACTGCTAATAATGTCACCAAATAACAACAAATCGATATCGAGAGTTCTTGAAGTATGTGGCGGCTGATTTCTCTTTCTTCCAAAACGATACTCAATTTCCCTCAATTTGAGTTCTAAATCTTCGATACCAAGACTTGTCTTAATCTTTACAACTAAATTATAAAAATCATCTCCTATCATACCAATGGGTTTACTCTGATATATCGGCGAAATTTTAATTTCGCTAAAAGAAGATTTAAGATCATTTAAAGAGCCTTGTATATTTTTTCTTTTATCAATATTGCTACCAATCCCAATATAGACACTTATCATCTTCATTTTTTTTTGCCGCGCTCTATGATTACTCCCACATCTCTTGCGCCGCGTATAGCACCTATTTTATTTAATGATAATCGTAACCATGGAACATCAAACTCCGTCAGTACAATTTCAGCTATCCTCTCTGCAAGAGTCTCAACCAACCCAAACTCGCTATCACCAACAAAACTAATTAAACGTTTTGACACTGCTTTATAGTCTAGGGCATCTTCAATTTTATCGCTAGATGCCGCCTTTTTTACATCTGTTGCCATTTCTAGATCGAGAATTACAGTCTGCTTAATTTTCCGCTCCCAATCATATATACCAACTATTGTTTCTATTTTTAAGTCTCTGAGAAAAATAATATCCATAGATTTAAATACCATTTATATATATATATATTAAGCTATAGGTTAATCTTGCTTCTTTATAAAGATTTTAATGTAATAATGCTAATTAATACTCTTTTAATTTTTTCAGCGTACTTATTAGGTTCGTTATCAGCGGCTATTTTAGTTTGTAAAATCCTCGGCTTATCTGATCCTCGTGCTGGAGGTTCTGGTAACCCAGGAACAACAAACGTAATGCGATTACACGGGAAAAAAGCAGCGCTACTAACTTTAACAGGTGACATCATTAAGGGAATTATCCCCGTATTAATTGCTAAAGTCATTGTTAGTTCCGAATTTATTATCGCTCTATCCGGTTTAGCCGCATTTTTAGGTCATATTTTTCCGATCTATTTCAAGTTTAAAGGAGGTAAAGGTGTAGCAACTTTAATCGGTGTTCTTTTCGCAACACATTGGTTGTTTGGTGCGATTTATGTGGCGATATGGCTGTTGACTGCAGCAATATTTCGATACTCTTCTCTAGCCGCATTAATCGCGACATTTTCAATACCAGTTTACGCCTATTTTTTGGAGCAAAATTTACAGTACGCTATTAGTTTTTCGATAATAACAGTGATTCTTTTCTGGAGACACAAATCTAATATATATAAATTGTTTTATGGAAAAGAAAATAAAATCGGGCAACACGAACATAAGTAAATAAATTAAATATCATCTATTGGCCATCTCGGTTTTGCTTTAAAACACAACGGATCATGTTGACCATTTTTAATTCTGAGGTAGCCAGCGTATGCGACCATGGCGCCATTATCAGTACAATATTCATCGCGTGGAAAAAAAACCTCCCCGCCCTCTTTATTAAACATATCTGTCAGGCCTTGTTGTAATTGTTTATTTGCACTAACTCCGCCTGCGACGACCAATTGTTTAATCCCAGTATCATTAATTGCACGTTTACATTTTATTACAAAAGTATCGACAATTGCGTCTACAAATGCTCTGGCAATATCTGCTTTTGTTTGTTCGTTAATATTCTCTGCATTTATAGTATTTAATGCATAAGTTTTCAATCCGCTAAAACTAAAATCAAGGCCTGGGCGATCTGTCATCGGTCTTGGAAACTTAAACCGGCTACTAACGCCTTGTTCTGCTAAAGCTGACAGCGCCGGTCCTCCGGGATAGGGTAATCCCAATATTTTTGCCGTTTTATCAAAAGCCTCTCCAGCAGCATCGTCTACAGATTCACCAAGTATTTTGAAAGTTCCAGGGGCTTTTACGTTAACAATTTGTGTGTGTCCGCCCGACACTAATAATGCCAAAAATGGATATTGTGGGGTATTTTTTTCAAGCATAAGCGCCAATAAGTGTGCCTCCATATGATGCACTCCGATTGCTGGTAGAGAAAGAGCGTAAGCTAAACTTCTTCCAACTGTGCTTCCAACTAGTAATGACCCCATAAGTCCCGGGCCTATGGTATAGGCAACGCCATTCAACAAACTAAATTCTGTCTTAGCCTCAGAAAGCGTTTTTTTTACTAAGGGTAAAACTTTTAAGACATGTTCGCGCGAAGCTAATTCCGGCACAACGCCACCGAACCTATTATGTAAACCTATCTGACTATACAAACAATGACCCAATATCCCGAATTCAGAGTCATAAACTGCTATCGCTGTTTCATCACACGAGGTTTCTATTCCTAGAACTTGCATTTAAATGCCTATTTCATTGAAAAATGGTAATTTTTGCATTGCAATTTCACATATTCTCACTAAAATGTCCGCTTTTTTTTACTAAACTTAATCAGGAAAACAAATACTATGCCTTCAGTTAAGGTAAGAGACAATGAGCCATTTGATATCGCAATGCGCCGATTCAAGCGTGCTTGCGAAAAAGCAGGTACTCTGGCTGATGTTCATCGACGTGAGTTTTACGAGAAACCAACACAAGTAAGAAAACGTAAAGCTGCCGCAGCTGTCAAACGATCTCAGAAACAAGCTTCTAGAAATATCCTACATCGCATCCGTCCATATTAACTAACCCGCTAAATATAGCTCACTCAGAAGTGTCTGGCATTAAAACTCAAATTAGTAACGATGTAAAAGATGCCATGCGCAGCAAAGATAAAGATCGTCTCGCTGCTTTAAGGCTTATACTGGCTGCATTTAAACAAAAAGAAGTTGATGAACGTATTGAATTATCTGATGAGCAAAGTATTTCTATATTAAACAAAATGGCAAAGCAACACCGTGATTCTATAGAGCAATTTGGTCAAGCAAATCGAGATGATTTAATTAAAAAAGAACAGTTAGAGTTAGACATTATCGAATCTTATTTGCCTGAGAAATTATCAGAAGAAGAGGTCAACTTACTAATTGATGAAGCTATATCCGAAACAGGGGCAAATTCAGTAAAAGACATGGGCAAGGTCATCGGCTTGCTTAAGGGGAAACTTCAAGGCCAAGCTGATATGGGTGAAGTAAGTAGATTAATCAGAGGTAAATTAGGTAGTTAAAGCAGAAAAACGTTCATTTCTTTTTACGGTCGCAGATTTGTTAAGTGCTGTTTATACTATTTTATATTATGGCCGGCAAGATTCCGCAAAATTTCATTGACGAGTTACTCACTCGTACAGATATCATCGATGTCATAGACGCTTATGTGCCCTTAAAAAAGGCCGGGAAAAATCATAAAGCATGCTGCCCATTTCATGAAGAGAAAACACCATCGTTTAATGTAAACCAAGATAAACAGTTTTATTACTGTTTTGGGTGTACTGCAAGTGGAACCGCGATTACCTTTTTAATGGAACATTTACGCATCGGGTTCGTGGAGGCAATCGAAGATCTTGCATCTCGTGCAGGGATGGAAATACCTCGTGAAGCATATAACTCCGGAGACTCATCCAGTGTGTCTAATAAGCTCTATGAATTATTGGAATCAATCACCGAATACTATACTAATGAACTAAAAAATAATAAAAATACAAACAATATTATTAATTATATAAAAAAACGTAATATTAATAATGAAACAAGGGTTGAATTCGAATTAGGGTTCGCGCCACCGGGTTGGGATAATTTAGTTTCAAATTTTGGAAAATCAAAAGAGACGATAAAACTATTAGTTGATGCTGGGGTTATTATTAAAAATGACCGTGGTAGCTACTATGATCGCTTTAGAAATCGCTTAATATTCCCAATTCGGGATCAACGTGGCCGTGTTATTGGCTTCGGTGGCAGAGTACTAGGAGATGAAACACCGAAATACCTAAACTCTCCTGAGACACAAATCTTTCAAAAAGGTAGAGAATTATATGGCTTGTTCCAGGCTAGGAAAGCATCAAGGGATTTGAAAGATATATATATAGTTGAAGGTTACATGGATGTCATTGCTTTAGCTCAGTTTGGCATAAAAAATGTTGTTGCCACTTTGGGAACAGCAGCAACATTCGAACATATTGGAAAATTGTTTCGTATCACAAACAAACTAATATTCTGTTTTGACGGTGATAAAGCTGGGAAAAAAGCCGCTTGGCGAGCACTAGAAAATTCACTATCGTTATTAAAAAATGGGAGGCAAGTCTATTTTATATTTTTACCTAACAATGAAGACCCTGATACCTTCGTTAATAAGAATGGTAAAAATGCATTTATCAATACTGAGATGCTTACGCCCTTATCGGATTTTTTGTTCAATTCAATAAGTCATAATATAAACCTAGAGATACTCGAGGGTAGATCAGAAATGATTAATAAAACACTACCTTACTTAGCTAAATTACCGCTCGATCCATATAAAGATATTATTGTTAAGGAATTAAGTAAAATCACGGGTTATGAAGTTAATGATATACAAAAGCAATTATCTATACCTGAAAAATCCGACTTAAAAAAATTAAAAAATAGCAACAAAAAAGTTGAAAATAATAGAGGTATCGAAAAAATACGCTGGCTAATACGCTGCTTACTACATCAGCCCAGTCTAGCACTTAACGTTGAATCCACGGAATCGTTATTGGCATTGGAATCTTCCGGGATTGATTTTTTATGCGAGCTGATACAGCTAATAAAGAAAAATCCAAATATTACTTTAGGTGGAATTCTTGAGAACTGGCGCGATTCAAAATTTGAAAAACGTTTATGTGAGCTTGCCTCAGAAGAAGATGAATTTAACGAAATTGGTGTCACAAATGAAGTTTTTACTGACGCTATTAGTGGTCTAATCGAAACGCACCAAAAAGAATTTGAAACATTCAAAAAGAAAAGTAGTCCATTAGAATTGACCGATGAAGAAAAATTAAAATACCGAGAAATGCAGAAATCATCCAAAGATTCTTAGAATCCACAGCAAGTACCCACTAGCGAAAACTGATTCTGTATGTTAGGATTGTCTGTTAACTCTTTTATAAATATCTATTGTAAATCAAGTCGTTATAATCAAAATAACTTTTATATCGCCAGCAAATCACGAGTCAAACACCAATGAGCAAGCCAGAAAAAAATATTAACAGTCCTGAAAAATCACAACTTAAGTCACTTATAGCAAAAGGGAAAGAACAAGGATTTCTCACCTATGCCGAGGTTAACGACCATCTACCTAATGAAATAATTGAGCCTGAACAAATTGAAGATATAGTCAATATGATCAATGACATGGGTATCACCGTTTACGAATCTCCCCCAGATACCGACAACCAAATAACCGACGCCACAAATGTGCTTGATGAAGATGCTGCTGCAGAAGCTGCTGCGGCTCTTGCTAACATGGAAAATGAATTTGGTAGGACAACAGACCCCGTGAGAATGTATATGAGGGAAATGGGTACTGTCGATTTATTGACACGAGAAGGGGAAATTAAAATTGCTAAGCGTATTGAAGAAGGAAGCCATCAGGTTTTAGCTTCATTATCTAGCTACCCACGCACTGTATTAACATTACTCGAAGCATATGACCTAATCTTAAAAGAAGAAGTAAAATTAAGTGATGTAATCATAGGATTTAATGATACTGAAGAATACCCAGATGAAGGTATCACAGTAATTAATCCGACTGAAATTTCAGCATCGGATGATGTTCCTGAAGATGAAGAAATTGAGGAGGTTCCTCTCACCCCAGAGGATGTTAAAGAACATATTAATAAAATTAAAAAGCTTCATATTACATTTATAAAATCAATCAAGCGAAATGGAAAAAGCCATGCCAAAACCAAAACAGCAGAAAATAATTTAGCTCAATGGTTTCTTGAACTTCGTTTAACACCAAAATTCATCGATGTCCTGACAGATAATCTCAGTAATGATGTAGAACATATACGTCGCACAGAAAGGGAGATTATGAAACTTTGTGTTAAAGAAGCGAAAATGCCTAGAAAAGATTTTATAGCAAGTTTTTCTGGTAATGAAACTAATATCAAATGGGTAAAAACAGTTTTGAAAAACAAGCCCTCGTATATAGAAAAACTTAAGGTAAATGAAGAATCAGTAGTTGATGCCCAGAAAAAGTTAGCTTTATATTTTGATACAGGAATACTTGCAATTGCAGAAATAAAGGATATCAATCGTAAGGTTTCTATCGGAGAGGCAAAAGCAAGGCGCGCAAAAAAAGAAATGGTTGAAGCTAACCTAAGACTTGTTATATCTATAGCTAAAAAATATACAAATAGAGGATTATTGTTTTTGGATCTAATCCAGGAAGGCAATATTGGGCTAATGAAAGCAGTAGATAAATTTGAATATCGTCGTGGGTATAAATTTTCAACTTATGCTACTTGGTGGATACGTCAAGCAATCACACGTTCTATCGCTGACCAAGCACGCACGATCCGTATACCCGTTCACATGATAGAAACAATAAATAAATTAAACCGTATCTCAAGACAAATTCTTCAGGAAATGGGTAGAGAGCCTACTCCTGAAGAGCTGTCTGAAAGAATGGAGTTGCCTGAGGATAAAGTAAGAAAAGTTTTAAAAATCGCAAAAGAACCTATTTCAATGGAAACACCAATCGGCGATGACGAAGACTCACATCTTGGTGACTTCATTGAAGATGCAAATCAAATGTCGCCAAATGATTCTGCTGGATTCGAGGGATTAAGAAGAACGACACTTGATGCTCTTGAAGGACTTACCAAACGCGAGGCAAAGGTATTGAGAATGCGTTTTGGCATTGATATGAACACAGATCATACTCTCGAAGAGGTGGGCAAACAATTTGATGTAACTCGCGAACGTATTAGAC
>CETM01187624.1_pt1 | contig 16248 bp, 13 predicted proteins | sample 361451 | NCBI WGS metagenome assembly CETM01 (sample SAMEA2622690, study PRJEB7988) | marine metagenome | isolation source: saline water (ENVO:00002010), including
TAAAAAAACTAGGATGTGAAGAAGTTTTTATGGCTGAAGATTATGGGCTATGCACTTATGAAAAGCACCATAAACTAAAGTTGTATCTTTATCTCACCTCAATGCGAGAGTATAAAGATGAATTGGAATCAGCTTCAATAAAAGTAAATTACTTTAAGTTAGAGGAAAGAAAGAAAGATGAAGAGTATTCTTCTTTTTTAATAAATTTTTTAAAAAAACAAAAAATATTCTCAATCAACATTTTTGAAATTGAAGACAAGCCGTTTGAAGAATCTCTAGTGCATGCTTTAAATGATTCAAAAATATCAATAAATACTCATGACTCACCAATGTTTCTTTTATCAAAAAATGAATTTAAAGCATTAGCAAAAGGTAGTAAAAAATACAGAATGGCTTCTTTCTATAAAGCAATGAGGAAAAAGCATAATATTCTGGTTGACGAAGAAGGAAAACCATTTGGTGAAAAGTGGTCTTATGATGATGAAAATAGAAAAAAAATTCCTTCAGGGACTGAGATCCCCCAACTTCCTACCTTTAAGTTATCAAAATATCATTCAGCAATTGTTGAATTGATTGAAAAAAACTTTAATAGTCATCCAGGCTCCCTTGAAAACATATGGTTTCCAGTTAAGAGAAAAGATGCAAACAAACAACTTAATGAATTTTTCAAAGAAAGATTTTCTAATTTTGGAATCTATGAAGATGCTATGTTAGAAGGTAAAAATTTCTTATTTCATAGTTGTTTAAGTGCAAATATGAATATTGGTTTATTAACGCCAAAAGAAGTAATTAAGAAAACTTTAAAAATTGCAGATGAAAAATCTATTCCAATAAATTCTTTAGAGGGTTTTATCCGACAAATTATTGGTTGGAGAGAATTTATCAGAGGGATCTATGTTGAAGAAGGAAATTTTCAAAAAAGCCAAAACTATTGGAATCATAAAAATAAACTTTCTTCCTCTTGGTATGAGGGGAACACTGGTCTAATTCCTTTAGATGATGTAATTAAAACAACATTGAATGATGGATATGTCCACCATATACCAAGACTTATGGTGATAAGTAATATTATGAATCTTTGTGAGATTAATCCAAAAGAAATTTATAGATGGTTTATGGAGATGTATATTGACTCATCAGAATGGGTGATGGTGCCAAATGTTTTTGGCATGGCTACTTATGCTGACGGTGGTTTGATGTCAACTAAGCCCTATACATGTGGGTCAAATTATATCCTAAAGATGAGTAACTATAAAAAAGGTGATTGGTGTGATGTCATAGACGGCCTTTATTGGAGATTTGCAGAAAGAAATATAAAATTTTATGAATCAAACCCAAGGCTCTCAATGTTAGTAAAAAATTTACAAAAGATGGATAAAAGCAGGAAGGAAAACATTTTTGCACAGGCAGAAAAGTTTATAAAAAACAATACTTTATGAAGAAAGAAAAAATTTGTCGTACCTGTAACAAAGTATTTACATGGCGAAAAAAATGGGAAAGAGATTGGAGCAATGTTCTCTATTGCAGTAAAAAATGTAGAAAGAATAAATTAAAAATAGCTAAAAAACAACAAAGAAAACAAGAACTTTATCAAAAATAGTAAGTAATGCTTAGATTCATACTCTAATGAAAGTCTCTTTATCTAAATTAAATGGGTAAAGAAAAATTTTCCTGAACTCAAACCTATGTTTGAAATTACATTAGATTCTTTATTATGTCTAAAAAAATACTAATAACAGGGGGAGCCGGATTTATTGGTCATCAAGTTATAAAAGAAATACTAGAAGCTACAGATTGGGAGTTGCTTGTAATTGATAGATTAAGTTATGCGGGAGATTTAAATAGAATTAATGATGTAATTTCAGAAGTAGGAGAGAACACAAGGTCAAGAGTTGAGTTTATATATTATGACCTAAAGGCAACATTAAGTAATCAAATTCTTAATAAATTAGAAGACTTAAACATTATTGTTCACATAGGTGCCTCATCACATGTAACAAGATCTGTTGAAGATCCCTCAATTTTTATACAAGACAATGTTGTTGGGACTTTTAATTTATTAGAAGCAGCAAGAAAGTTAAAAAATCTAGAGCTTTTTTACTACTTTAGTACGGATGAAGTATTTGGTCCTTCAGATGAAAAAGCAAAATTTAAAGAATGGGATAGGTATAATTCTAAAAATCCTTATTCAGCGACAAAAGCCGCTGGTGAAGAGTTGACAATTGCTTACAATAATACTTATTCAACACCTTGTCTTATTAGTCATTGTTGCAATGTATATGGTAAAAGACAAAATGCTGAAAAGTTTATACCTAATACTATAAAAAAAATATTACAAGGTGAAGAGGTTTTAGTACATACTGATTCAAATAACAATCCAGGCAGCAGGTATTACATTTATAATGATGACCTTGCTAAGTCAATTGTGTTTCTTATAAAGAACTACAAACTAGTTGAGGCTGAGTCTTTTAAATCACAAAAAAAATCTCCACCAAAAATTAATATATCTGGTGAGAGCTTAGTTTCAAATCTTGAAGTTGTTGAATTTATTGGAGATTTGTTGAATAAAGAGTTTAATTACAAATTAGAAAATAATGATCCAGAAAGGCCTGGTCATGATGTTAAATATGGTCTTGATACAACCCTTATTAAAGAAATAGGTGGAAATTTTGATATTGATTTTAAAAAGGGTTTGGAAGAGACTGTAGATTGGTTTATAAAAAACAAGACGTGGTTAGAAGTCTAAATTGATTTCGTATCTTTATATAGATTAATGAGTACTAATAAAATAAAATTTATTTCCTACTTAAGTATTGTTTTATTTTTTAGCAGTTTTATTTCTTATAATTTAGCGGCATCTCTTGGTAACTTTGTCGATGAGTATGCTTCAATTGCTTCAATAGTAAAGTATTTTAAAACTCTTAAGTTAGATGCGGGCTTTTTAGGTGGCCCTTATAGTGTCCAGCTAACCTCTGGACCAATCTCAGGAGTAGGTTTTTTTATTGGCTGGGAACTAACAAAGAATTTTTTTATAGCAAGAACATCAAATGTTTTGTTTATTTTTTTGATTTTAGCTTCTTACTTATTTGTTAATAATAGAAATTATGATGAAAAAGTTTATCTCGCTTCTTTTAGTGCACTTTTTATAATTCCTTGGTGGTACGGAGTTTTATATTCTTTAGGAGAGATAGTTTCTACTTTATTTTTTATGTTTGGGATACTTAATTTTGGTAATAGTAAGAAATATTCAATGTTATTTTTTTCAATATCAATTTTTTTTGGAAAAATTATTTTGGTTCTGCCTTTCTTAGTTTTGCTTCTTATTGAGTTAATTTCTACAGAAAACAAAAAAGGATTATTATTAAGTACTCCATATTTTTTTATCCCATTTATTTTTCATATAATTCCCGTCAATGCTTTTTATCATGCAGGTAATTTAATTGATTATTATAATGATTTTTTTGATTTGTTACTATCACACAAAGGCGCAGGAATAGAAACACTTAATAAAAATATATTTGAAAAAATAATAAATTCTGAATTTTCTCAATGGAACTTTATAGTTAAATTTCGTATTCTAATCTCACCCTTAATATTTTTATTATTTCTATACAAAAATAAAGAACAGATAAATAGTCTTAGCGAACGACTTTTTACTCATATTGGTTCGTGCACTATAATTTTGTATCTTTGGTTTTGGTTGATTAGTGAAACAAAGTGGTTGAGATATTCTCAACATTTTATTGTTTTAGTAATTTATCTAACCTTATTTTTAGTGTTCAATAAAAATTTTAAATTAGATAATTTAGATACAATTTTATTATTTTTAATAATTTTTCCTTTTTTGAGTAATATTTATGTAATCCTTATTTCATTTTCATTATTTGGTTATTTATTGATAAAGAATAAAAATAATCTTCAAAAAGATAGAACTTTATCACTTATATGTATGATTTTATTTTTAAACTCTATTTATTTAAGTTCTGAATCATATACAAACAAGATCTATACATTTAATGACGGAAATAATACAATTTTTCAGGAGTGTTTAATAAAAAACACAGGTGAAGAATGTAAGAATAATTACCTTGGAGAAATTTAAATAAACAAAAAAATCTTCTTTCTATATTAAAAATTCAATGAATATATTGTTAAAACAATGAATAAATTAAAAGAAATAATAAAGGATGTCTTTTTTGTTTCAAAGCTTACAAGAACAAAAAATAAAAAGTTAAGAATTCTTTTTTCAATAATTATTTCAAATATCTCAGTATTTTGTGATATTACGATAATATTATTTTTTGCTGATTTCTTTCAGAAGACAACAACTTTATGGTTTATTGATTATATTAAGGAAAATATATTCTTAGTACCTCTCTTGGTTGTTTTAAGATTTACTGCAATGTATGTAGAAAAAATGAATATATTAGGAATGCAATTAGAAATAGAAAAGAATCTAAAAAAATATTTTATTGAAGAGGTCTTTTCAAAAGGAAATTATTCTACCGCAGATGCATTTTTTTATGTTGGTCAACTAAGTAACCACGTATCATATTTTTATAACGCCATAACGACCTCTCTTAATTTAATTGTACAAATTGTTGTTTACCTCGGTTACCTAGTATTTACAAATTTAAATAGCTTAGGTGTTTTCTTTGTTGGGGGTATAATTTTATATTTCCCTACTAAACAACTCTCAAAACTTCTTAGAAAGTATGTTGACCTTTCATATCATGAAAACAAAAAACTATATGAAGATATCCAGAAACTTATTGATAATATTTATATAATCAAAATTGCAAAAAAAGCAAAAGACGAAATAGGATTGTTTGCAGAGAAAGTTTCAAACTACCAGTTATATCAGTATAGAAACTACCAATTCGGAACTATTAACTCCATACTCCCGCCCTTCTTCACGCTGTTAGTATTTTCTTTATTAATTGCATTTTCTCAAATAGTTAGTTTTATAACGCTCGAATTTGTTGGAATTGTAATTAGGCTTTTTCAATCAATTGGAGAATTTAATAAAACATTAGGGATGGTTATAAATTCTCACGTTCATTTAGAAAAATTACATATGATAGAAAAAAATAAGTATGTAATTAACGCAAATAACTTCAGCATAAATAGCAATATTCAAAATACAAAAGCTATAGAGTTAAGCAATGTTTCGTTTAAGTATTTAGGTAGTGAAATAAATATATTTGATAATTTGAATTTAACGATTAATCGAAACAAACACACTGTAATCACTGGTCCAAATGGTTCAGGGAAAAGTACTTTTCTAGGGATATGTTCCGGTGTGTTTTATCCTGATATAGGCACTGTTGAAACTTTCTCAGAGAACTTTGGCTATGTAGGCGTTACTCCTTTAATTTTTTCGGATACATTAAAGAACAATCTCATATACGCAAATAAGCATGATGTTACTGATGAGGAAATATTAAAACTAGTTAAATTATTTGAATTGTTTAATGAATCTAATGAAATTGATTTAAATATGGAAGTTAACAATAAATCTTTATCATCTGGACAAATGCAGAAGATCTCATTTATAAGGGCTCTTCTTTCTAAAGTAGACATTCTTATTCTTGATGAGTCTATGTCAAATTTAGACATAAAAACTAAAGAATTGATTTATCGGATTCTGAGTGGATTAAATTTAACAATAATTAACTCAACCCATTCAATAGAAAATTTAGAATTTGATGCTCATCTTGAGATTAAAATAGAAAAGGATAAGAGAAAAGTAACATTACACAATTGAAGAAATTATTAATAGTACATACTAATTATCAAAACAAAGGCGGCGAAGATATAGCTGTAGAGAAAGAAATAAGCTTTCTTAAACGAAACTACGAAGTAAAGACCCTGATATTTTCAAATGATATAGAAAATATTTTTAACCAAATTTTCAGCTTTCTTTTAAATAAAAATAACAAAAGCATGAAGAAATTAAATAGTTTATTAGATGAATTTAATCCTGATATTGTTTATGTTCACAACACATGGTTTAAAGCATCTCTTGGGATTTTTTCGATTTTAAAAAAAAGAAATAAAAAAGTAATTATAAAGCTTCATAATTTTAGATATTTTTGTACAAAATCATACTTTTTGTCAAAACATCTTGGCAATAATGAATTTTGCAATGCGTGCGGATTAAGTACAAAATCAACCAAATTAATTAATAAATATTACACCGACTCTTTACTGAAGTCATTTTTATTGATTAGATACGGTAGAAGGTATTTTAATATTTTAAAAAATAGCGACATTACATTATTAGTGCTTACGGAGTTTCACAAAAAATATCTAGAAGAAAATGGTTTTAATAAAGACAGAATCCATGTTCTTCCTAATTACATAAAGATAAGTGAAGATAATAAAACTAAGAAAGAAGAAGATTATATTGTTTATGCTGGAAGAGTTTCTAAAGAAAAAGGGGTAGGTGAATTGATAGAAGCTTTCCTAAAGGTATCTCACAAATCATTACAATTAAAAATAATTGGTATAGGGCCTGACTTTGATAGGTTGAAAAGAAAGTATTCAGAAGCAAGTATATTTTTCCTTGGAGAAAAAACAAACAAAGAAACTTTAGAGATTATTAAAAATTCAAAAGCCGTAGTTACAGCTACAAAGTTATTCGAAGGACAGCCAACATTATTATGCGAAGCCTCTTCCTTAAGTGTTCCAGCTATATTTCCTGAAACTGGTGGTATTGCAGAATTTTTTCCAGAAAATTATGATTTTTCTTTTAAACAATTCAATTATTTAGATCTAGAGAAAAAGATAAGTAATTTAAGTAAATCAAACCTTTCTAAAATAGGTCAATTAAATAGGGAGTATTTACAAGATTATTTAAATGAAAAAACATTAGACCTAAAATTTGAAGAAGTAATAAATGATTAAAGAAGAAAAATTAGTATCAATAATAATGTCAGCTTATAATTCTGAAAATACAATTATTGATAGCATTGAAAGCCTGCTTAACCAAACATATAAAAATATAGAAATACTGATTGTTGATGATTGTTCTGTTGATAAAACTTATGAAATATGCGAGCACTATGAAAAGAAAAATAAAAATATAAGACTTTTTAAGAATGAAGAAAACATAGGCTTAACAAAGTCTTTAAATTCACTTATTAATAAAGCAAACGGGGCTTATATAGCAAGACAAGATTGTGATGATATTAGCTTGGATTCAAGAATAGAAAAACAATTAGAGTATATTGAAACTTACAAATTGGATGCATGTTCAAGTAGAGCATTTATAAAAGATACAGATAAGCTTATTCCTAATTTAACTTATTTTTTACCAAAAAAATTTCTTATTAGATTCAAGAATCCATTTGTACATGGAACTTTATTAATTAAAAAAAGTGTATTAAATAAAATTGGAAACTATAACGAAAAATTTTATTTTGCTCAAGATTATAAATTAATGAGTGAACTCATAAAAGGGAAATTCAAGGTAAAAATTATCAAGGAGCCACTTTATGTTTTAAATATGGATAATAATATTTCCTCAAATTTTTCAAAAGAGCAAAAATATTATGCAGATTGTGTAAGGAAAAATTTAGAGCCCGTTAAGCATATCTAATTTAAATTTTATTATTTTTTCTATAATCTCACTCATTTTTATCTTAGTTTTCCAACCAATCTCATTCTTAATTTTAATTGGATTAGAAACTCTTTCGATGGGATCTTCAGCTCTTAATAATGATTTATCTATTTCAACAAAATTTTCCCATTCTAAATTAAAATAATTAAAAGTCATCGAAACAACCTCTTCAATGGAATTTGTAGTTCCAGAACCTAAAACAAAATCAGACTTAGAATTATTTTTCAATATAAGAATTGCTGCTTCAGCAATATCACCAGCATAGCTCCAATCTCTCTTGAGTTCTAAACTACCTAAAAGAAGGTTTCCTTTTTGCTTCCCATTTCTAGCTTTAATTGCATAGTTTATTATTTTCATAAATAAATATTCATCTTTTCTGAATTCAGATTCATGATTAAACATTATTCCTGAAACAACATTCCAATTATATTCTTTTCTTAATTCATAAATTCTTTTATGTATATTATATTTAGCAATAGCATATGGAGAAGTTGGCTTAAAATCACTAGTCTCGTTAAGAGTTTTTTCCTTGTTTAGGCCGTACATCTCACTGCTACTTGCTTGAAAAAATCCAGGAAATAAATTTAAACTTATACATGATTGAATCAAATTATTAAATATTTTTTCTATTTCATCACTTAATTGAGGTGTCTTTATTGACTCGTAAACTGAACTAGGTCCACTCATATTAAAAATATAATTTGGTTCAATTTCCTTTATAAGATCAGAAAGCCCATCACCATTAATATAAGCGGAATCTAGTAGTCTTATATTTTCATAATTGAGCTCTTTATTTAAGTATTCAAGATTTGAGAAAAAAGTATTATTTTTATGATTTCTTGTAAAACCATAAATTATTGCATCTGGATTATTTCTTATTAAGTTTTCAGTTAGAAATATTCCATCCTGCCCAGTTATCCCAGTTATTAGTATATTTTTTTCCATAATTTTCTCTACTAAAAAAATAATTTAAATTTAATTCTAATTTTAAATATATACTAGCTATGTTGAATAAAGTTTATCTAAATAAAGCAAACGAAAATTGGATACTAGACAGACTAAGGTCTGAATGGTATTCAAATAATAAATCTGTATCAACAAAATTTATAAGAAGAGCAAATGTTATTTGGATTTGCTCACCATGGACATGGAAAAAGATCCCCGAAAGATATTTAGAGAAAAAGAAAGTAATTTGTTCAATTTATCATATAGATGAAGAAAAATTTTCTTCTAATGATTTAGAAGAATTCAATGAAAGAGATAGGTTTGTTGATTTTTATCACGTAATTTCTGAAAATTCAAAAAAACAATTAATGAAATATACTGATAAGAAAATATTGAGTATTCCCTTTTGGGCTGACTCAAACCTCTGGTTTCCTATAGAAGGTAAGAGACATTTAAAAAAAGAATTAAAAATTCCTAATGATACTTATATTATTGGCTCATTTCAGAGAGACACTGAAGGTTCAGATTTAGTTTCTCCTAAACTTTCAAAAGGGCCAGATCGATTTATAAAAATATTAAAAGACATGAAAGATGAAAAAGATCTTTTCATTATATTGGCTGGAAAGAGAAGAGCCTATGTTATTAGTGAACTTGAAAAACTAAATATTGAATATAAATACTTTGAAATGGCCGATAATAGATTACTAAACAAGCTTTACAATTGTTTAGATTTATATATTGTTGCATCAAGAGTTGAAGGCGGGCCACAAGCGATTATTGAATGCTCACTCTCTAAAACACCTATAATTTCTACTGATGTAGGTATAGCTCCAGAAATATTATCAAAAAAATCAATATTTAATATGGATAATTTTATGAATGCAGAAGCTGACATTAAATATGCTTATGAAAGAGCAAGTGCATTTACCATTCCAAAAGGTTTTAATAAGTTTTTAGATATGTTTGAGTTAATAAATGAAAATTAGTATTGGTGCAAACGTTGTTGAAGGCCCTTGGGGTGGTGGAAATTTATTTTTTAGAAATTTTATAAACTATTTTAATAATTTAGGGAATGAAGTAATTAATGATTTATCTCATGATGATATTGATATTATTTTATTGACAGACCCTAGAAAAGATTCAGTCTCTTCTTCATTCACTCATAAAGATATTGAACAGTATCTCAAATATGTAAATAATGAAGCTTTAGTTGTTCAGAGAATTAATGAATGTGACGAAAGAAAATCCACACAAGGCTTAAATGATTTTTATATAAATGCTAATAAAGTAGCTGATCACACAGTATTCGTTAGCTCATGGATTTTTAACATATATAAAAATTTAGGAATAAATGAAAATAAAAGCTCAGTATTTTTGGGAGGAGGGGATAGTGCTGTATTCAATTCGGAAAATAAAATACGCTGGGATAAAAAAGAGAAAGTTAGATTAGTGACTCATCATTGGAGTAATAATAGAAATAAAGGTTTTGAAATTTATAGTCAGCTAGATTCAATACTTAATAAAGAGCCATACAAAAGCAATATTGAGTTTACTTATATAGGTAACTTTCCCGAAGGTCTGAAATTAGAAAATATAAAACTAATTCCTCCAATGTATGGAGACTCTCTGGCAGGTGAACTAAAGAAGTATCATATTTATATTACTGCTTCTTTAAATGAACCATCAGGAAATCATCACATTGAAGCTGCGCAGTCAAGATTGCCAATTCTCTATATGGATAGTGGTGGAATTCCAGAGTATTGTGAAGGTTTTGGAGTTAGCTATAATTTTGAAAATCTAGAGGAAAAAATAAATGAGCTAATAGATAATTATGATGATTATTTTGATAAATTATTGAGTTATCCGTTTAATAATGAAAATCTATTGGCTAAATACGATGAGCTCTTTCAAAATATGAAAAAGAACAGAAAAGAATTAATAGGTCAGAGGGGAAATATAAAAAGAACCAACCAATTTATTACTTTTTTGTTTAGAGGGATCTTTAAATTAAAAAAAATTATTAATAATATTAGAAATTAACGATCTTTGACAGGTCGTTAAAAAAGTTTTCTAAATTTAGTTTATCTTCAATGGTTTTCCTACCATTGATAGATAATATATTTTTCAAATCTTTATTATTAGAAAGTAATTTTATTTCATTAATCCAATTATTTATTGTATTATCTTCTACTAAATATATGTTTTTCTCGTGGACTAACAATTCGTTGTCCCAGAACCCCTCAAAAGAATTAATCATAACAGGAATACCCATTGACATAGACTGTAATGCAACACTTTGACCAGAAGGCTGTGTTGTTCCGTCTTTTATCGGAATAATTGATATATCAACATTTTCCATAATTTCTTTAAGTTCAGAGTCGCTTAGTTTATTTGTTTTCCAGTCGCTTTTGATTAAATTAAAATTGTTAGAAGTAAATTGATTCTGATTAATTTTATTTGAAATAATGATAAATTTTTTATCAGGCATTCTATTCACTATATTGATTAATATTTTGTAATCTCTGCTTTCATCATTTCCCAGGAAAAGGATCTTATCAATAGTTTTGGAGTTATTTGTTCTTGACCAGTATTTGCTATCAACTGCAAAGTTTATGAAATTTGCTTTTTTTGAAAATTTTGGAAATTCTTTAGAAAAGAGATCTTTCTCGGATTTACTTAGAAACAAAATATTATCAATTTTTTTGATTACAGCAGTAAAAAAGAACTTTTGAATCCTGTTGAATTTTTTCTTATTTTTAAGAATATTTTTATAACCCATAAAAAAAACAACAATTCTTGTATTTTTAGAATTGTTTATATAAATATATGGAAAAGCTGAATAAAAAAGATTTTGATTAGAAAAAAATAAAATGTTTGAGTTATCAATTATTTTTTTATTTTTTTTATTAACAATTTTTCCAATATAAATTGGAAATTTCGTTAATTTTCTAAGCAATTTAGATATAAGAACAAATTTATTTTCAACTTCTGAATTTTCAATTAATTTTGTATCTTTATTAATTTGTAAAAAATTAAAGTATCCATAAAAATGTTCTTTGGGGAATTCCTTTTCTTCATTGATTCTTCTATTTCTACCGTGGTTAAATATAAATGTAATATTTTTAGAAACTTTTGACATTATTTCTAATTATAAGTATGTAAGATATATTTATTACAAAATTTAATTTTTATACTCGATATCATCATTACATAAGATGAAAAATTTAATCAATAAATACCAAGACTATATTTTGATAGCTTTCTTTTTTCTATTGATAATTTTTGGCAGACCGTTTGTTGGTTTATATGTATTTGGTACAAGATTGGGCGAGTTATTAGTTGCTTTCTCATTTATTGCATTTTTTTATTTTATAATTAAAAAAAATTCCTTCCCTGAAAAGTTTAAAAACTTATTCACTGTTTTAGTTTTAATTTTTCTTTCATTTTTGCTTTCTAATATTTTTGATGAGGGATTTTATTTTTCTGAATACTTATTTAAATCTAGTTCTTATATTTGGACTGTTAGTTTTCTTTTTCTTGGGTACATCTACAAAATAAAAAATCAGTACTTACCATACGTTTTTTCAGCCTCTTTATTTGTTCTTTACATATTTAATACAGTATTTTATCCAAAAATATTTATAGATTTATTAACCAATAATGCTGATAAATTTGAATTAACAAAAGCTTCAAATATGTTAATAGTAGTAATTTTTGTTAATGTTATAAATTATTTCATAGTAGAAAATATAAAATTTATTAACTATTTCTTTATTTTTTCAACGTCTTTTTATCTACCCCTTCTTTTATTTAATAGCAGGGGATCTTTTTTATCTTTAGCAATGTTCATAATTCTTTTTTTAATATATAAAAAAGACCTATATTTAGAAAGCCTGAGAAGTACGCTAATATTTCTAACAATATTTACTCTTTCTTTTGTAGTCTCAACATACAATATATTTGGTGAATTAGATTTTTCAAAAAGAGCACAAAAAGAATCTATAGAAATAAGTAGTGTATCCGATAATTTAAACAAGTTAGTTGATAATAAAAATACAATAAATGTATTTTTCTCATTTTACGTATATGACGGAAGGCTTTACTCAAGAGATGGTACAACTGATTGGAGGCTAGATATATGGCAAGATGTTGTAGAGGACTTAAACAAAAGAGATAAAATCTTATTAGGTTATGGTTATAGTTCAATTATTCCAGTCATGATTGACCCAGAAGCACCTGGAAGGCTAGGTGAAGATGGATTAAATGAGAACGTTCATAATTATGCAGTTACTATATTGTCAAGAGGTGGCTTAATACAATTATTGCTATTTATTTATTTTCACTACAAAATTTTCATAATTTATAGGGAAAATCATAAAAATAATTTTTTCTTGGTATTAATTATCCCAGCTTTTTTTAATGCTTTCTTGGATGTTGCAATGGAAAGTGTTCAGTTTCCAATAATTTACTATACATTGGCAGGGTTTCTGTTATCTTCAAAGGAATATTTAAATAATAAACTATAGAAAACCTTTATTTATTTATTAAAATTAAAATAATGAAATCAGCTTTTATTACAGGGATTACAGGACAAGATGGGTACTATCTATCTAAATTATTATTAGAGAAAGGCTATCAAGTCCACGGTGCAGTTAGAAGATCTTCAACTTTCAATACGGAAAGAATTGATAGTTTAATTTCTCAATATTCTGAATCAGAGAAATTAAAACTCTACTATTCAGATTTACTAGATTCATCTTCTATAAATAATTTAATAAATTCTATAAAACCAGATGAGGTCTACAACTTAGCTGCACAGTCACATGTAGCTGTCTCATTTCAAAATCCAGTTTACACAACACAAACAGGAACTCTAGGGTCAGTTTCAATACTAGAAGCAGTAAAAAATTTAGATAAAAATGTAAAATTTTATCAAGCTTCTTCTTCTGAAATGTATGGAGGAAAAGAAGAAACAAAGCTTAATGAAAGTTCTCCATTTAACCCGTTAAGTCCATACGCAGCATCGAAAGTATTTGCTCATAATATGACAAAAATTTACAGAGAGTCTTATGGTTTATTTTGTGTAAATGGAATACTGTTCAATCACGAATCCCCAGTAAGAGGAGAGACTTTTGTTACTAGGAAAATTACGAGGGCTGTAGCAAGAATTTCTTACGGGATACAATCTAAACTAACACTCGGCAATCTTGATGCATCGAGAGACTGGGGTTTTGCAGGGGACTATGTAGAAGGTATGTGGTTAATGATGCAATATGATACTCCTGATGATTGGGTTCTAGCAACAGGAGAGACCCATACAGTAAAAGAATTTGTAGAGCTTGCTTTTCGACAGGTAAATATTGAATCATCAAAATATGTTGAAGTTTCAGATAAGTATTTAAGACCAAATGAAGTTAATTATTTATTAGGAGATCCTTCAAAAGCTAAAGATAAACTTAAATGGGAACCAAAAACAACTTTTGAAGACTTAGTTGCCATGATGGTTAAAAATGATTTGAAATTAGCTAATCAGGAAAAGGTATTACTTGATGAGGGGTTGATTCATCCAACATGGGAAAACTATATAAAACCTGCTAACCCTTAATATTTTTCAAGAACCATTTATAAGTTATCTCCAAACCTTCTTCTAGACCTACTTTACTTTCCCATCCATAAGAATTTATTAGTGAAGAATCAAGAAGCTTTCTAGGGTTACCGTCAGGCTTAGAGCTGTCAAAAATAATTTCTCCTGAAAAATTCATAATTTCTTTAATTAAGCAAGCTAAGTCATATATAGATATTTCTTTACCGCTCCCAATATTTATTAAGTAATCTTCAATATTATTATCAACAATAAATTCAATAGCATCAGATAAATCATCAACAAATAAAAACTCCCTTAGTGGTTCACCGCTTCCCCAAAGGCCAAATGATTCTGAGCCATTTGACATAATCTCATGCATTCTTTTAATTATTCCTGGGATAACGTGACTATTTTCTTTAGAAAAGTTATCATTTGGCCCGTAAAGATTAGTAGGCATTAGATTTATAACCTTATGACCATAATCTTTATTTAAGGTTTTACCCATCTCTATTGCTGTAATTTTTGCCATAGCATATGGCGAGTTAGTTGGCTCTAAAATACCACTCATAAATGAACTTTCCTTTATAGGATTCTCAGCATTTAGTGGATATATGCAACTACTACCCAAATTTATAATTTGAATATTGCTATAAGGGATGCAAGATTCAAGAAGGTTTATGTTAATTTTTAGATTTTCCAGTATAAATTCAGTTCCTTGAGTATTGTTTGCTTGAATCCCACCTACTTTTGCAGCGGCATTAATAATTAAATCTGGCTTACTGTCTTCTATTAACTTTTTAGTTTCTTCGTAAATGAATAAATTAGCATTTTTTCTAGTAGCACTAGTAATCTCGTAGAGATTGTTTTCATTGAATTTTCTAACTAAAGAAGACCCAACCAATCCGTTACTACCGAGTATTAATATCTTTTTTCTTTTCATAATTATAAATAATAAAAACTGTCGACAATATAAATAATATATATATTGTTAAGTTAATAAAGGGTGTTTTTTTTAGCTTAAAAATATCATTTTTAAATGAATAATTGTCTGAGACATATTCAACACAGTCTTTATGATTATTGACTTTTATAACTTTAGAATCTTTGTTTACTAAGGTTAACTCATTTTTTTTATCGATAAAGTAATTTTTATCACATATAATTTCTTCAACAGTTGGACAATTTACATTCGAAGTTTCAAATAATGTACTATTTAGAAAAATAGAATTTAGATTACAAGTTAACGAATACTTATTATTTTCACTAATAGCATAATCAAATTCATCATTATTTGCTTTAGGAAAGCCAAGGATAAACAAAATAAGAATAAAGTATAAAGCAATTAAGAAATATTTTTTTGATGATTTTGTATTTAAAAACTTTGAGACAATAATAGAAAAACTTAGTAATAAAAAGAATGAAAAATAAAAAGTTTTAAATACGTCAGCTCTTGACGGGTCAAAGTTTTTTTGTGGAAACCCAAGTACAGCATTAATTACTGAAATTAAAATACCTATTAATGGAGATAGAATTATTATTTTTGTTCTATCCTTCTTTTTTGAAAATCTAAATAAATAGAAATAAAATATAAAGCTTAAAATTATTGCAAAGTATTGTCTTAGAAACATTAAATAAAAATTAAATGGTCCATTGTATGTGATATTTTTATTCTTAAGATCTAACTTAAAAAAATCTCCTGAGCTATCGGTTAAAAATAAATCTTTTCTATTTTTATCAAATAATGAGTTATCAAAATTCCAATAAACTTGGAAATAGTCATCGAAGGTATCTAGTAAATAAATTCCAATAATTGAATCCCTATGCTCATGTTGATATGGCTTTGAGATTAATTCTTTTAGATTGATTCTATAAATTACTGAAGGATGCGCTCGTTCGTTGTAGATTGTTTCATCATGAGGCGGATCTAAAATAAAAAGCTTATTAGCTTTATAATTTTCATATAAAACTACAGAAGATAAAAGAATTAGTATTATTAAAAATTTTATTAAATGCCCCTTGTCTATAAGTTTTATTTTTTTACCATACTTAATGATAAAAAAGATACCAACCATTCCAGTTACAGATCCTTTTGTTG
>CETM01196964.1_pt1 | contig 16235 bp, 14 predicted proteins | sample 361451 | NCBI WGS metagenome assembly CETM01 (sample SAMEA2622690, study PRJEB7988) | marine metagenome | isolation source: saline water (ENVO:00002010), including
GTTATGACAGAGGCTGGAATACGACCTGGCATTTTAGAAGATTATTATGTAACTCTAGGCGAAAATATTGACGGAGATAAGTGGTCTTTTAAATTACAAATAAAGCCTTTCATAAGATGGATATGGTTCGGTGCTCTTTTAATTGCTTTTGGAACATTAATATCAGGCTATAGGTTGGCAAAAGAAAAATGAAACAAGCGATTAAATACTTACCATTATTATTTTTTTTGATATTGACCATAACTCTATTTCAATTTTTAGATAAGAAGGACGATGGTCAGCTCCCTTCTGCCTTGTTAGACAAGCAATTTCCTAGCTTCTATCTTCCAAAACTTGAAAGCGAGGAACTGGTTTCACAGAAAGATTTCATAAAATCACCTTATCTACTTAATGTTTGGGCTACTTGGTGTATAGCCTGTAGAGTTGAACATCCTTTTTTAATGTTTCTCAAAGAGAAATCAGAAATAGCTATTTATGGTTTAAATTACAAAGAGATAGGAAAACTTGAAAAGGACGGAAAGGAAGTTGCAATGGAGTTATTGAAAGAAATAGGAAGCCCTTATGAATTTAGTGTCTTTGATGAAGAAGGAAAGCTTGCTATGGATTTGGGTGTATATGGAGCTCCTGAAACTTTTCTGGTTGATAAAGAGGGTGTTATAAGAATAAGGCATGTAGGAGTTCTTAGTCCTGAAGTTTGGAAAGAAAAGTTTGAAAAAGTTTTAAGAGAATTGAATGACTAAAAGTTTCTTTTTATTTCTAGTGCTTTTTGCACTACCTCATTTTCTAGAATCTGAAGAGATTGCAGATGTTCACTCCCTAGAATCTATGGAGGATCAAAATAGATTCAATTCTTTATTGCTAATATATAGGTGCCCTAAATGTCAGAGCTCAAGCCTTTCTGGTTCAGACGCTCCAATTGCAAAAGATTTGAAAGGCGAAATTAAAAGACTAATTGAGGAAGGTAAAGATGATAAAGAAATAGATAATTTTTTAAGGCAAAGATATGGAGACTATATCTCTTATAAACCTCCATTTAGAAGCAATACATTGATTCTTTGGTTGGCACCTTTTCTTCTTCTTTTAGGAATTCTATTTATGGCAATTATGTGGAATATAAAAAAAAGAGATCAAGAATCTGACTTAGAAGCTGAAAAGGTAATAGAGGCGATAGAAAGAACAAGGCTTAAAGGTATTTTAGAAGAAGAGAGCTGATGACATACATTTTATTAACAATATCATGCATAACTATAATTTTTTATTTATTTATTTCTGGGTATATCAGAAGAAATTTAGAATTTGACAGAAGACAGGAAAACATAAATATCTTTAAAAAAGAAAAAAGTCATTTAAAAGCAGATGATTCATTAAGCAAAGAACTCCTTGATCTTCTGATAAAAGAAAGAGAACAATCTTTGTTGCAAGATCTACCTAAAGAAAGGGTAGTAAATTCTCTTTCTGATAATAAAAACCTTTCAGGTTCGTTCTTATTATCTATATTTTTGATTATTTCAATGTCTATGATTTACTTTCAACCTATTGGCTTAGGTTCCATAGATAAATTTGAGACACATAAAGAACTTTATGCTTTCTTAGATGGTGATATCAATCATAGAGCTTTAAAAAGGAAAGAATTTATTATTGAAGTTGAAAATTTATTAGACAAAAAGCTTTTATCTGCCTCAGAAGTTTATTTTTTATCTAGAAAATTTAGAGATATTAAGGAGTTTGATTTTTCTGCTGTTTTATTAGGAGAGTTAGTTATTGAATATAAAAACGAAATTCCTTCGAATGTATATGGAGAGTATGCTCAATCAGTATTCTTTAAAGAAAAAGAACAGTTTTCAGAGGAAACAATAAAGGCTTTAAATTTGGCTTTAACAGAAGCTCCCAAAGATCCCTTAGTACTTACTTTGGAGGGTGTTAAATATTTTAGAATTGGAAATCTGGAGTTAGCTAGATCTTCTTGGGAAGAGGCTAAAGGATATTTAAAAACTGAAGAGGAAAAAGCAGTCTTACAAATAGGCATAGATAGATTAAAAAATCAGTAGTTTCAAACGTTTAAATAGACTAGACTAGCTCCACAAATGGAAAGATTCTTCTATCTTTCGTTGTCGTCTAACAATAGGGCGAAGGGTCTCTTCCCCTCTAAATTAATCTAAATGAAACTTAAATCAGTAAAATTAGCTGGATTTAAATCCTTTGTGGATCCCACTTCTATTACTTTTCCCAATGACTTAACGGCTATTGTAGGCCCAAATGGATGCGGTAAATCAAATGTGATCGATGCAGTAAGATGGGTTTTGGGTGAAAGCTCAGCAAAAAACCTAAGAAGCCAGTCTATGTCTGATGTTGTGTTCAATGGAACCTCCTCAAGAAAAGCTGTTTCTAGAGCCTCAGTAGAACTCTTCTTTGATAACAAAGAAGGCAGGATAGGTGGCGAATTCTCTGATTATAACGAGATATCTGTAAGAAGAGTTTTAGACCTCGACGGTCAATCAAATTATTATTTAAATGGAACTAGTTGCAGAAAAAGAGATATAACAGATTTAGTTTTAGGAACAGGATTAGGGCCTAGAAGTTACGCCATTATAGAACAAGATATGATCTCAAAATTGGTTAGTGCTAAACCTGAAGAAATGAGATCTTATATAGAAGAGGTAGCAGGGATATCTAGATATTTAGAGAGACGTAAGGAAACAGAATCTAGAATAAAGAGAACTAAAGAAAATCTAAATAGGTTACAAGATTTGAGAGAAGAGATAGGAAGGATACTTTTTAAACTAAAACAACAAGCTAGAGCAGCTGAAAGGTATGGAGATCTAAGAAAAGAAGAGAATTTTAGAAAAGGAATCCTCTGGGCTTCACAATGGCAAGATAAAGCAAACGAGGTTTCTAGTCATGAAGAGAAGGTGAAGCTAGAAGAAATAAAACTAGAAGAAATTAATTCACTGAAAACTTCTTCTGACTCGGGGATAGAGAGATCAAGAAGCAAACAAATGGAACTTCAGTCAAGCATGGACAAAGCTCAACAAGAGTATTACAAGTTGGGAGCTGAAATTTCTAGATCTGAACAAGAAATTAAACTTAAAAAAGAAACTATTACAGAAGTTTCTTCTAATATTCATACAACAAATGGGCTTTTAGAAAGTAAAAAGCAAGAGCTTGGAAAATTTAAAGGTAGTTTAGTGGATTTAAAAAGTTCTATATCTTTAATAGAGCCACAATTAGAGAAATTAAGAGAAGCTCAGCTTTCTAAAGATGATAAAGATTTGAAGCTAGGAGACATAGAAGAGGATTGGAATGAATATGCCAGCAAAATAGAAAATCTTTTATTGAAGATAAAGGAAGCCCAATCTAAATTATTATCCCTAATTTCTTCTGGGAACATTTCAAAGGATTCAGTTTTGACTGATACAGGTTTAAGCGAAATGGAGACCAAGTTAAACGTTCTTGTAAAAGAACCCTATCAACTATTAACTAAAACAAAGAAATTCTTAGAAGGTTCTAATGCGGAAGAGAAAGAAGAAAAATTACAGCTTTTAGACAAAACTGGCGAATATGCAGATTTACAAGCAAAACTTGCTACTAATACCTCACAAATTAACCACATACAAAGTGATATTAAAAATTTAGAAGCTGACCTGAGTTCTCTTGAGAATAAGGTCAATGAAGATAAAGAGCCACTTGAGTCAATGCAAGATTCGTTAAATAAGTTATTAAATTCTCGATTATCTGTTGAAGAAGAAATGGCTTCAATTAGGGCATCTATTGAATCTGCTTCAGACAAAATAAGGTCTATAGAGAAGGAGAGGTTAGACAAAGAACAAAAAGCTATTAACTCCAGAGAAGCTCTTGAATCTTTCAGATTAGAACTCCAAGCATCACAGATCGAAGCAGAAAATATAGAAAAATTAATTAAAGAGAATAGTTTAAATTTGAAAGAACTTCTTTCAGAGTTAAGCGAAGAAAAATCTATAACTAATTACCAAGAAGAGCTTGAAAAGGTGGAGAGAAAAATTTCCCGATTGGGAGCTATAAATTTAGCAGCCATGGAAGAATACGCATTAGAAGAAGAAAGAAAAACACATTTAGATAAGCAACATGAGGAATTGGTTAGTGCTTTAGATACATTGCAGAACGCTATAAATAAAATTGATAAAGAGACCAGAACAACTTTTAAAGATACCTTTGATGAATTAAATAGGAGTCTTGGTAAATCTTTCCCTAAGTTATTTGGTGGAGGACATGCTGAACTTATCTTATTAGAAGAAGATCTATTAACTTCCGGAGTAGGGATTTTAGCTAAGCCTCCAGGAAAGAGAAATGCTTCTGTTTCTCAATTATCAGGAGGTGAAAAAGCTTTAACTGCAATTGCTCTTGTTTTTGCATTTTTTGAATTGAACCCCGCTCCTTTTTGTATGCTGGATGAAGTAGATGCCCCCTTAGATGATCTAAATACATTAAGGTTTATAAATCTTGTAGAAGAAATGTCAGCAAAGGTTCAATTTATTTATATTACGCACAACAAAATTTCAATGGAAAAAAGTAAGCATTTAATGGGTGTTACCATGCAAGAACCTGGAGTTTCAAGAATGGTTGCCGTTGATGTTGATGAAGCAGTTAAGCTGTCTGCAAGTGCCTAACTTTATATGTTTAATCTATCAGAAATTTTAACTTTAATTATAGGGATATTATTGGCAATTATTTTTTTGGATGGATTAAGGAGAGCTTTAAGAAGCAGAAGAAATAGTATTATGGTAGACCTTTCTTCTTATCCTAATGAAGAGTTTGAAGATTTGAATAATGATCCAATAAGCAATGATCTTTATGAAGCTAAAAATAGCGAAGTACTTTCAAGTGAATCTTTAGATGATTCAGAAGATTTTATAGATTCAGAAAGCCATGAATTAATTATCCTTAACTTAACCTCCACAGACTTAGAATGTTTTTCTTTTAATTCCTTGTCAGGAAAACTTTCTAAATTCTCTTGTATTTTTGAAGAACAAGGTTTCTTCGTATTTAAAGATCAAAATAAAGAAGATATTTTCAACCTAATTAATGCAAAAAAACCAGGAACGTTTCTTGGCGATAGCTCCACTTCGGATATTGCTTTAGTTCTTGATCCACAAAAGGTCACTAATGTTGTTGAATCTTTTGATTTTATGTTTTCTGTAGTTGATTCTCTTTCCCATGAATTTCCTTGTAAGTTACTGGATGAGAATAGAAATCCCCTAACAAAGCAGATGGTAGACCATATGAGAAATAAGGCGCTAGAGTTTCATCGTCTGAATTTATCAAGAGTGGGTTAATCTTTCTTAACTATGAAGCCAAAAGCTGCAGATAAGCTTAGAGTAGCTCAACTTTCTGAAGAAATAAGAGAGCATTCATATCTATACCATGTTTTAGATGATCCAAGCATAGAAGATTCTGATTATGACGCCCTTTTCCAAGAATTAGTCTCTTTAGAAAAAAAATTTCCTAATCTTATACTTAGTTCCTCACCAACTCAGAGAGTAGGTTCACAACCGGCTCCAGGCTTTAATAAAATATCTCATACAACACCTATGCTTTCTTTAGACAATGCTTTCAATTCAGAAGACATAGAAGATTTTGACAGGAGAGTTAAAGAAAGGTTGTTACAAGATGGAGATCTAGAATATTGTTGCGAGCCAAAACTAGACGGTGTGGCGGTGAATCTATTTTATGAAAAAGGGGAGCTAAGAAAAGCAGCTACTCGTGGTGACGGATCTATAGGGGAGGATATTACACATAATATTAAAACTCTTCCTTCACTGCCTTTAAAGCTGTTAAAGCGAACGAAACAAGATAGATTGCCTAATAATCTTGAGGTAAGAGGTGAAGTTTTTATAGAGATTAAAGACTTTAAGGCCCTCAATAAAAAATTAAGAAAACAGGGTTTAAAAGAATTTGCAAATCCTCGAAATGCAGCAGCAGGAAGCTTAAGACAGTTAAACCCGGAAATAACTGCTTCTAGACCTTTAAAGCTTTATATCCATGGGTATGGTTCTTCAGATGCTAAAGAAGATGGTTTTGTTAGAAATCAATATGAAATGCTCCAATTACTTAATTCTTGGGGATTCCCAGTTAATTTAGATACTAAAATTTCTAAAGGCTTAAAGGAGTGTAATGAGTATTTTTCATTTATAGAGCAAAAAAGAGAAAATCTTGATTATGAAATTGATGGTGTTGTATATAAAGTAAATGAGTTTGGACTACAAGATAAGTTAGGCAAAGTTTCTAGAGCCCCTAGATGGGCAATAGCTAGAAAGTTCCCTGCAGAGACTGCATCCACTCTAGTTGAGTCTGTGTCTTTTCAAGTAGGTCGTTTAGGCAGTATTACGCCTGTAGCCGATTTGAGGCCAGTGAAGGTTGGGGGGGTTACCATTTCTAATGCCAGCTTACACAACTTTGATGAGATAGAAAGGTTGGATGTGCGACAAGGAGATCAAGTTATAGTTAAAAGAGCAGGAGATGTAATACCTCAAATCACAAAGGTTGTAACTAATCATGATAAAAAGAGAAGATCCAGAATAATAGTTCCCCAAAAATGTCCTTCATGCGGTTCTGATCTCGAAAGAGATGAAGGAGTTTCAGCTTTAAGATGTATAAATTCTCAAGAATGTCCCAGTCAGCTTATAGAGATGATAAAACATTTCGTTTCTAGAAATGCGCTTAATATTGATGGTTTAGGAGATAAAATCATTAGATTATTCATAAATAGAAGGTTAATAAAGGACGTTTCTGATTTATTTTCGCTTAAAAAAGAAGATCTAATAAGTTTAGAAGGATTTGGAGAAAAATCAGCTGATAACCTTATAAAGTCTATTGATCTAAGTAAAAAAACAAATTTTCAAAGATTTATTTATGCCCTAGGTATAAGGGAGGTAGGTGAGACTACAGCTCTTAATCTCTCCCTTTATTATCAAGATATTGAGTCTCTGGTAAGAGCAACCCAAGATGAATTAATGGAGATAAATGACATTGGACCAGTAGCAGCAAAATTCATTTATGAGTACTTTTCAAACTCCAACTCTATTCAACTGGTGCAAAACTTAATTTCAAAAGGTGTGCAGATTTCTTCTAATAAGTTAAAAGAAGACACAAGAGTTTCTAATAAAACTATCGTTATCACTGGATCTTTAAACAGCTTTTCTAGAAGTCAGCTAAAGGAAGAGCTGATTAAGAAGGGAGCAAAGGTTTCTTCGAGTATTTCTAAAAAAACTGATTTATTGATTTGCGGGGAGAAACCTGGATCTAAGAGAAAGAAAGCTGAAGACTTAAAAATAGAGATATTGTCTGAAGAAGATGTAATTAAATTATTAAGTTAAATAAAAATGAAGACTAAATTAAGTTTTCTCTTATCTATTATTCTGATTAGTTCATGCGCTTCAAGTCCTCCTGCTTCTGTTGATGATGTTTGTAAGATTTTTAAAGAAAAAAGGTCTTGGTATAAGGCAGCAAAAAAGACAGAAAAGAAATGGGGAATACCTATACCCGTTACTATGGCGATTATTAAACAAGAATCTAGTTTTAATTCGGAAGCAAGGCCAGAAAGAACAACATTACTAGGCTTTATTCCTTGGAAAAGAAAAAGTTCTGCAGTTGGATATGCGCAAGCTATAGATGGCACTTGGGAGATGTATCTCAAAGACCAGGGAAGGTTCCTTAAATCTAGGAGTGATTTTGATGATGCGGTTGACTTTACGGGTTGGTATAACTCAAAGAGTTTAAAATTACTTAAACTAGATAAGAATAATGCTAGAGCTTTATATCTTGCTTATCATGAAGGGAGAGCGGGGTATAAAAGAGGAAGTTATAGGTCTAAGCCTTGGCTTTTAGGTGTTGCCGACAAAGTTCAAAGGCAATCTGAAAAATACAATCTTCAATATCAACAGTGCAAAAAGAAACTTGGAAGAAAGTTTTTCCTTTTCTTTTAAATATTTTCTAATTCTATAAAATATTGTTTATGAAAAAATTATTGCTTCCTACTCTAGTATTTATATTTATTTATGGTTGCGCTATTCAGCCTAAGATTGATACGGATACAGATAGAACCTATAGTCTTTCTTCTTATAAAAGCTTTTCTTTAGAGTCACTGGAAATGGAAGATGAGCCATCTCAGATAAGTGTAAACCCAATCCTTTTACAGAGAGTTTCACGTTCCATAGAACAAAAATTAATTTCAAGAGGTTTTACCAAGTCTTCAAATCCAGACATGATAGTTAGATTTTCAGTAGCAACTGAAAGAGAAGTTGATAGAAGCTATAGCTCAGGCACTTGGTATAGAAGAGGGTATTTTGATGATAGAGATGAAAAATATTACAGAGTAGACAAAGATTCTCTTAGTATAAGATTTCATGATGCTGAAACAAATGAAGTAATTTGGTATGCTTTTTCAAGATTTTCCAGGGCTCAAGCACCCAAAACACAAGAAGAAGTAGATAAACTAGTCAGGCAAGCAATTTCTAAATTTAACCCTGGGCTATAAATCTTTTTGGATCTAAAGCTTTAGATAGTCTTTTACCAAAAATTGTAGGACTCTCATCTATTACATCTGAGATATATTGCGAACAAAAAGGTCCAGTGATAGATCCTCTTGAGCCGTGACCTATGTTAAGAAGGATTCCATTAAGATTTCCAACAATAGGTAAATAATCTCTAGTTGTTGCTCTAAATCCAACTCCTGCATCTTTTAATTTAAATTTTTGTTTTGTTATGGAAGTAACTTTTTCTAGATTTTCTAAATCATCTGATTTTAGGGGGTCTTTATCTTCAATATCATTATATGTAGACCCCACTAAGGAAGTCGAAATAGAGGTTTGAACAATATAACCATTAGCGCAAACAGGAACTTTAAGTTTTTTTATTTCCCCTTCGTTCTTGATGTAACTAACCTGACCTCTTTTTTTATTAATTCCATTAATTTTTATTAATCCATTATTTTCAAAAGAAGAACATAGACAAACAACGTCGAAATCCTTTTCTTCACTTTCTGTAAATACTTTATTTTTGTTTACTTTAAGAACTTCATCATTTATTAATTTAATATCACTGGAATCAATAAGGTCCTTTTTAATTCCAACTGGATTTAACCATCCGGCTTCCTTAAAAAACAATCCATTGGTATCAATCTTTATTCCCGCTATAAAGCTAGCTTCGTCTTTATCAACATAGGAAAAGATTCTTGTATCATTTCTTGCTTCTATTAACTGCTTATGTCTTTTATCAGTTATTTCGTCATAATTTAATGATAAGACACCTGTTTTATTCCAGTGAGGTGAACCTAAGTTGTCATAAAAGTTAGTTGAATATAAGTAAGAATTCAGATTTAACCTAGAAAGCTGCCCTTCAAATGCAGAAAGACGGGGGTGAACAACGAAAGCTTTAAACCCCTCAGAGTCCTCCAGAAAATTTTTATTTTTTTCAAATAAGGTAATCTTATGTCCTCTATCGCTAAGTATTTTAGATAAACTACAACCTGATATACCTGCACCTATAACTGCTATCTTTTTTCTTTTATATGCAACTTTTTTATTCTCTTTCTTAATTAAATTAGCTTTAATCATTTTTTTCTTTGTTCCAAAACCCTTTATAAGAATCGGCTTAAAACCATTCTTTAATAGTCTTTCTCTTATTAATTTTGCTGAGGAAAAGGTTGAATATGTAGTGCTGTTATCGCTAAACTTTTCTAAATATTGAAAAATTTCATTTGACCATATTTCAGGGTTCTTACTTGGAGAAAAACCATCGTGAAATATGGAATCTATTGTTAATTTTTCTGGGTCTAGGTCTTTTAAGGATCTATTAACTTCATCAAAGCATAAGTTTAGCAATACCCTTTCTTCTTTAAACTCTATTCTATGAATTCCTTTGGAATTTACAGGATAAGATTGAATTAATTTTTCAGCTAAATCCTTAAGTTCAGGGTAATTCCTTATAATTTTTTTAAGGTCTTCTATTTTTAAGGGGTTGTTTTCTATTGAAACGTAATTAAGCCAATTATTTTTCTTATCTTGGGCAGACCAAGACCTTATCGTCATTAAAAAGTTAATTCCTGCACCAAAACCTAATTCTAGAATTTTAAAGTTTTCATTTTCTTTTAGGTTTTTCCATCTTTTTAGAAGGTTATTCGCCTTTATAAAAACGTATTCAGCTTCTTCTAAGGCTTGAAATTTAGAAAAATATCGATCTTGATATTTATTTGAGAAGGGTTCCCCTTCCTTCCATTCTAGGCTAGCCTCCTCTAAAAAAAGAGGAGACTCATGCAAGGGGTTTCTGGAAAGACTACTTATTACTCGTTGGTATTTCGTTAAAAGGAATCCCTTTATCTGCTCTCATGTCTTGAGGTAATCCTAACACCTGTTCAGAAATTATATTCCTTAAAATCTCATCTGTTCCGCCAGCTATTCTGATCCCAGCAGCACCAAAGAATCCCATTTGGTACATATTTTGTTCTGCATCTGCTGAATCTGGTCTAACTATTCCAGCTGCATCCATTAGATCCATTCCAAAGTTAGCTATTTCTTGTAGTTTATTTCCACTTACAATTTTGGTTATTGAAGCTTGTGGGCCAGGAGTTTCTCCTCTTGAAAGTGCTGAAATATTTCTATACTTTGTATATTTTAGTCCACTAGATTGACAGTACCAGTCTGCTAATTTATCTCTAACAGAACCATCTTTAATAGCCAGATCACCATTTAAGTCTTGTCCGCAAGCTAGGTTGAATGCTTCTTGGAAATCTGGACCAGAGGCATCTCCTACAGCCAGTCTTTCATTCATTAATGTGGTTAATGCAACTTTCCAACCATCTCCTACATCTCCTAATCTTTGCTCATCAGGTATCTTTACATCTGTGAAATAAACCTCATTGAAGTTCGCACCACCTGAAATTTGTTTTATTGGTCTAACTTCTACACCTGGGCTCTTCATATCCAAGAAAAAATATGTGAGGCCCTTATGTTTTTGTTGTGAAGGGTCACTTCTAGTGACCAATATTCCATAATCACTGTAATGAGCACCTGAAGTCCATATCTTTTGGCCATTTATAGTCCAAGTATCACCTTCTAGTACAGATTTAGTTTTTAATCCTGCTAAATCAGAGCCCGCACCAGGTTCACTGAATAGTTGACACCAGACTTCTTCGCCTTTTGCCATAGGGGGAAGATACCTTTTTTTCTGATCCTCAGTTGCGTACATCATTAGAACAGGACCAGCCATGCCTTGACCTATCTCAAAGAATCCACCAGGGATTCTGTATTTAGAAGCTTCTTGTCCCCAAATCACTCTTTCTATAGGCGTAGATCCTCTTCCGCCATACTCTTTAGGCCAGTGTAAGCAGGCCCAACCACTGTCATATAATTTTGCTGACCAGGCTTTAGCTGCAGTTAAGGCATCATCTTCACCCATACCTGCATATCCACCTATTTCTCCATCATCTTTAAGGGAAGCATTGGAACTAAGCCAATCATTTACTTCTTTTCTAAATTTAGCTTCTTCAGGGGTATCATTAAAGTCCATAATTTTCTCCTATATTTGGTTTGTTCTTTCTAAAGAACTTATAAGTTTATTTTTCCATACAGCTTGACTGCCTATATTAGCTGCAAGCTGTCTACATCTTCTGTAATAGAGATGACAGTCAAATTCCCAAGTAAAACCCATTCCTCCATGAGTTTGAATATTCTCTTTAGAACATTCGTAAAACGCTTTGCTAGCGCTAACTCTTGATGTAGCAGCTGCGGTAGATAGTTCAGAAGCATTAGTGCTTAAAGCCCAGGCTCCGTAGTAACAATTTGACCTAGCAAGTTCTACAGCAATATACATGTCTGCTATCTTATGCTTTATGGCTTGGAAAGACGCAATAGGTCTGCCAAAAGCAAATCTTCCTAAAGCATATTCCTTCGCCATATTCATGCAAGCTTCGGCACCTCCTAATTGCTCAAAGGCAAATAATACAGCAGCCCTATCTAGAACTTCTTGTAAATTTTGCCAGCCATCTTCACCTTTTCCTAAGATTTCTGATTCTACATTTTTAAAAGTAATTGAGGCGTGAGACCTTGAGGGATCCAATGTATTTTGATTTGTAATTTCTACACCTTCAGCTGATAAATTAACAACACAAAGAACTACTTTGTCTCCTTCTTTAGCAGAAACTATAGAAATTGATGCTATATCTCCATCTGGTACAGCTATCTTAGTTCCATTTAACCTACCATTATTGAATTCGCATTTTAGATTTTCTATGCTAGGTGAGCTTGTAGTTTCATTATGAGCGAAGGTACCAATAAGCTCCCCAGCAGAGAGTTTAGGTAAATAGTTTTTTTTCTGTTCTTCTGATCCATGCAGAAGTAAGGCTTCAGTTGCTAAATAAACACTCGAAGAAAAAGGGGTTGGGGCTAAGCTCCTTCCCATTTCCTCTGCTATCACACATAGTTCAAGGTAACCAAATCCTGCACCACCATACTCTTCAGGAATTGTAGTTGCTGTAAAGCCCATCTCTATTATAGATTTCCACAATGACTCATCGTAAACCTGATCTCCTTCGAGAACATCTCTAGCTTTTTTTACTGACTCTTCTCCTTCAAGAAACTTCCTAGCCTGATCCTTTAAGAGCATTTGATCAGATGAAAATTCAAAATTCATTTATTCTCCTTTTTTCAACTAACTATTTTTTTATTATCTCGTATTAGTATATTTTAGCTAGGAACAAATATAATGAAAGAATAAATTAACTTTTGAACCAAACAATTAAAGTATTTTGAATTCTCCAGATATAAAACCTGAAAGATCTGAGGCACTTGCTTCGAAAAAAAATAGGAATATAGGAGGAAGTAGCCTTCTTTTTGTATCCGTATTGGGCTTACTTAATTTGGGAGGACTATTAGTTCTATCTTTATGGTTTTTTAATGCTTCTGGTTATCAACAAGAAGCTGGACAAAGCTTTGTTCAAAGAATTAGTGCGTTAGAAGAACAGGTTAGTAATTTAAATAATACTCTTAGAGATTCTTTAGCCTCAACCGAAGATCAAATAAAGTTTCTTAATAGAGAAGTTAGAAAATTATGGGATTTAAGTAATAAGAAAAATAGAAAGAATATAGACTCATTGAAATCTGAGATAGGAGATCTTCAAAGATCTTTTGAAGAAAGCTCAAAACAATTAAATACCTTAGCGGCAAAATTGAGAGCAGTTTCGTTGGAAATAGATAAACTTGAAAAGATTAAAGAAGACTTTAATAAAAAATTTCTTACTATTAATTCTTTGAGTAATTCAGAAGATATAGAAAAAAGAATAGCTATGCAGGAAGAATCCATAGAAGCATTTGATTCATACAGAAGACAAATGAATTCTAAACTCTTGGAAATAGAAAAAAGAATAGATCAACTTCAAATTAATATAGAAGAATCTTCTGTATTAAATTAGATTTAATAAATTTTAGCTTATAATGCCTTCCTTTCTGCGGATGTGGTGGAATTGGTAGACACGCTAGATTTAGGTTCTAGTGCCGAAAGGCGTGGGGGTTCAAGTCCCTCCATCCGTACCAATTTATTTCTTTCCTTGGATTTTTCCGTAAGTCTTTAAGATCATTTTTCTCATCCATTCATTTGATGGATCTTGATCTTTATTAGCATGCCAATAAAGATGCAGAACTAAAGGGTTTATTTTAAAGGGAAGTTTAAAAACTTTAAAATCTCTTCCTCTAGAAAAGCTCTTTATTGTTGTCATTGCTAAATTTGATTGTTCAATAATGTGTGGTGCTACTAAAAAGTGCTGTGCCCTAACAGCAATTCTTCTGTTAATTCCCAGCCTATTTAAAGTTGCGTCTACATGCCCTAAGCCAATTGGACGTTTTGAGATGTGAATATGTGATAGATCAAGGTAATCATCAAGGCTTATAGAGGCCTTTTTCGCTATAGGATGCTTTTTATTTACAACTAGAACGTAGTTGTCTTCATAAATTTTCTTATGTCTTAAATTTGGGGCTGAATGTATAGGAGGATCAATGGCAAAGTCTATATTTCCTGCTGCAAGTTCTTTAGGAGTTTCTGATCTTGGAGTCAGAAAGCTTTGCACATCAATTTCTGGAGCTGATAAGGTAATATTTTTAATTAGTTCTGGTAGAAGTCTATATTCAGAGGTGTCACCAATTGATATTCTAAAAGTTGCTTTAGCAGTTTTAGGGTCAAAAGTTTCTGATTCAGAAATAGAATTTCTTATTAGTTTCAAAGCCTCTTTAATGTCACTGATCATATTTTCTGCCACTGGGGTAGGTTTCATGCCTGTGGAGGTTCTTATAAAAAGCTCATCAGAAAATTCGTCCCTTAGCCTAGATAGGGCATTGCTTACAGCGGGCTGTGTTATACCTAGAACCTCTCCTGCCTTTGTTAGGTTTTTTTCAGTGTATATAACATCAAAAACAACAAATAAATTTAGGTCTTTATCACTTAGTTTCATATCAATGGTAAGAAATATCTAGTAGGAGTATGGGTAAAAATAACTGGTTTTTAAGTTCTGTTTGATAAAAATTCTCTTTAGGTTAAGCTCAGCATCAAGCTTTTCTTTGTATTATCATTTTAAATTATAATACTTAAAAGAACTAATTGATAATATTTATAAGGAGTAAAAGGTGAATTTTGAATTTTCAGATCGATCAAAAGAGTTAGCTTTAAGGATTTCAGCCTTTATGGATGAACATATCTTTCCTTCAGAGCCTATTTATGCAGAACAAATGGAAGAATTTGCTAAAGAAGGTAATAAGTGGCAAATACCCCAAATAATCGAAGACAAAAAGAAGGTCGCAAAGAAAGAGGGGTTATGGAACCTTTTCTTACCTGAGAACCCCATGGGAGAGAGTATGAGTAATTTAGATTATGCTCCCTTAGCAGAATTAATGGGAAGATCAGGAATAGCTTCAGAGATCTTTAATTGCTCTGCTCCTGATACAGGAAATATGGAAGTCATAGCTCAATACGGTTCTAAAGAGCAACAAGAAAAATGGCTTAAACCCTTACTTGAAGGGGAGATAAGATCAGCTTTTGGAATGACTGAACCTGGCGTTGCTTCTTCCGATGCCACAAATATCAGCAGCAGTATCGCTGCTGATGGCGATGAATATGTAATAAATGGTGAAAAATGGTGGACTTCTGGAGCTGGCGACCCTCGCTGTAAGATTATTATATTTATGGGAGTAACTAACCCAGATAACCCTAAGCATCAAAGGCAGTCTCAGATACTTGTTCCAATGGATACTCCTGGAGTTGAGATTAAGAGAATGATGACGGTGTTTGGCTCTGATGATGCTCCTCATGGACATGCCCATATGAAATTCACGGATGTAAGGGTACCTAAAGATAATCTTTTATTAGGGGAAGGTAGGGGGTTTGAGATTGCCCAAGGTAGACTTGGACCCGGTAGAATCCATCACTGCATGAGAACCATAGGAGCAGCTGAAAGAGCTCTGGAATTACTCTGTAACAGAGCCACTTCTAGAATTGCCTTTGGAAAACCATTGTCTGAATTAGGCGGCAATTATGATGTTATAGCTGATTGTAGAACTGAAATAGAAATGTGCCGTTTATTGACACTCAAAGCAGCCTATATGATGGATACAGTTGGAAATAAGGTAGCTAGAAGTGAAATAGCACAGATAAAAGTTGCTGTTCCTAATATGGCCTTAAGAGTCATTGATAAAGCCATACAAATCCATGGTGGAGCAGGTGTGTCTCAAGATACGCCTCTAGCTAGATTGTATGCGGGACAGAGAACTCTTAGAATTGCTGACGGACCTGATGAAGTTCATAGGAGAACAATAGCTAGAATGGAGCTCTCGAAGTATTCAGATAATAAATAAGGAATTTAAAAAGAGAACCAAGATGTTTTTCTTTCGTTTATTTTTAGTATCTTTTAGCTTATTAGTAAGCAACCAGCTTCTAGCAGAATTTACTTCTGATACTGAAAGTTCACCAAAAGGGTCGTCAGTTACCTTAACTTGGTCTTCAAGTACTTCAAGTTGCACAGCTACAGGAGCCTGGTCAGGTTCTAAGTCTGGTTCTGGGTCCGAACAAGTTAGTCTACCTGAAGAAGGTTGGAACTTATTCACATTGAATTGTAACGGTGTTTTTGAATATGTTTGGGTTTGGGGTACTGCAGAATTAACTAACAGTTCCTCCAATTCTTCAAGCTCAAGCTCATCTTCAGGAGACTCTTCAAGCTCAAGCTC
>CETM01129432.1_pt1 | contig 16234 bp, 10 predicted proteins | sample 361451 | NCBI WGS metagenome assembly CETM01 (sample SAMEA2622690, study PRJEB7988) | marine metagenome | isolation source: saline water (ENVO:00002010), including
CTTCTTCTGCTTCTTGGCATTACTAGGTCTATTTGACTTTCGTAGTCTGCGTATCTCTCATATACAGTCTGTATCTGTCCGACAGTTAAATCTTCAACTCCTAAATGAATGTGTAATCCACATCTTCTAGTAACATGAATTCCTTCTATTGTGTCTAAGGCTTCACATACTTTAGCAAGTTGTTCTATTCCTTCTTGTCCTTTAAGTATAGGACTAACAATCTCACCGCAAGTATCATAATTAGGCAAGCTACCATCTGTAACTATTTTCCAGTAATCTAATACTGTGTGCGTGTATCCTTCAAAATGACATTCAACAACTTGGTTAAGAGTTCTGGCTACTTCTCTAATATCAGCACCTTCAAACTCCATTTCTATTCCAAATGTTCTGTCTGTTATGGTTGGTAAGTTATTCATTCAATTTACTCCTATTCAATTTATTAACTTAATATGTAGATTATAGATGAAATGTTTACAAATGTAAACACCTATTTGCACAAAATGTACTTATTTTTTTGACACATATAGATATATGACTTTAGAATGTCATTAGCCTTTTATAAAAAGTGATAATTTATGGTTAAAAAAAAGATAAATAAAAAACTAACTCTTACCAAAAAAGAGGAAATTAGAAACAAGTTTGTACAAGGTATAGAAGATAACAAAGGCGGTAGAAAACTATATTCTATAGATGAACTAGCTGCTGATTATGGGATTCCTAAACCCACTTTATATAAAACTGCACAGAGAGAGGATTGGACTTTTCAACAAAAAAGGTTTCAAGATAAGTATTTAATTGAACTAGATGAAAGACGAAGGAAGGAACTTATACAAGAAGCCGTTCAATTTGATAAGACCAGTTTACAGTTGGCTAAAGGCTTAATGGGTCAGATAGCACAAAGCCTAAGACAAAACACTGAAGATGATAAAATTAAACCTCAGGTTTTAAACAGTCTTAGTCAAGCATTGGGTCAGGTGCAGAAGGTCGGAAAGTTGGCGTTAGGGCAAGCTACAGATAATGTAAACCTAGAAACAAATGGAAAAGACAGCGAAACATTCAGAGAGGCTTTGGGATTGTTGGACAACATTGCCGAGCAACGCAGAAAAGGCGACTCTAAGTCTGTACACTGATTGGCTTACTAAAGCTAGAGCCAAGCAACTAAGTCCGCAAGAAGAACACCACATCTGGTTAATCTTGGCAGGTCGTGGTTGGGGTAAGACTAGAACAGGTGCACAAGACATAGCCTTATACGCTTTACGCAATCCAGACAGTATTTGTGCAGTTATAGCACCTACTTTTGGAGATCTAAAAAGAGTTTGTTTTGGTGGTCCTAGTGGATTGTTATCTATCATTCCTGATGATTGCTTTTATACATCAAGAGGAAGGAAGTCTTATTCAGAGACCACAGCAGAGATAAGATTAGATAATGGCAGCAAAATTATTGGTTACGCTGCTATTGAACCTGACAGGCTTAGGGGTCCACAGTTTCATAGAGCATGGTGTGATGAATTAGCTGCATGGAGATACCCAGAAACATTTGACCAATTAATGTTTGGTTTGAGGTTAGGCGACAACCCACAATGCGTTATTACTACTACTCCAAAACCCACACCGCTAATTAAACAACTTATAGAAAGAGAAGATGTAATAGTTACGTCAGGAAGCACATTTGAAAATGAAGCCAACCTAGCACCTTCAGCATTGGCTATGCTTAAAGAAAGGTATGAAGGAACTAATTTAGGTAGGCAAGAACTATATGCAGAAATAGTAGATAGCGTAGAAGGGGCATTGTGGAGCAATGCTATGATTGAAGAAACAAGGCTGCCTGAAAATGAAGAAAGAGAGCTCACTAAGATAATTGTGGCTATAGACCCTGCAGTTACATCAGGGGAAGATTCAGATGAGACAGGCATCGTAGTAGTAGGCAAAGACGCAAATAATGAGTATTATGTACTAGAAGACCAGAGCGGAAAGTATTCTGCGGATAAATGGGGAAGAATAGCCATTAATCTTTTCTACGAGTGGGAAGCTGATAGAATAGTTGCAGAGGTAAACAATGGCGGTGATTTAGTGGAAAGACTTATAAGAGGTATAGACCCCAACGCAAGTTATAGAAGTGTTCATGCTACTCGTGGAAAGTTGGTTAGGGCGGAGCCTGTTAGTGCCCTATATGAACAAAGGCGTGTTCACCACATGGGCGTTTTCCCTGAACTAGAATCACAAATGACAACCTACACAGGTGAAAGACTTAAACCAAGTCCTGACAGACTAGATGCTTTAGTATGGGGATTATCCGAAATAAGCAGGTCAAGGGGCGAAGTAAATTGGAGAATAAGCTAATGGCTATACTGGATAATATAAAAAACGTATTTACTAGAAATACAACAGAAAGAAAAATGACAGGTAACATGGTTGGTTACTTTGGAGTTGGAACATCTAAATCAAGAAATTACAGATATGAAGATTTAGCTGAAGAAGGCTACATGAAAAACAGTATCGTGTATCGCTGTGTAAACGAAATAGCTAAAGGTGCAAGTGCAGTACCTTTCATGGTCAAGTCAGGGGATCAGGTGTTAGAGAGTCACCCAATAATATCTCTATTGTCTCGTCCTAATCCCCTGCAGTCTCACAGTGAGTTCTTTAATAGTGTATTTGGATTCTTATTGTTAAGCGGTAATGCTTATGTATTAAGAGTAGGCTCAGAACTTGGTGCTCCTAAAGAACTGCATTTATTAAGACCAGACAGAATGGTTATTAAAGGTGGCTCAAGACCAATACCTGATAGTTATGATTACGTTATTAATGGCAAGGTACAAGCAAGTTACCCAGTAGATGACACAACTGGGTTCAGTGAAGTAAAGCACATCAAATTATGGAACCCTTTAGATGATTATTATGGTCTATCCCCTATGTCTGCAGCTTCTATAGAAGTTGACCAACATAATATGTCAGGAAAGCATAACGTCAATTTATTAAGTAATGGTGCAAGACCTAGTGGAGCAGTTGTATTTAAACCACAAGACGATGCAGGCTTGAGTGTTAATTTAACTGAATCACAAAGACAACAACTTCTATCTGATATGAATAACAGGTTCAGTGGTACTTCTAATGCAGGTAGACCTATGCTTCTTGAAGGAGACTTTGATTGGAAAGAAATGGGGTTGTCTCCAAGAGACATGGACTTTATAAACCTGAAGCACATGGCAGCAACAGATATAGCATTATGTTTTGGAGTGCCTAGTCAATTAGTAGGAGTTCCAGATGCACAGACTTACGCTAACGTAGCGGAAGCAAGACTTGCCCTATACGAAGAAACTATTATTCCTCATCTTAAAAAAATAGAATCGGATATAAATGAGTGGTTGGTTCCTATGTTCGGAGAAGATTTATATTTTTGTTTTGATATAGACCAAATACCTGCTTTAGCAGAACGCACTAAAAAAACTTATGAAAATATCACAAGTGCTGTTAGAGAAGGAATAATGACTAGAAACGAAGCCAGAGAAAAAATAGGATTAACACCTATAGATGGTGCAGATGAATTATACATATCAGCAAATTTATTCCCTATAGGTGAAGAACAAACACCACAAGTACAAGACCCTATAGCTGAAGAAGAAATAGATGACTATGATGTAACTGAAGAATTACCATTTGATGAAGATGAAAAAGCAGTATTAGACATTAAGAATGTCATTAGCTAAAAAAGAGTTCCGTAATATACGAAGGGGCAGAATAAGTGCTCTAAGGGAAGTACGGAGACAACAACGATTAAGAAATAATTTAGAAAGGCAGTTATATAGAAGATTAACTTCTTTGTTTCGTAAATTTGTACTCACTAGGGCACATTTAATAAAAGAGTACGGAGTCTTTGACCTTAATTCATCTATACAAGACCTTAATGAAGAACTACTTCCAACTATGTCTCAACATTACAGGAAAATATTTAGAGCCGTATATCAAAACGCCAACGAATTGCATGATAGGGGCAAAAAGGAAGAAGAAGTTTTTGTAATGGGAAGAAGTATAGATTTTGAAGCCGTAATTGCCAGTTATTATTCAGGAAGGGCATTGGTGTTATCAGGCATAACTCAAAGAATGGCAAACAGAGTAAATAGGATAATTATAGAGGGCAGAGAAAATAATTTAACTCTTGCACAAATATCCAAAAATATTTCAGATGTAGTATTGCCTATAACTAGAGGTAGGGCAGCAACTATAGCTAGAACAGAAACACATAATGCTGCAAGTTTTGCTAACCATAGTTATTATTTAGCAGCACAAAGTAATTTGGGTATGTCAGTAGTTAAGCAGTGGGTGTCAACAGGGGACCTTAGAACTAGGTCATCTCATGCAGCAGCTAACGGACAAAAAAGAAGTATGGAAGAAGATTTTAATATAGGTGGTACTCCTATGGGTTACGCAGGTGACCCAAAAGGCGGTGCTAGAAATGTAATTAACTGTAGATGTGTCATTATTTATGCAGATGAACAAGATGTTGTGTTAGATTAATGATTCAGATACTATATATAGGTATAAATTTGGAGATAGCACTATGAGCAGTGAGTTAATAACTAATGAACCTGAACAAGCTGTCAGTACAGATCAGTACGATTCGCCTGAAGATTCCAACGAGAATGACAAAGAACATCTTGAAGTAGTAGAAGATAAAGAAGTAACTACTGAAGCTGATTATGAAGAAAAATCCTTCATAGAAATTAAATCAGAAATAAAAGCTGAATCAGATGATGGAACTTTTGAAGGTTATGGTTCGGTATTCAACAACACGGATTTGGGCAATGACATCATTAAGAAAGGTGCTTTCCAAAAAAGTTTAGACCAGAGGGGGGAGAAGGGAGTCAAGCTTCTCTATCAACATAAATCTGATATGCCTATAGGGGTGTTTGACGAAATAAGGGAAGATTCTCACGGTCTTTATGTTAAGGGGAGGTTGGCTCTCAAAACACAAGCAGGCAAAGATGCCTATGAATTATTAAAAATGGGTGCTCTAGATGGTCTCAGCATAGGCTTTAGAGTAAACCCAAAATCGGTTTCTTATGATAAGCGTAAAAATCAACGCATTATCAAAGAAGTAGACCTAATGGAAATTAGTCTTGTGACTTTTCCTATGAACCCTAAAGCTACTGTAAGGCAGGTGAAGGGTGAGGAGATTTCTATTAGAGAATGGGAGAACGGACTGCGTGATGCTTTCAATTTATCTCGTTCTGAATCTAAGGTTGCAGCAAAGGCTGTCAATCAAGCATTTATTCAGCGAGAGGTTGATGATGGTGCTGAACTGGTAGATGCCATTAAACATTTAACATTAACCATAAATAAGTTGTAAGGAGCAAATTATGTCTGATGATATAAAAGAAGTTGTTTCTGAGTTGGGTCAAGCTTTTGAAGAATTTAAAAAAGCTAATGACGAAAAGTTAGAAGCACTTGAATCAGGCAAGGGTCATGATACGCTTTTAGACGACAAGATTGCTAACATTGAGAGCAAACTTGACGGCTTAGAAGTAATCAACCAAGAGGTGACCCAAGCCAAACTTGCACAAGACGGAATCAAAGAGCAAATGGAACAGCTTGAAACGGTCATGAAAAGACCAAACTCAGGCTATGACGTTAAGCAAATTGACGACACTTGTGAATCGTTCTCTAAATTTATCAGAAAAGGTCTAGAAGGATTAGAGCCTGATGAAAAGAAAGCGTTAACTGTCAGCAATGACAGCACTGGTGGTTATCTTGCACCACCTGAGTATGTGAGAGAGTTACTGAAAACAGTAACAGAAATCTCGCCTATTCGTTCAATAGCAAGAGTGAGAAGCACTGGACAAAGATCAATCCAAGTGCCTAAGCGTTCAGCACAATTCTCTGCCTCATGGGTAGCAGAAGCAGGAACAAGGTCTGAAACCACAGGTTATAATGTGGCTTTAGAAGAATTGCCTGCACATGAGTTGTATGCCTTAGTTGATATTTCTGAGCAAAACTTAGAAGATTCAGTCTTTGATCTTGAAGCGGAAATGCAATCAGAATTCGCAGAGCAATTTGCGAAGGCTGAAGGAACTGCATTTGTCAGTGGTAACGCTGTTGGTAAGCCTGAAGGTTTATTAACTAATGGCGATGTTGGTGAATCTAATTCAGGTCACGCTAGTACATTACTAGCTGATGGTCTGATCACATTAGTTCACAGCATTAAGTCTGACTATGGAAGAAATGGTACTTTTGTTTTTAACAGAAGCACACTTTCTGCTATAAGAAAACTTAAAGATACTGCAGGACAGTATGTGTTCCAAACAGGTATGTCTCTACAAGCAGGAGTTCCTAATACTATATTAGGTTATCCTTATGTAGAAGCTACTGATATGCCAGACGTAGCAGCTAATGCTTACCCTGTGCTATTTGGTGACTTCAGAAGAGCATACATGATTGTAGACAGGGTTGCTTTGTCTGTAAGCAGAGATCCATTCACACAAGCTACTTCAGGTAACGTAAGATACGTTGCTAGAAGAAGGGTTGGTGGACAGGTCATACAGGCTGAAGCAGTTGTTAAACAAAAAGTATCAGCGTAAGCTGGGGGGTAATTATGAAAGACTTATCTAATAACATATCTCCTGCTGTTTCTATTATCAATGCGGTTAAAACTGCAGCAGGTAATGGAACTGGCGTTGATTTACAAGGTTATGAAAGTGCAACTGTATTAGTTGATGTTGGAGCAGAAGGAGATACTCTTTCTAGTTCTGTTTATTTTGAGGTTTCTTTAGAGGAATCTGATGACGACTCAACTTACACTGATTGTGCCCAAGCCAGTGTAGTAGATGGTACTATTGATTCAGGTGGAATATTCCTGAAACTAGATGGTACTGCTAATGGTAACCCTGACACAGCAGGTGGTATCTTTAGAATCGGCTATGTAGGCAACAAGAGGTATATCAGAGTTGTACTAGCTAAGACTGGAACTCACTCAAACGGAACACCTATTGGTGCGATGATTGTGAGAGGAAGTGCTAGACATAGCACAGACAACGCTTTTACAGCACATAACTCGTAAGGAGAATAGGATGTGGGGGTGTATGCCCCCACTACCTTTAACAAGGAAAAAGACATGGCAAAAAAGACATTTAAAATCATTGTTCCCAAACCTGCTGCAGCTAATGAATTAGGCACAGATACAAAACTGTATGTTGCTGATGAATTAGTAGAAGCTAAAGAGGATTGGCAACAAGACGTAATGAACACTTTTGTAGAGAATGGTTGGGCAATGGAAGTCAAAGCAGAGACTGGGGCAGAAGAAACAAGCGAGCCTGTAAGGGCAAGAAATGAAGATGGAACACTTAAAGGAGACGACCCTGATACACCTGATGTGAATGAAGCATGGGAAGGTGGTAAGGCTCCTAAGAAGAAGTCTACTGCTAAAAAGACTACTAAAAAGAGAACTACTAAGAAGAAAAGTTCTTAACCTATAACTCTACTGATATTTCATTATTGTATCTTAGGTACATAGTGATAAGATTAACGAAGCAGACGCTTATGATGGTAGATACCATACTAGATATAGGAAAAAGGTATGAGTGCAGGTTATCATCATTTTATAATAGAACAAGGGGCAACATTTGGTCAGACCCTAACGCTTAAAGATTCAAGCGACACCGTAATCAATTTATCTGGTTACGCATCAGCAGAAATGGACTTGAGGGAGACTCCTGAAAGTTCTTCACCAGTAATAACACTCACAACAGCAAATAGCAGAATCTCTTTAGGGGGTGCTGCAGGGACTGTTACGTTGAGCATATCTGCTGCCGATACAGCTAATTTAACTGCAGGTGATGGGGTGTATGATTTAGAAGTAGTGGATGGTTCATCAGGTGTTTACAGAATACTTGAAGGAACTTACACAGTAAGAAGGAACATAAGTAGATAATGGCTATATCAAAGGTATCAACAACTAATACCAATACTATAAATAAAGTAACTGTTACTGACGCAGACGCTATCAGCGTAATAACAGTCGGAACACAAGGTTTAGCAGGAGCACAAACATTATTAGGAGCAACTACAGCAGACGAATCCGTAGGTTCTAGTGATATAGGCTCAACAGTAATATATGACCACGCTAATACAAGATGGTTGGCAACAACTTCCAGTAATGCCAGTTCTCTAACCACTAAATTAGTTGGATTGACCTTTACTGCAGGTGGAGCATCAGTAACTGGTGTCCTAGATGAAGATAACTTAGGAACTAACAGCAATACCAAATTAGCCACACAACAAAGCATTAAGGCTTACGTTGATGCACAAGTAACGGCACAAGACTTAGACTTTCAAGGAGATTCAGGTGGTGCTTTATCCATAGACCTAGATTCAGAAGCATTAACATTTACAGGTGGAACTGGAATAGATACTACAGGAAGTGGAAATGCAGTTACATTTGCAATAGATAGCACAGTAGCCACATTAACTGGCTCACAGACATTAACGAACAAAACATTAACCTCACCAGTATTCAATACAGGTGTTTCAGGTTCAGCAGTATTAGATGAAGATGATTTATCCTCAGATAGTGCTACTAAACTGGCTACACAGCAATCCATTAAAGCCTATGTAGATGCACAAGTTACAGCACAAGATTTAGATGCCACTACGGATAGTGGAACAATAGCTATAGATTTAGACAGCGAAACTCTAACTGTTGCAGGTGGAGAAGGTATAGATACTTCTGCCACTTCTAATACGATAACCATAGCAGCAGAAGAAGCTACCAGTAGCAATAAAGGTGTAGCATCATTTGATAGCACGGACTTTACTGTTTCTTCAGGAGCCGTAACTGTAAACGCTGAAAGAGTACAGGATATAGTAGGTGCTATGTTCTCAAGCAATACAGAAACAGGTATTGCAGCTACATACGAGGATGGAGACGGAACAGTTGACTTAGTTATAGGTTCAGGGGTTATAACTAATGCAATGTTGGCAGGCTCTATAGCAAATGCCAAACTAGCCAATTCATCAATCACAGTTTCAGACGGAAGCAACACCACAGCTATAGCATTAGGCGGAACAGTAACTTATGCAGCAGGAGAAGGCTTAGACGTAGCAGAATCAAGTGGAACAGTAACATTTAGTGCTGAAGATGCAACTGCAAGTAACAAAGGGGTAGCAAGTTTTGACTCAACTGATTTCTCAGTTTCATCTGGTGCAGTTACAGTCAACGCAGAGAGAGTTCAAGACATTGTTGGAGCAATGTTTAGTAGTAATACTGAAACTGGTATAGCAGCTACTTATGAAGATGGCGATGGCACTATAGATTTAATAATTGGAAGTGGAGTAGTTACTAATGCCATGTTAGCCAACTCCACTATCACTGTCAGTGATGGTTCTAATACAACTGCCACTGCTTTAGGTGGAACTATTACATTTGCAGCAGGTGAAGGGTTAGATGTCGCAGAAAGTTCAGGCACAGTCACTTTTTCAGCAGAGGACGCTACTTCTTCCAATAAAGGTGTGGCTTCATTTACGAGTGATTTTAGCGTTAGTAGTGGTGCAGTATCATTAGGTACTTCTGGTGTAACAGCAGCCAGTTATGGAAGTTCTACGGCTATTCCTGTAGTTACTATAGACGCAAAAGGCAGGGTAACATCTGCAACCACAGCATCACTAAGTACATCTTTTACTTTATCAGCAGACAGTGGCTCAAACGATACATTCAACACTGGTGAAACTTTAACCATAAGTGGAACAACAAACGAGATAACAACTACTGTATCTAACAATGCAATTACTATAGCTTTACCTGATGACGTAACCATAGGCAATGATTTAACAGTAACAGGTGATCTAACTGTAAACGGAGATACAGTAACCCTTAATACATCAACATTAACAGTAGAAGATTTAACTATAAGAGTAGGCAAAGGTGCTACTTCATTAGCTAACACGGACGGTGCAGGTATAGAGTTTGGTGGTTCAAGTTCTAAACCAACCATTACTTGGGATAATGGCAATTCAAGATTAAGTGCCAATAAAGCATTTGCAGCTTCTTCTTTTGTAGGAAATATAACTGGTGATGTAACAGGTAATGTATCAGGAACGGCAGCTACAGTAACAGGGGCAGCACAATCGGCTATTACAAGTCTCGGTACTCTAACCACACTAACAGTAGATGACATTACTATAGATGGCTCTACTATTTCTGATAGTGGTAATTTCACCATAGATATAGGTGGGGATATATCTTTAGATTCTGCTAATGGCATATTGCGTTTAAAAGATGGTGGAACTGAATTTGGAAAAATATCTGAAAACAGTAATAACCTAAGAATTTATAGTTCAATTTCTGATGGTGATATTTTATTACAAGGTAATGATGGCGGAACTACAGTAACAGCCGTAACTCTGGATATGTCAGACGCAGGTACTGCATCTTTTAACCATGACATTAAATTAGGAGATAATGGAAAAGCAGTATTTGGTGCAGGTGATGATTTACAAATTTACCACGATAGTAGTAGCAATGCTTCTTACATAAAGGAAACTGGTGCAGGAAGTTTATACATTGAAGCAAGTAACTTGTTTTTGCAACGAGAGGCTGGCACAGAAAATTTTATAGACTGTATTACTAATGGTGCTGTTACTCTTTATTACGATAACACGGCAACACTAGCAACAGCTTCTGGCGGTATAAATGTAACAGGAACGGTAACTGATGATGGAGCAACCCACGATGGAGATGTTACGTTTACAGGTGCTAACAATAATGTTGTATGGGATAAATCAGACGATGCTTTAGAGTTTGCTGATAGTGCCAAAGCTATATTCGGTACTGGTGGTGATTTAGAAATATACCATGATGGTTCTAATTCTTATATTTCTGATGGGGGTACAGGTCACTTAATTCTTAAGGGAACTAATTTGAATCTTCAGGCTGCTAATGGAGAATCCTATCTTTTTGCAGCAGAAGATGGTGCTGTTACTCTCTACTACGATAGCTCAGCAAAATTCGCAACCTCAGCAACAGGTGCAACAGTAACTGGAACACTAACTGCAACTACACTAGCAGGAACTCTATCAACTGCAGCACAAACTAATGTTACCAGTTTAGGAACATTAACAACTCTGACTGTAGACGATATAACTATTAATGGTTCAACCATATCTGATGCTGCAGATTTAAGTATAGATGTAGGAGCAGACCTCACACTAGATGCAGGAGGTGGAGATATTATATTAAGTGATGATGGAACTATTGTTGGAACATTTAGCTTAAATAATAATAGTGGTGATTTTTACATAAGGTCTAGGGTCTCTGATAAAGATATGTTGTTCAGAGGTAATGATGGTGGAAGTGAAATTACTGCTCTTACCTTAGATATGTCAAATGCAGGTAATGCTATATTCAATAGTGGCGGAGAATTTCACGGCAGCCTACATTTAGATTCTGATTCTGCTCAATTACAGCTTGGTGATGATAATGATATGCAGGTTTATCATAATGGAGCACACGGAACAATTAATGTTGGAACAGGTAATTTAACACTTGATGTTGCAGGAGATATTGCCCTTGACGCAGATGGCGGTGACATCAAATTCCAAGACGCAGGAACAGATATATTTTCAATTATAAACAGTAGCAGTGACGTTCAATTAAAAGCTGCTGTTCAAGATAAGGATATGCAATTTAGGGGGAATGATGGCGGAAGCATAATAACTGCTCTGACCCTTGATATGTCCGATGCAGGTACTGCGACTTTTAACCATGATGTACTACTTGGTAGCTCTGGGAGAATTGGTATTGGAATAGCTCCAGTAGAAATGCTTGATATTCAGTCAGCTTCAGGAGATGCAAGAATAAGATTAGACGCACCTGCAAGTAGTGATACAGAAATCAAATTTTTTAATGATGGGTCTGCTCAATACACAATAGGACATGATGATGCTACTGATAATTTTGTTATCGGTGGTGCAAATGTTGATGCACCTTTAATTAGTGTAGATAAGAGTGGAAACTTAGGTATAGGTGCAAGTACAGTAAATGCCCCTTTACACGTTTCTCATGCAACTGCTCCTAATTTTAGATTATCCAGAACAGGAACAGGGCAAATATGGCAACAAGGTATTGATTCTAATGGAAGATTTTTAATACAAGAAGCTGCAAGTGAAGGCGGTACTCAATACACAAGATTCGCAATAGATGATACTGGTGAAGTGGGTATCGGAACTGGCTCACCAAGCGTATCTTTAGACATATCAAATACTGACGCAGTAAAAGTACCAGTAGGAACAACAGCACAAAGACCTTCAGGAGCAGCAGGATTATTTAGGTATAACTCAACACTTAGTAAGTTTGAAGGATATACAGACTCTTGGGGAGAAATAGGCGGTGGTGGTACGTCTACCTTTAGTGTTAATACTTATACAGCAAATGGTTCAACAACAGCATTTACATTAAGCCAAGCCCCAGATAGTGAAGATAATATTATAGTGTTTGTTGAGGGTGTGTTCATGAACCCCAACGATTTCACGTTAAGTGGAACTACCCTTACACTAGATGCCGCCCCCCCCAATGGCAGGAAAATTGTCGTCTATCATGTTACTGCAGCAGTAGCAGGTACTGGGGTTTGGCAAAACAGTTTCACAGGCAATGGAAGCACAACTGCCTTCACATTAGGGGTATCTGCTGATAGTGAGAACAATACACAGGTTTATATAGATGGTGTTTATCAAAACAAATCCACTTACGCAGTATCAGGCACTACATTAACCTTTGATGCAGCACCTGCGAGCAGTGCAGCTATAGAGGTAATGACATTTACCCAAACGGACATTAATACCTTCCCTGCAAGTGGTATATCTAATTTAACAGCAGTAACACCAGTATCAGGTGATTACTTAATGATTCTTGATGCTACAGATAATGCACTTAAAAAGGCAGACGTTAAAGACATCATGGAAACGGCTGTAGGCATAACATCTTCTGCTGATGCAGTGGTTATGACCTTTGATAGCAATGAAAACGTGACCTTTGCTTCAGATGTTAGTTTAGCTGATAGCAAAAAAATAAAACTAGGTGATTTAGCTGACCTTACTCTTTACCATGATAGTGCATCTTCACATATAGAAAACCAAGTTGGTCATTTTTATCTTACCAATTACGCAGATGATTCAGATATTATTTTTAGAACAGACAATGGAAGTGGTGGACATACAGCGTATATAACTATAGATGGAAGTGCAGGTTTTACCCAGTTTGATAAACATACCAAACATACTGATAGTATAAAAGCAGATTTTGGTAACAGTAGTGATTTACAAATCTATCACTCAGGCTCACATTCATACATAGAAAATAATACTGGTGATTTAATACTACTTAATAATGCTGATGACAAAGACATTATATTCCAGAGTGATGATGGTTCTGGTGGAACAGCGTCTTACATAACTATAGACGGAAGTGCTACTAAAACTATATTTAATAAAACTACTAAATGGGGAGATAGTGTTGAATTAAACATTGGTAATGATAATGATTTAGTAATAAAACATAATGGTTCACATTCAGTAATATCGGAAGAAGGCACAGGTGATTTAAGAATTGATGGAGATAGTATCTACATTAGAGAGTCTGATGGTACAAATCAAATATCAGCAGCATCAGGAACTGCTACATTATATAAAGATGGTACTGCAAGATTAGCAACATCATCATCAGGTGTAACAGTAACAGGCAGTATTGCAAATTCTTCAGGTGACTTCACATTAGATGTAGCAGGCGATATTAGCTTAGATGCTGATGGTGGTAATGTATATGTTAAAGATGCAGGAACAACTATAGGTCAATTCTTTAATAGTAGTAATGATTTTGTAATTAAATCAGAAATAAACGACCAAGACTTAGTATTCAAAGGTGTAGATAATTCATCAAATATTACTGCCTTAACTCTGGATATGTCAGACGCTGGAACAGCATTATTTAATCACAAAGTTGACATAGCAACTATTGGTCAATTAGCAAATGTGGCTAACGACCTTACAATTTATAGTAGCACAGCAGGACATAATGGATTGAGATTTCATGCTAATGGAATATTACCAACCGACAATGCAGGAGCTATAGTTGATAACGATGCCGATTTAGGTGATCCTTCTTATAGGTTCAAGGATTTACGTTTAGGAGGTAGTGCTTATATTAATGGCAACGTAGGCATAGGAACTACGAGTCCTGATACAAAACTTAATCTTAAAGATACAGGAAGCATAGAATTAAGACTAGAAGCCGACTCAGATAATAGCGGTCAAGAAGATTGCTTCATAAGATTTTATACTGATGGCAAAACCCAAGAAGGTATTGCAGGTATGGATAACAACAACAGCAGTACCTTGTTTAGTGGCAACACAGAAAACGCTATGGTATTTGGTACTGTTAGTAATTTACCTGTAGTTTTTGCCACCAATAATACAGAAAGAGTCCAGATAACGAATTCAGGAGACGTAGGCATAGGAACTACAAGTACTACTGCAAAACTTCACGTTAAAGAAGCAGCTAATAACTCTGAAGGAGATGCTCATGTAAGAATTGAGGGGAGTGGATATTCTGCTTTTCAATGGTTAGATGGAACAGCATATTATATTGGTCAAAATTCTGGAAATAGGGTTTTAAGAATGTATTCATCTGGCAATACAGCAGGTGTTAATTTGGCAGCAGATGCCACATCATGGGGAACTTTTTCTGATGAAAGATTAAAAGAAAATATACAAGATATTGGTTCTGTCACAGATAAAATTAAAGACATAAGATGTGTAACTTATAACAGAAAAGATATTGAAGGTTCACATCAAACTATAGGTTTTATAGCACAAGATTTTGTAGGTAAGTTTGACCAAGTATTAGATAAGTCCAAGTTAAAAGATGATGAGGAAGAAGAATATTACTCAATCAAATATACAGAAACAATACCTGTGTTGTTAAAAGCAATTCAAGAACAACAAACAATAATAGATGATTTAAAATCTAGAATAGAAACTCTAGAGGGATAATATGGCAAACACTAAAATAACATCAAGGGTCTTGGCAAATGACGCAGTATTAACTGCAAATATAGCTGACGATGCAGTTACCAGTGCCAAACTAGATACCAATATAACAGTAGCAGGTACTCTAACATCAACAGGTGCACTTACAGCCAACGCAGGTGTGGTAGTTGATAATACAACCATAGACGGAAATTCGTGGATAACTACTGGTGGAGGTATGACTATAGATGTAGTTAGTGATATTACACTTGATGCTGATGGTGGGAACATATATTTTAAACACGCAGGAACTACTATAGGTGCTTTAACTGATTCAAGTAGTGATTTTGTTATTGCATCTCATGTTGACGATAAAGATATTTTATTCAGGTCAGATGATGGAGCTGGTGGAATAACAACATATTTCTACCTAGATGGTAGTGAAGCTGCACACGATGGTAGTAGTACAACAGCGACATATACAAGATTTCCAGATTTAGCTTATCTCTCATTTGGAGATAGTAAAGACTATAATATTCGTCATCATTCAAACGGCGTTACTTATCTAAGCGGAACAACTGTAGAACATAGTTCAAATACTTGGAGAGTTAAAAATTTAGCTGGATCAGAAACTTTGATAAATGCTCTAGCAGATGGTGCAGTTACTTTATATCACGACAACACAGAAAGATTGGCTACATCTTCAGATGGTATAGATGTAACAGGTCATATTGATTCAACTACATTAACAACTACAGGCAATGTTACAGTAGGAGGAGACCTCACAGTAAGTGGCAGTACAACGACATTAAATACAGCTACATTAGACGTAGAAGATAAAAATATAACACTAAACAAAGGCTCAGGTGATACATCAGGTTCTGCAAATGGAGCAGGTATAACCATACAAGACGCAGTAGATGCTTCTAATGACGCAACTTTATTATGGGATGCTTCTAATGATGAATTTGATTTTTCACATAAAGTCACTGCACCTGCTCTTACAGTAGACGATATAACCATAGATGGTTCTACTATTTCAGATTCTGGTGATATTACTATTGATTCTGGTGCAAATATAACTCTTGATGCTGATGGTGGTGCAATAGGATTAAATGATGGTGGAACCCATTATGCTTCTTTTGAAAACTCAAGTAATAGTCTTTATATAGAAACTAAAATATCAGATAAAGACATTATACTCAGGGGTAATGATGGTGGTAGTACG
>CETM01016546.1_pt1 | contig 16232 bp, 13 predicted proteins | sample 361451 | NCBI WGS metagenome assembly CETM01 (sample SAMEA2622690, study PRJEB7988) | marine metagenome | isolation source: saline water (ENVO:00002010), including
TAACCGTTTTACAAACGTAACTCTATTAATTCAGTTCCATTGACATTTTCTAGAATGTAGCAGGAGTAATGAAATGCCCAAAATAACTGTCGGACTCGCGATGACATTACTTATCATCGGAAATATAATTGGTGTTTTTTCTGACGCTTTGATAAAAACTCTGCCAGCAGATACTGCCACATACCAATTTGTATTATTTCGTCAATTGACCGCAGTGCTGATTTTACTTCCATTTTGTCTACTCAGTAATAAACAAAGCCTCTTCGCTGGCCTCAAATGGCACTTTATACGTGGCCACATTTGGTTATTAGGGGCAATATTTATGGTATTCGCTCTGGGCGCTCTGCCGTTAGCTACCGTAAATGCTATTTTCTATACAGCGCCTTTGCTTATGCTGCCGTTAGCCATGATATTGTTTCAGGAAAAGCTGACTAGCCACTCAATTGCTGCTGCTGTTTTGGGCTTTATCGGCGTACTTATCGTGGTTAAACCAACACAAATTAATTGGGCAGCGATTGCCGCCCTTGTCGTCGCATTGACTATGGCTGTAAATAATTTATTGGTTCGTAAATTACCTCAGCATCATAATGTGTTCCAAACTTTAATGCTCACCAACCTAGTAGGTATCCCAGCCGCACTTGGGTTGGCGTTATGGGAAGGCAAACCTTGGGACTGGACTCCAATGTTAACGGCAACAGGCTCCAACACTTTTATCCTAATTTATGCTGGTATATGTGTATTGGTATATAGAGCAATCGAAGCCAGTAAAATTTCCAGTGCCGAATACACTGGCTTATTAGGTGCTGTAGTTGTAGGGGTGCTGTGGTTCGATGAAATACCGGACCTGAGCTTGGCTATAGGATCTTCTTTAATTATTATTCCGCTGATTTGGTTAGCCAAGGTAGAAGCAAAGATAAAGCAAACAAGTAAAATAATATAAATGATAAAGTTAATCTAACTTTCCAACGTGACCGCGTTTGGGAACGAGCGCTTAACTGCACTCCCAAGTGGGATAAATAATAACTCTCTCCCGCTTACCGCATATCCCTACTGATTACACTAATACAGAAACGCCGCACCTTGATAGCTTTTTCAGTGCAATGATTTCGTCATGCCAAATTGATCGTAATGATTGGTACATAGGCTATCAAAAAATTGTTAGCACTGTAGCAAACGCTAAAAACGAGACTGATATAAGCGAACAGCTATTATGGGATCTTTGGTATAGCCGAGACAATTATATCTCAAGCTTAAAACAGGGTGCACTATCTAAAGAGGAGTTTGAATTATCTAAGAGTACTTTAAAAAATATTACTAAAAAAATAATTAGTAGCCAATCTTTAGTCACTTACCAAGAATGTGTAGAAGACTTACAAAAGCTGAAAGACGATGGCAAGGTAAAATATTTGCATAAAGCTCTACTCAATCGTGTTTTTGCGGTCGCTGCTCCCCAACATTTTTCCACTACCGTTACCAAAGATGCATTTGAGTACATATGCTCATATTTCACCCAAAAATGGGGGGTTTAAATATAAATACTCTAACTGGTTCGACGCTAATATTAAATTAAAAGAATTTATCCATGCTAACTTAGGCGATGACTACGATGAGTTACTAATAAATATAGTACTTTGGGTAATTTACGAAGAAAAACACTTAAGTGATTTAGCATCGAGAGAAAGTGACATAACTCTAAAAACAGCTATTAGGAAGCAAGTTGAGTCTATAGAGATACAATTTAGAGAAGCGGAGTTAGAGAGGCAATTTATCCAGTGGTTGCATAACTCTGAATATTGCCACTATGCGATTTCAAGTCAAAGCGAAGATCTAGGGCGAGCTCACATTCGTGATGTAGTTTTAAAAAGTAAAGAAACAAACACAACTTTAATTGCTGAGCTAAAATTTAAATCAAATGCCAAAGAGGATATTGAAGCCGCGATAGGACAGTTACTTCGATATGCTTTATATCCAAACACGGAAGATTGTAGTGAAATATGGGTTGTTGGTGGTAATTATCCACTCACTGACGAGTTAACATGGTTCAATGAAATTAAAAAACATGTAAACTTAAAATTGAAGTATTTTTACAAAGATCCGCAAAGTAATCAGTTCTTCGAAGAATAACCTAAGTAAGTTAATCTGATATTCAAAGCATAGCCAAAGCACGGCATAAAAGGGAAGCTATACGCTTCCCTTTAAAATATTCTTAAGCTGTTTGTGCTTTTAAATTTAGCCAATCTTGTCCTTTTAAGCGCTCCCAGGCAGCCAAAATATGAGCAGGCTTCATTTTTGATTTTCGTGCATTCCAACTATGTACTGAGTTAATAAGTAGGTCATCAGTAATGTCATTACCTTCTAACTCATTAGTGGCAACCCAATGTACAGTTGAAAGTAACTCCATACCGTTTTGCGACTCAAAGCCTTCTATTAGCCTAGCTACTTTATCAAATCGTTGCTTTGTTTCAGGGCATGCTTGCAAATAGTTAAGTGCCTCAATAGCCGCATCATCTTTAAGCTCTATTGGCGTATCTGGCTTGTTTATGCCGTCTGCATAACCAGTAATAAAGTGGCCTTCCATTTTATCTAACACATGGCGAAGCACATCAGCATAAGGGCCATAATGATGTTTTTGAAATATCACCTTGTTTAGTGGTTCACCCGCTGCCGTTAAAAAATACACAAGCTTTTGTACTTCTAATAGCGATAAACGATAGCCAAACCCTGTAGAGGTGTAACGTTCTATCAAACCTAAAACGGCAGCTCTACCGAGTGTCATATCCGGTCTTTTAGTTTTATTAGGCATAGCCTGGGCCGTTGGTGCATTTTGTGGCGGGTATACACGCCATTCAACATCTGGTAATTCACTTAAAGAGCTCTGTATAAGTGAATCAACTGCATGCCAATCTAAGCCCCCTAAGCCGCTGCCTAATGCAGGTAATGCGACAGATTTAAGGCCTAAGCGTTTTACTTCAGATTTTAAACTACCAAGCCCTTGCTCTATATATTCAAGTTTAGACTTACCCTTCCAATGCGCTTTAGTCGGAAAGTTAATAATATAAAATGGTGCATTAATAGAATTAAGCTCAACAGTTAGCACTTCACCCGTTACCAGCTCTTTATCATCACAAGCTTTTTTGTATATCTTAAAATTATCAGGAAAGGCCTTTTTAAATTGCAAAGCAAGCCCTTTACCCATTATCCCTACAGTATTAACTGTGTTGATAATAGCATCAGCTTGATCATGTAAAATATTGCCAGTTTGATAAGTAATCATCTTAACCTCAGTAGTACCACTGCGGTCTAACTACGACCTCAGGTTTATGCTGCACAGTTTGAAGTAGCTTATTTACTTCATTAGCAACATCTTGTGTTTTTACGCCTATTTGGCGGATAGCTGCCCATTGTACAGATTCAAACGCTAAAAACTCAGCTTGTTTTTCTTCTTTAAAGTCCTGCCAATAGCGTTCATTAATAATACGTTTAATATCCAACTCATTAATACGTGTAAAATCATCAATTTGCTCTGCATAGTCTAAATCAGCATGAATATCAGTAAAAAAGCAATGCTTGTTTCTCAAGCGTACAGTTTCTGTGTCACTAATTAAGTGTAATATCTTATCCTGCCCACCGCCAAAATCATCATGCCCACAATGAATCACATACAACATGACGGAACGCGGGCAAAAATTAAACGGCACATACTGGCCAATCGTACCACCCGCAGCCACTTTTACAGGGCGAACTAAACGGCGTTGCTTAATATGGTTATAGCCAATATTTTGGTTAACTAAACCAAGCTCAATACGTTTAGCGTCAGACCATAAGCAGCCTTGACCTAAAATACTAGCCAGGTTATCAATGTGTGTTATGTGCGAAACATTAACAGTCATTTTACCGCCTTAATTCTGCCCGGAAACAAAATCAAGCTTGCTTTGTTCAGGCTCACCTAACAATTCATTCAGCAGCTCATTTTTTTCTAAATTCTCATACCTATTTTCAATATTTTCTTTTAACAAAAATAATCTTGCCTCGGCAGTACGGACAAGCTCATTAAAAGTAATGGCATGCACTTCTCCAAATTGTTGTGATTCAGAAGCCCCTATTTTTTGAAATTTACTAGCTTTAGGACATATAGAGTCACCTACAACATATGCTTTAATATATGGCTGTGATGAGTCCACTCCCGCATGCCAAATGTCTTCAACGTAGCGTTTAGCCTGATCAGTTTCATCTCTACCAATCTGAAAACCACCCTTTTTTAGCTCAATAAGCAGCACTCTTTGAGTTTTTTTTAATTCACCTATAAATTGCTCTAGGCCCACTAAGCTAACCGATGAGTTTTCACCAACAACAATATCTGGTCGTTTAGCTGAGTTTAAAAATTGTTCTTTTTTAAAGCTTTTCTTAAAAACAATTTCCATTGTTTTTCTTAAACCTTTATTACTCGCGTACTCTGGGGTATCAAATTCGGGACCAAAAACCCAGCGAGCTCTTTCTATTAAGGGGTGTAACGTGTGTAGCTCATCTACAGAATGATCGTTACTCAAACGCTGGATAGCTTCAACCACTTTAATTCGAGCATCAATTTCGGCAAGAATAACCATCGCATCGCTTATATTCCAATCATCAAGGAATTGATTTAGTGCTTCTACATCTGAAGTATTTATATTTGTAAGTTTATGAAGCAGTGATATACCGGCTCTAGACTTTTCTAGATTGATTGCCGCTTTAAAAGCTAACTCTAATAATTCTATTTTAATATCTGGGTTTTCACATAAAATTGTATCAACAAAGTCGTACAGCTCTTTTTGAGCAAGCCTAGGTAACTCTTTTAAATCAGATTTATGATGACTAAACACATGTCGCTTAGCAGTATCTACTTCTGTTTTTGATAACTCAAAGTAGCAAGCTTTCACGAAAGAAGATATTTGGTCGGTAATTAACTCTATCGCTGAAAAGTCATTTTTAAACCCTGACCAATCCGCTTCAACATAATCTAAAAGATCATCTGACTGTGCGATTAAAGTGTAACGCTTAGCAAAAGTTTTACGCCCATCTAAAACTTGTCGACCATGAATAGACCAACTAGGAGAGCCTAATAATCGTCCTCCAAGCCAAAAAGCTACACCATGTTGACTAGCACTTTTAGATACCGAAGTTGAATTTACAAGTGAAAGCTTTAATTTAATGTCGCCTATTGGGTTTATCTTTGTTTCTTTAATCAGCCCAGGGTGCTCAGATAAAGAAATTAAATTGCCATTTATGTAAACTTTAAATTCGGGATTAAACAAGAAGCGAGCAGAAATGATTTCCTTTAACTCATCTAAATCAATCAAATGACGCTCTACTACTACACTAATTTTTGTACCATGTCCCGATGCCTCACTTTCACGATGATCGTCAACTTTGATTGGCTGGGCACCTGAAGATAAAACTAAAACATACTTATTTTTTCTACCGTTTTTCCAGGTTTCAACAGTGTATTTATCACTAAAACACAGACCCGCGTGGCGACCAACACCGTTTCGGCCAAAGGCTAATCTTTTCTTTGAAAGTTCATTATCAGTAGGAATTTCCACAAATGAACCTTGATGCTTACGTCTGTCATACCGTAGCTTCAACCAACGTTGCTCAAACTGCTGGTTAGTCATTCCAATACCATTATCTTCCACGGTGATTATACCACCGATGTCTTCAGGGAAGATAACTTTCACCTCTGATGCTCCTGCATCGTGTGCATTAGCAATTAGCTCCGTAACTGCCACATCTGCTTTGGTAGCTATAGAGCCTATTTCTCGAAGTAAAAAATCATCTTCATATGTTACTGGATAGTTCATATAACAATGTCCTTTAATAATATTCCTTTATATACCCATACGCTCTATCAAACAGTATTTGGTCTGTGTGGAGTTTGTATTTGAGTAATGCTTTGCGTAGTGACTTTTGTACTTCGCGTTCGCCGCCGGTTGTCCCTTGCCAGCCAGGGAAGCGAACAACACGTACAATGGCGTCTATGTCGGTTACTATGCGCTCTACTACTGCGGGGGTTTGATCGTCTTTAAGCTCTAAAAACAGATCCGTTAATGCGGCTTTCGGTGTTTTTTCTTGTAGTTCGTAGTCTAGTTCTTTTTCTGCCTGAACGGTTTCTTTGGCTATTTTACAAAGCTCTTTTACAAAGTCGATTGAGGCTATTAAGCCTTTTTCGGCTTTGTCGCGCAAAGCTTCTAGTCGCTCACTTAACGATTTAAATACAGGTAAGTCACCACGGTCTTTAAAACGCTTTGCGAGCTCTTTTTCAAGCTGTTTTGTTTTACGTGGGTCTGGGTTATTAAATATGTTTTCGATAACGTCTGCATCAAGCACAAACTCTTCTAGGTTATGTACATTACCTACATGCACGTTGTCGTGTATGAGTTGTGTTGTTTGTGCGCCTAGCGTTAGCCATAGCAACTTACCAATGTTATCTGAGGCTGGCTTTACCGACTCATAAACCTGGGCTAGCCATTTGTAATCTTCGTTGTATTCATCAAGTACGCTATCGGGTGAAAGCGACTCCCAAAGCTTGGCTAGGTATTTAAAATCCAGTGCAAAGGCATCTTTCTTATCATCAGTACTAATGGCGTTCTGCGCAGCCTCTAGGCCTTCAAAGCCCTCTATAGTTCTGTCTACATCAGTAAAGTGGGCTAGCGTATCAGCCATCGCTGGTGGCAGCTTGGCACGTAGTTCACTCAGGTTAGAAATAACTTGCTGTACGCTTTCTTCGTCAAATTCTAGTGCTTTTGCGGCATCGTCAAACACGCCAAAGTAGTCAACAATACAGCCAAAGGTTTTATTGGGGTATAAACGGTTAGTACGACATATCGCCTGTAATAAGGTGTGGTCTTTAATCGACTTATCTAAATACATGGTTTGGCATATAGGCGCATCAAACCCGGTTAGCAGTTTTGCGGTAACAATAATAAATTTAAGCTCTGATTTTGCATCGTTAAATTCATCCACCAGCTTTTCTTGCTGGCTTTTGTCTACGCCCCATTTTTGCTTAAACTCATAGTCATCGTTTGCGCTGGTGGATATAACCACCTTGCTAGCCGCTTCATCAAAGTGTTTATCGAGTTCTTTTTTATATTGCACACAGGCATAACGGTCTGGTGTCACTATCATGGCTTTAAAACCATGGGGCTCCACTTTATCCATAAAGTGAATAGCAATGTCTTCTACTATTTTTTCTACACGCTCAGGGGATTTTAAAAACGCTGACATTTTTGCCGATTTCTGGTTTAGTGCATCGGCTTCTTCATCTGTTAACGCGGCGCTATCTTTAAAGTCTTTAAATGCTTTATCGAGTGCTTCTTTATCTACGTGCACATCTACCAAACGTGGTTCAAAATGCAGTGGTAAGGTGGCTTCATCACGAATAGAGTCGTGGAAGGTATAACGGCTCATATAGCCGCCTTTATCTTCCTCTGCGCCAAAGGCCCAAAAGGTATTTTTATCGGCTTTGTTTACTGGTGTCCCGGTTAAACCAAATAAAAAGGCATTGGGTAAAGCGGCGCGCATTTGTCGGCCTAAATCACCTTCTTGGGTTCTGTGTGCTTCATCCACTAATACGATGATATTTTCACGCTCATTCATATTCGGTTTGGCATCACGGAACTTGTGAATCATTGAGATAATAATTTTACGGGTATCACGCTCTAGCATTTGCTGTAGTTCTTTAATGCTATCGGTTGATTCCACATTAGCGACATCAGCGGCATTAAAGGTGCCGCTAATTTGGGTATCTAAATCGGTTCTATCAACCAATACAATTACAGTTGGGCTTTTAAGCTGGGCAGCACGGCGAAGTTTTTGCGCGGCAAACACCATTAATAACGATTTACCTGAGCCTTGAAAGTGCCAAATTAAGCCTTTTTTAACTTTGCCCTCAATCACACGCTGAACAATTTTATTGGCCCCTTCATATTGCTGAAAACGAGGAATCACTTTAATGCGCTGTTTCTTTTTGTTAGTAGTAAACAACGAAAAGTTACGCATTATATCGAGCAAGCGTTCAGGGCTTAATAAATCGGTTAGCTCTGCACCTACACCCGACAAACCAACAGCACGTGTTAACTGTGCGTCTTCAACACGCCACGGGGCCCAAAACTCTAATGGGCAACGTATTGCACCATAAAACAGCTCACGCCCTTCGGTAGCAAAAGACAAAATATTAGGTACAAATAACTGAGGTACAGCGTTTTCGTAAATGCTGTGTACTTCATTGGCGCCATCTAACCATGTAACTGATGGGCGAATAGGTGTTTTTGCTTCACCCACTACAACAGGAATACCGTTAATCATTAATACCACATCAGGTATTTTGGTTTCCCTGTGGTGGATACGGAATTGGTTAGTTAACACATAATCATTTTGAGTTAAGTCTTCAAAATCGATTAACTTAACCGGCACATGGCGATTGTTTTCACCAAATGGCATGGTCTTTTCACCTGTCATCCAGGCGAAAAATTCTTCATTAGCTTTTACCAAGCCCACTTGATTTACCGAAATTAAAATAGCACGGAGTTTATGGATTACTTCATCAGCCAAATTAGGATTAGCTTCAACCTCTGGATTAAGGCGAATTAATGCTTTAACCAATTCAGATTCAACCAATACTTCATTAACACCACGCCCCAGTTCTTCAGGTGACTGAAATTGCCATTTAACACCAAAAGTTGGTTGTGGCTCTAAAACTTGATTCTTATTGTGAGGGCCGTTTAAGTTAACGCCACTCAACTGATGAATGATGTAGTGTTCCACACTATTTAATTCGGTAAATCCCATACCTAAAACACCTTATTTACTATGCAGTCCTGTAACCTATTTGAATTCTCTAACTGCGTTTGATGGATTTCATTTGTTGTATCAAGCTTACTCAATTCATTTAAAATTCTAAGCGTTAGTGCTTCGGTTGGAACTGGCACTTTTAGATTAAAAAAATCATCTATAGCAACATTCAGCAATCCGTGATTTCTTGCGCCTTCTTTTGCTACTGCTAATATTTGCTGATTTAAGAAACCTGATTCAAAAAGATATTCATAGTACTTTGCAAGATGCTGACTACATTTAGCTTTTAAACAAATATAAAGCGGAGAAACGACACCTTTTTCATAGTTTTTTAGTCTCTTAATCGCCCCAGCAGGATAACCATCTGAATAACTTTTGTTATAAGCGAAATCACCGCTACTTAACAAAAAGTAATTAGACAAGTCTTTGCTTGCAACACTTTTATTGAAGTACTTTTCTTGATTTACAAGCCCATCTTTTGCAGAAATTGTTAGAACATTGCTTGAGATATTGTCTTTATTCTTTTTAGAAATTTTGTCAAACAATTCATGAAGTGGCTTTATTTCCCATGATTTAGGAATTGGTTGCATATTTTTGTATTTAGTTCCCTCCTCATTTAAAAAGCCTCCTAGTAAAAGTTCTCTTGCTTTCACTGTCGCATAGTCTTTTAGCTTTTCCGTAAAACTATTTTCTTTACATCTCACTATATCTAAAGTTTCAAACAATGAAACCAGTTGTAGCTGGATCGTCTTAGGAGGCACCAAAAACTCTTGTGTTTTAAGTGTTCCCCAATTAATTGTTGGAGACAAAGAGCCTACAGAAATGTCAACAGCTTTGTGCATAAAGCTATTGGAGTGCATAAAAAATGGAAAGAGTTTAGGAGATATCACCTCAGGGTTTGCCCTTAACACTAAAGCATGTGCCGAACAGAAACCATCCGTTTCGGCAATTCCCGCTTTTCTCAAATACGCTCTCCTACGACCGAAAATAATGTCACCTTTATAAAACTTCAATTTCTGACCATTGACATCATCAGGAGTGCCACGTCGCTTAATATGAATAGAATTAGAATCTAAATGTTCCAAACCAATATAAACAGTCAATTCGGTATTATTCGGGTCTACTCTTTCGGAAATATTTTTTGCAATTTCTTCAAAGCGGTAACTTTTCCAGCTTGATTTATCCAAAGAGTCAAGAAGTAATGAAGAGGAGTCATTTACATTTGTAGACATTAAAGCGCTCCTTCTAACATTTTTGTCATAGCGATATTCAATTGATTGCCAGAATCTTCCCACTTAACGAAAGCATCTGTAACATTAATTTGTAAATTATCATTTGCCACATTGCTTACATATTGAGCCATGTTAAGACTCGCATTCTTGGAAAGAATCTCATTTATAGAAATAACTTTACAGAATCCGTCAACATCTGAATGGTTTCTGTAAGCTGTAATAATTTTGTCAATGTTATTTTCATCTAGAAATGTAGAAGTTCTATCGTGAGAAACTTCTTTCACTGCATTAATGATTAACACTTTACCTTTCTTATGCTCTTCTTTGTTTGTTTTGGTAATCAACAAACACGCTTCCATAGGTGAGTTATAAAACAGGTTTGGCCCAAGACCAATGACACATTCAACTTGGTCTTGTTCAATCATTTTTTTTCGCATTTCTGTTTCGGCATCACGGAACAAAATACCGTGTGGCCACAATGATATGGAACGGCCATTGCCTAAATCAAGACTCTTTTGAATATGTTGCTGAAAGGCATAATCGGCACAGCCTTGTGGTGGCGTGCCCCAAACATTTCGTCCATGAGGATCACTTTCAAAGGCTTTACGGTCCCATGATTTAATTGAGTAAGGAGGGTTAGCAAGGATTACATTAAACTTTTTAAGCTCATCGTTCTCAAGCAAGCCTGGATTACTTAAGGTGTTACCACGAACAATATCGAACTCTTCGATGCCATGCATAAACATGTTCATACGGGCAATGGCTGAGGTTAATAGGTTAATCTCCTGGCCGTATAATTTAAGGGTGCGGTATTCTTTGCCTTCGTCTTTAAGATGTAAAGCACAGTTAAGTAATAAACCACCCGAGCCACAAGTAGGGTCGTATACTGACTCACCGGGTTGTGGGTCCATTATCATGGTCATTAATTTAACCACGGTACGGTTGGTATAAAACTCTGCTGCGGTATGGCCGCTATCGTCAGCAAACTTTTTAATTAAGTACTCGTAAGCATTACCTAGCTTGTCGTCGGGGACATTTTTTAAGTTAAGTTTGTGCTGTGAGTAATGCTCAATAAGGTTAGTGAGCATGGCATCGGTTAGTCGGTCTTTATTGGTCCAGCTGGCATCGCCAAAAATACCATCTAAGGTATCTGGGTTGGCTTTTTCAATAGCGCGCATGGCGTTTTGCAGTGCTAAACCAATGTTGGTAGTGATTTCACGTACATCATTCCAATGTGCGCCTTCAGGGATTAAAAAGTTATGGTTTTCAGCATAGGCTGCATACTCTAAATCGCCATCGCTTTCTGCGAGTGCGTTTTCAAACTCTTCATCGTATACATCTGATATACGTTTAAAAAACATAAGCGGGAATATGTACTGTTTGTAATCACCGGCATCTATTGTTCCTCTGAGTGCTGTGGCTGCACCCCAAAGGTATTTTTCTAATTCTTGTTGGGTCATCATGCTGATGGCTCCTTGATAAGCAAACTTGTTTCAAATGCTTTATAAATACGGTTAATTAAATTAGTTAATGGCGTTATGTCGCTATGATTAGTATCTAACTGCGACAATTTATTAAACGGTATTCTAATTTTAATTTGATAACCAAAGGCAATGTTAAACAGTGTTCTGTTTGAATTGATGATTTTATCTTGCCACTGGCATTCGCTTTTCCAGTTTGAGCTTATGTGGTCATTCAACAAAGCCTCAATGGTGCCCCACAATTCCCTTTTAACTCTACCTGTGTATTTATTAAAATTTTGTTTGGTGTATAGAGGCTTTTTAAAGTCACTATCACTGAGCCACAGGCCAGTTATATATGACTGCCCCATTATTTTGATATGGTAGCTTTTTTTTGTGCTGTAAAACTGATCATCTATATTTAGCTGGGTATTAAACTGCGGCTCATTTTGAAAAATGTCATACCCTTGGCCTTTGGTATTACCAGGGTAAATATCGACAATTAAGTCACCGGTGTTCGCGTCTATATTAAATAGCAGCTCATTAGCCCACCTTTTAGTAAATGTGGTGCCTAACCTATCTCGGTAGGCTAACTTTTCTACTTTGGTATGCCCATCACAAAACTTTATAAGTGCTGACTCAATTCGCCTGGAAATTGATTTAGCATTAATGGTTTTTAAAGAGCCTATTGGTGTTTCTGGTAGCCAACTAAAATTATGCTCTTTTACTAATTGGATAAAATCACTAAGAAACCTATTTGTATTGGCTGTGGTTTTTTCGAAACTGGCAACTTTAACCGCTATCGCCATTAGCTTTTTCCAGTTTAAATCAACTGGTGTAATTGCTTGTTTGTTGTCTTCAAGGCGTTTGCTTTGATTGGTGAATATATTAAGTATTTGGTTATACAGTTGTGAAGTGCAGTCGATGTTGTCTCTTTTAGCTTCTATAACAATTAAAATATTGTTTATGGTGATGACCATGTCGCAAATAGGGTCGTATTCAGTGTTATAAGTTTGCTGCCAAAAGTCAGACATTACGCTTTCGCTTAGCGACACAGCAAAAACCTGCTCAAATTCTTGTATTTGGCTGGTTCTTTTTTGTATTTCTATTTGTACTTCTGTATCGCCGTCGAGATCTTCAAATAGCCTATTATACAAACCGGAGTTGCTAATAACGGCTTTTAGTACCTCATGAAAAAATAATGGGTCTTCTTGCAAGCATATTGCTAAAGCCCTGGTTAGATCGTTCTCTAACTGGTAACTACGGTTGTCTTTAGCGTATGTTTTAAAAATATTTAAATGCTTATTCATTTACAAAAACCTTTTTAAAACAGCTTTAAACTTCTCTTCAGCTTCCTGGCTTGCTTGCCAGGCTTGTTTTAAATCGGCCATTGCTTCTTCTACTGATGGTAGATTGTCTTCAATTATTTTTTCAACATATAGCGGTATGTTTAAGTTAAAGTCGTTTTCTTTTAGCTCGTCCATTGAAGCAACTTTGACGTAGTTTTCTACATCTTGATAGTTGTGATACCAGTCGTAAATTTGTTGAACGTGGTTTGGTTCTAGGAAGTTTTGTGCACGGCCTACACGAATTTGGTCTGATGCATCTATAAACAGTACTTTGCCTTTTTTATCGGCAGGTTTATTTTGCTTAAACACCATGACACAAGCAGCTAACTGTGTGCCGTAGAAGACGTTAGGCCCTAAACCGATAACCGCTTCTAGCATATCTTGTTCAAGTAACTGCTTACGTATTTTACCTTCGGCGGCTTTTCTAAATAATGCACCATGCGGTAGTACTACTGTCATGCGGCCGGTGCTGTTCATGGATTTAACCATGTGCTGCACCCACGCCATATCACCATTGCCTTTTGGTGGTACACCGGCAATATTTCGGCCGTATGGGTCGTTAGCCCAATTTTCAGCGCCCCAATCCTTTAATGAGAACGGTGGGTTGGCTATTACACAATCAAAGGTTTTAAGACCATCTGCTTCAAAAAAAGCCGGGTTACGCAGTGTATCGCCACGTAATATTTCAAAGTCTTCTATGCCATGTAAAAACATGTTCATACGGGCAATAGAGCTAGACGTTAGATTTTTTTCTTGGCCGTAAAGTTTTAGAGTACGGTAATCTTCGTTGTTATGTTTTAGGTTATCTACACACTCAAGCAACATACCACCTGTACCACATGCAGGGTCATAAACAGTTTCGCCTTCGTGTGGGTCTAAAATCATCCCGAGCAAATGCACTACTGAGCGAGGGGTATAAAACTCACCCGCTTTTTTATTGGTTAAATCGGCAAAGTGTTTTATGAGGTATTCGTAAGCATTACCCAGCATATCAGGATCAACATTTTGGTTGCCTAATATGTACTGTGAAAAGTGTTCCACTAAGTCGATGAGCAAGGCATCAGATAGCTTATTTTTATTGCTCCACTGGGCATCACCAAATATACCGTAAAGATATTCTTGGTTAGCTTGCTCTATGCCTCGTAAGGCGCTTTCAATCGCGGCACCTACGTTGGTGGTTGTTTCACGAATATCTTGCCAGTGGCAGCCTTGCGGGATTTCAAAGCGGTGCATTTCTGGCAGTGCTGCGTAGTCTTCATCGCCATCTGACTCTTCAAGTGCTAGGCGGTACTCCTCGTCGTACACATCAGATATACGCTTAAAGAAAAGTAGCGGAAATATATATACTTTAAAGTCGGAAGCATCTACTGGCCCTTTTAAGATCCAGGCTGCTTTTGAGAGGTACTGCTCTAACTGTGAGAGCGTTATTTTTTCCATTATTAAATCTCGTTGTATTTAACTTGCGATAAGCTGAGAATTTCTAGGCTAGATTATACATTAATGAGCAGAGTAGTTGATGGAAGCTTAATAAATACAATGGCATGGTTTGTTGCTCATATCCATATTAAGCTTTACTGACTCAATCTAACGCTAAACAATCCTTTATTACTGGTAGAGTAAAACAAACTTAATAAATTGAACACTCCTAAGTCAATTTATTAACCCCCCTTTTGCCAGCCAAACATATACACTCCAAAATTAAATAATATTTGTAACGTTATTGGTTACTTATGAAATATCTGGGTTGACAATACCTGTTATTTTAAGACATCATATTTGTGGTGCTTAAAAGGGCGCCTCCCCACCCCAAAGGGAAATCTCCTCAGGAGAACCTAACTATTCAAATTTAACGTTTTTTTCGTCATTGTTTTTGGTGAGGGGTGCACTTTGTTCAATGGCTTTGAGGAGAACGTCATGTCATATACAAATTCAAATTTAATTGCACACGTTAAAAAACGTGCAAAAAAACTACTTAAGCAAAATCGCGATAAACAAAACCCAGAAAAAACACACTCACAATGCTTAGAAGAGTGCTCGAAAGATTTAGGCTATCGTGATTATCACGATTTAATGCAGCAAGCTAATTCGTTGAATAGCAATGCCGTATCCAGTACCTGCTTAATCGATAAATACCCTGAGCTAATTAATAAAGCATTTAATAACTGTATAACAAAAGAGCCAAAAGAAGAGCTTATAGCTAAGCTTTGGGATTTACTGCGTACCCCAATTAATAATGAATCGTCACTAGAAGATATTGAGAAATTAACACGGTGGGGAATTAATAAAGAAACATTGAAGGATTATGGATACTCTTGTCTTGAAAGCAAAAAAACTCAGTACGAAGATTTAGGCTACTTATTGTTGGCGATGGGTCATTACTTCAGGTCTGTGATGGATAACTGTAGGTACCAAATTGCTGAGCACCCTAAATTTACTGATTACTTTGGTCTTTGGCTTCGCTCTATGTATCCAAACTCAAACAGTGAACAAAATAGCTCTACAGTACTCAGCGAATTAAAACAGTTTTATACGTTTAATGAAAACGAGGAGTTATTTAAAGGCGCCACCAGCTGGGCGCCAAAGTGGTGGCTTAAGGAGCAAGGCCGTATTTAAGCTTTTAAGCTTAATATTAAAGTAATAGATCTAATAGAAGGGTAAGCTTGGCCTACCCTTCTATATATTAATAATCGAGCTGCTAAGGCTTTTAACACAAGTAAAGGTTTACCTAATACTAGTACAACTTAATCTATCTAAATTAAAATGATTAGGTGACTACATCAGCCTACCCCCTTTCACCTATTCTTTCCATTATCCAATCATCTACTTCTGACTCAACCCAAGCCACTGACTTAGCACCTAACGATACTTGCTTAGGAAAAGTACCCTCAGAAATAAATTTATAGATACTCGAGTGACCCAGTGATGTTTTTGCCATCACTTCTTTCAGTTTAATTAAACGCATGGAATTTCTCCGGTTGGTTATTAGTACATAACCTTTCCGGGGGCAGTATTTTTTTACGCCTTCCAAATGAAAAACTTACACATATACATCACTAACTTGCATAAACCACTTAAGAGGAATTAATAATGCAAGGTCAACAGTCGTTATATGAATTCAAGCATCCGGTAAATGATAAACAGATACTAGAAGCTGCTGCCTACATCATCGCTCAGAAGCAGTTTAGAGATGGTGTATTAAATAGCCCTAATGATTGCGAAGAGTACTTGAAACATAAGCTAGCAATACATGAGCATGAAGTTTTTGCCGTACTTTTTTTAGATAGCCAAAACCGCATACTAGAGTTTAAAGAACTCTTCAGAGGCACTATTAACGCAGCTAGTGTTTACCCTAGAGAAGTCGTTAA
>CETM01190781.1_pt1 | contig 16207 bp, 9 predicted proteins | sample 361451 | NCBI WGS metagenome assembly CETM01 (sample SAMEA2622690, study PRJEB7988) | marine metagenome | isolation source: saline water (ENVO:00002010), including
TTATCGCTGAGTGATGCGAGCTTTGTCATGTGCTCGGAATAATGCACCCCGGGATTTGTAGTCTGACAAGTTCCAAAGTCACCGCGGATTTCTGCAGGCGCTTCAGGTTTTGGGTCAAACATTTCAAAATGCGTTGGACCACCATCCATCCAGATCAGAATGCAACGTTTGGCGGTTCCAACAATCGGACCACTGTCATTTGCCTGAGCCTTTAAACGCAGTGATTCCGTCAAACTTAAACCAGCACCGAACATTCCCCCTAAACCGAGCTTGAGAGAGTGACGCCGAGTCATACCTTCGCAATTTGAATACTTCATGGTCCAAACTTTGTCTTATTTAATTGAGTTGTACTACTTTAATCATACCCCACAACAAAAAGTCGCGGAATACAAATCACCTAACGAGATCAATCTTATCTTCTGATGTGTGCATGCCAGCGGAATCTCGAATCGTGGCACGCAGTACGATAGGAGCATTGACTACTATATTTTTAGTATCGGTAAACTGAATATGGATCACGCCACTATTATTATTGGCTGCCACAGAAACTGGAGATGCGGACACCCCTTTTAGGTGGGTTGGCATGACAACCTCAACCAATACCTCACCTTTCAGCTCTCCTCGATTCACCGTAAATGGAACATCTAAGTTCTTGCCGGGTTCGAATCTTGCCGACTCGACCATACTGGTAATCGAGGACAGGGATGGCGAGATAAAGCAGATGATTTGATCATTTTGTGCACCAGAGGAATGGCTCACGCGATGTTTCGTTCCGTCATGGTCCGTAATCGTCGCTGCTCCACAAACCACCATTCGTGCAGTACGGCCAGGTTGCATCCATGGTGCAAGCTGAATCGCATATTCATATTGAGTCGCTCCGGCCGGCACAATGACTTTGCCTCCGGTCACTCCCTGAAGATGGCGGATTTGACGATCTGACATCGCAATCTCAATCGGCCCATCGTACCCAGTCCGTTCAATATAAAGCGTCTTCTTAAACGTCGAGCCACGGTGAGCATAGTTGGTATCGAAGGTTCCAAACAACTTAAAGGGAGTCGCGATGGCGATCGCCAGTTTCAATCTCCGGAAGCCCTTCCAATCGGCGGTGGCTTCTAACGTCTCCGCAACCTTTGGCTCTTCACCTTCCTGAACTTCGTCTGACAGAATTTCCGCGCGACCGATCACTTCGAGTTCGTAGGTACTGATCTTCGTCAACTCGTCACAAGTGAGTGTCACATCGGTATCACTTTTACCTTTGGCGATTGTATTGCCTTCAATCGTCACGCCGGCAGGCAAACCCCGAAACTCCAACTGAATTTCTTCGGTCAGGCCACCACTACGTACGGCGGTAACTTTGATTTTTGCTGTTGCTTTTCGAGTCAGAGTCAATTCACTTGCCGGCAGCGAAAGTGAGAATTTTTTCTCGGTTGATGGCTCATTACACACGACCCGGTAACCAAAGTTCTCCCCGCCCCGACTCTTAAACCGATCTGATACGACGACCTGATAGGTACCGGCTGCTTTAAACGTGTATTTCAAATACGAGTCTGTGTTGCCTTTTCCAATGTCATCGTTGCTGGCCAGCAGCACATCGTCCATATCATAGATTTCCAGAATTGAATCCAGATTGGATCCCAGGCGAGCAGCTCGCAAGTCAAACTCAATGGTCTGTCCCTCTGTCGCTCGAACCATCCAACTTTCGCGCCTGCCGGCTTCGGCTATTTTGCCATTGAGCACGGCTGGAAATTCGATGATGGGTCGGGAGTGATGGAAAATAAATTCCGGATAGTCACTGACTTCCAATGCGACTTGCTGCCCGCCAGGCATCGTCACGGATTGGACGTCGGTAGTACTGTCGAGTAAAACCGGGTGAGTTGTCGAGGGAGTCTTTTGCCCAGATAACTGCAGGCTCACACGAGTCCCTCGCTTGCCACCAAGCGGAAAGACGTGGTCTATCACTTGCTGGTCGGTAATCGTTAAACGATATACATAGTTCTGTAAGCCTCCGAACTGGCTGTCATGGATGCGTACATGATGCAATCCATCGGCTTGTGCTTCAAATCGTAAAAAGGAATCGTTCTCAAAGTGATCTACGTTTTGAGCAACCGACTCACCCTGAGGGTCAATCACTTCAATTCTCGAGTCTAGCGGATATCCAAGTCGGGATGACATGACTTCCACGGTATAAGACTGACCACGAACGGCATCAAATTGCCAAAGATCCACGTCTTCACGAGGAAAGATTCGGCCATTAATCGTCACAGGCAAGTCGACTTTTTCCGGAACTGCCGTTCCATCGATCTCTGCTTCGATGACTTCTGGAAGATTACCAATAACAAATGACTGAGCTGGTACGATGCCCTGACTCGTCCACACTCGCCAGTAGTGCGTCCCTATCTGAGCATTATCAGCAACCTTGAGAGAGGCTTGATTATCAACCGGATAATCTTCTTTGGCCTGCGATGCCGGCATGGCAATGCGGGGACCTTCAAACCAAAGTGTTTTTGGCAAGCGTTGCACATTCGCTGACGCCTCAATATCCGCACTCAGAAATTCAAGAGGTGCCTCGTCAAAAAGATTAAAACCACCAATGCGGACATCGACAGTTGTACCCTGCTGAGCACCGGCGGGGAAGATATAGGATATTCCCGGTGGATCGGCTTGTAACGTGCTGACCGTTAAAACGATCAATATGATCTGCCAAAAACAGTCTTTGATCCGCGACGACATGGCACTCTCCTTACGACCTAAAAGAGCCCTGGAATAACTCGCCCGGTTCCGGGCACGATCGGTACGGGGCGTCCCTCAGGAGTAAGAAACTCGCGTTCAGGATCGATTCCCATGCCGTGATAAATCGTCGCCATCAGATCTGCCGGGCCGAACGGAGTCGTTGCCGGACGTTCTGCTCGTTCGTTGGATGCGCCAATTACACGTCCACCCTGAACGCCGCCACCAGCCAGAGCAATAGCACAGCTCGGGCCCCAGTGGTCACGACCAGCGTCTTTGTTAATACGTGGCGTACGACCAAATTCACCCGTGACCAAAACCATCGTCGTATCCAACATCCCGCGCTCATCCAAATCTGTTAAGAGCGACGACATGGCAGCATCGAGCTTGGGTAATAACTCATTTTTAAGCACGTGAAAATTGTTGTAGTGGGTGTCCCAATCGATATGATTTACGAAGGCACAGCGAACGCCTGCCTCTATCAGTCGTCGCGCCATCAGACATGACTGGCCAAGCATATTCCGACCATATTTGTCACGGACAGCATCCGATTCGCTATTGATATCAAACGCAGCCTTCGTCGCTTCTGAAGTCATCAGATCGAAGGCTTTTTCCTGAAATGTCCGCATGGCCCGAGCGCCTTGATTTGCCTGTGTAACCGCAGCCTGCTCATACCGATTGATTGTCTTCAGTAAAGCACGACGATCATTCAATCGTCGTGATTGAACTGCCAGCGGTGGAGCAAGATCCGGAACTTTGAAGTCCGGTGCATTAGGGTCTGCCCCGACAACAAATGGTGTGGCCGACGAACCTAAATAGCTCGAGCCGGCACTGTTATGCATGCGAGGTAGACAGACATAGGGTGGAACGCCGCCTCGCGGACCCAGCTCTTTGCCAATCACCGCTCCGATACAGGGCTTTTGATTATTCGGCTTTAGCCCACCATTAAACCCCGGCCCGGATGGATATCCTGTCAGCATAAAGTGATCGGCCTGCCCGTGATTACTATTGGCATGCCCAAACGATCGTACCACTGAAAACTTGTCATGGACCTTTGAAATCTTTGGCAGGTGCTCACTGATTTGAACTCCCGGAACCACACTTGAAATCGGTGAAAAATCTCCACGGAACTCAGCCGGAGCGTCGGGCTTCATATCCCACGTGTCGATCGTGGAAAGCCCACCCTGTAAAAACACAATAATCAGTGATGTATCTTTGGTTTCAACACCATTGGCTCTGAGGCGAGCTTCATGCTCCAGCAAGCTGGGAAGCGTCAGCCCCATACCAAATGCACCAGTAGCACCAAATCGCAGCATGTCCCGCCGACGAATACCATCACAAAATCGTTGATTACTCATCTTCCTAACCTCTTAATGGTTAAATAAGAACTCGAGTGAATTCATTACACTCCAGGTGACATCCTCTAGTCCGAGCTGTCTTTCCTGAGCCTCGTCGAGATACTTAACTGCTGCTGTTAATTCTTCAGCGCTGGGATACCGCGCAAAACAGGTAAGGTAAATCTCTTCGACCGCACTTTTATTATCGGCAAAATTCGCCGCAATCGCACGAATTCGACCATCCTGATGACTCAATTTCTTTTGAATTGCCGGTGAGTTTATCACATGTAACACCTGGCTAATTGTGGGTTCACTAACACGTTCACACTCACAGGCCGTTGCCCGAACCGGACGTCCAAAGACCTTCAGGAAGTAATTCGGCACCGAACTATCCCACAATTCAATCGCTCGACTACCTGCCGGTACACCCTCGAATTTTTCGGGTCTTCCTGTGACTTGCGAGATGGCGTCGAGCAACACTTCCGCTTCGAGTTGCTTAAATAGGTATCGGGAGTAATTCTGTTCATCACGCTGATTGGTTGGATTCACATCCGGAGACCGCTGATAGGTTGCACTCATCAGGATTGTTTTTACCAACTGCCTGAAATCAAATTCGGCATCCACAAAATGCGCCGCAAGTGAATCAAGCAGAGCGGGGTTGGTCGGCGGATTTGTCATACGCACATCATCCACCGGTTCGATGATTCCTCTTCCCAGAAAATGTGCCCACGTACGATTGGCGACGTTTTTCGCAAACCAGGGATTTTCAGGCGACGTCATCCATTCGGCCAGAATCAGGCGACGGTCGCCCTCCGGAGACTGCTCCGGCATGTCCGTCCCTAACGCATAAGCGTTAATCGACTCGCCTGTTCGAGGATGCTTAGTGACAGGACTGCCGCTGGTAAGTAACATCTCTCCTGCTTTGGATGGTTTGTATTGAAGCTGAGTAAAGAAAGCCTGCATACCAAAGTAATCCTTTTGCCCCCAGCGGTCATAAGGATGATGATGGCATTCTGCACATTCAATCCGAACTCCCAAAAACACCTGACTTACCGTGCTCGCTCGTTTATTGGCGGACGGCACTGCTTTATAAAACAATCCGGCAGGCGACTCGCGTAATGGTCCTTCAGCAACAAGGAGTTCTCTGGCAAATCTGTCCAGCGGTTTATTAGCCTGAAAACTCTCACGAATCCAGTTGTAGTAGAGAAACGCATTTTCATGGCCTAAGGCAAGACGGTCTACTCGTAGTAAATCCGCCCACTTCAGGGCCCAGTAGGTACTAAATTCTTCGCGAGCAAGCAACTGATCGATCAGTTGCTCTCGCTTGCTCTCTGACTTGGAGTTAAGAAAGGTGCGAGCTTCAGCGGCCGTCGGGAGCGTACCAATCGTATCGATATACACACGCCTGAGAAACTGCTCGTCATCGCAGGGGCCGGACGGGATGATGTTTAGCTGCTTGAGGTTTTGCAGAACATGCCCATCGATGAAATTAGCCTGTTTTGATTCGGGAAAGGATTCGAGTTGATCTGAGCGAGGGACAAACACCTGCAGTACGTCCACCTGGCCCATATAAGTTGCCATAACAGCGGCGGTCCCGGGGGACTGACCGGCTGTCACATGTCCCAGTGCATCTACCACTGCCTGATTAGGTGAATTGGTTTGAAACTGAGTAAGCTCCGTAACGTCAATTTGCCGGCCATCTGAGAGGGTCGCCAATGCTCGTAATTGTTGCGTTTCCCCCATCTTGAAAACACGTGTTCCCGGTGTCAGTTCAAGACTAACGACTGTTGGATCTGCATCCGTCCCAACAGGTAATCCCTGCGTGATCCAATCGAGCATCGTACGATATTCAGGACGATCCGGAGCGATCGGGACGCCGCCACCATGAGGTGTGCCTCCGCTCATTTTCCTTAGTAATAAACTTGATGCCGGAGCACCGGGAAAGACGCGTCGCCCTCGCCCTTCCATCGCAATCGCCTGGTAATCGGCCAGTGGATCAAAGCCGAATACGGAAAGCTTGAAACCGTTCTGACCCTCCGCCTTGCCATGGCATCCCGAAGTATTGCAACGATAACGACTGAGGATCGGAATGATGTCATTCTCAAAATTAAGCGTTAATCGTGCTTGGGTATGTTTCGTAGTAACAGGCACCGTGATTTCATGTTTTGCCGCTGCGACAGTTACCGTTGCCTGACCATCGATGCGACTTCTCAGGACACCCTGGCTCGATACCACGGCATTGGTGTTACTGGAATGATAGGTCGCCGCATGCGTTAGATCCATCGGCCGGCCCTCTTTGTCAAAGCCCGTAACCAGCAACTGCATGGAAGCATCTTTGCCTTCCAAAAGCACCTCAGCCGGTGTCACTTCGATGCGAATATAGTCCGCTGCCTGAGCGCGCATCGGTAGGACAACAAAAAGAGAAAACATTACGACGAAAAACGGGCGGAGGCGTCTCATAAGTTCTATTCTAGTCTAAAAACCAGTGTCGACTAAATAGAATTAGGCTCGTTATTGACGGCTCTTGATCTGATCAATCGCATGGAGGAGCCCACGCTGAGTGAACGCCGGTTTAGATGCGTCAACAAAGGATTCCAGCTTTTCGAAACTCTTTTTAGCTCCATAAACCGCCAGTAATTCAATTGCGTGATTTTTGATCTCGCCCCGTTCCGAGTCAAGCAATGGAAGCACAGCAACATTACGATCGAAAACACCAGGACGCTGACCGGACAGAGCAGCATGGTTAAGCCCTGAAACACCTGAACGCCTTCCCAGTCGCTAATTGATTTCATCGCCACCAGAAAGATAGCGACAAGGCCTAGCGAAGTGAGAATTGCCAACGCCGAACAAAAGACGACCAGAATTTTTAAGCCAGATCCTGCTCGTCGTTCAAAAATCATTTGTCACAACTGAGGGTGTGCATTGGGAGTTTGCATGGATGTCGTTTGTTACTCAGCTTTTGGCCACAGTGCGTATCCCTGGACCTTTGTGCGCACCTGCCAAAGCGTTTTACCAGCTGTGATATAGAGCGTCTTCATGTCGGATCCGCCAAAACAACAATTGGTAACCATGTCTTCCGGTACACGAATGATGCCGAGTGATTTCCCCTCTGGCGAAAAAACATACACACCCGCCGGGTTGTCGAGATTCTGGTTAGGGTACTTTCTGTTAGCCCCTGCTGTGACATACAAATTGCCTTCACTATCGAGACACATACCATCCCCGCCACGACCTTTTCCAAAATCATGAAACTCCTTTGGCTTGCCTGTTGTCAGGCCCTGATCATCTAAATCAAATGCCCAGAGTTTGCGTTGAGGAATCGTGGGATGATTGTCGACAACATAGAGTCGCTTCTCATCCTGACTGATCGCAATTCCATTGGGACGGGCGACAATTTTGTTGTCGAGCACACGGACTAATTCAGTTCCATCGGAATTGACGCGGTAGACTCCCTCAACCCCGTCAAGCTCCAGGACGCTACGATCTGGCGAATAGAAGGGGTCCGTAAAGTAAATGCGGCCAGCCTTGTCGATGCACAGGTCATTGGGACTGTTAAATCGCTTGCCGTTATAGTTACCAACGATCACCGTTTGTTCTTTGCTAATTGGGTCAATGCGCACGATCCGGCGACCGCCCAATCCACCTTTTTCATTGCCCTGACATGCAATCAAAAAACCTTTTGCATCAAACATCAGGCCATTGGATCGACCGCTTGGGCGGAGGAAGGTATCCGCAATGGCTGCTCCGGGAGCCAGCCGCAAGATTCGGTTGTTTTGAATGTCTGAATAAAAAACACTGCCGTCCCGGTGGTAGGCAGGACCTTCTGTGAATACCAATTCATTGACTGCTGTCACTTCAGAATCAACCACCGCAGGAGTGTCCTGAGCAGGTAGGGTTTGAATTGGGGTGATTACGAGCAAACCAAACAATAACACAATGGAGTATTTCATCTCTACTAAACCTGAATCCAAGAGGAAGAATCTATTTCCGTCATTGTAAACCCACAAGACCGATAAACAGGTAGACAGTTGAACAATTAGACAATTAAACCGTTAGGAGCTGTTGCTCGGCTACAGTGTGTAAGATCACAGAACGCTGCGTTCAACCAGGTCCAATTATCTAGTTGATTAAACGATGGACGGTGGTTTGGAAGGTGCCGTCCAGGTTGAGATCGATAATACGAAAACCCGGAGCTGCATTATCGACAGCGAAGTCTGCCGAATTGGGCTTAAACTGCACGCAGGTACTAGGAGTCGTAAAAACATCCGCATGAAAAATCTGGGTGTAGAATTCCTGATGCACGTGACCGCAGACCACCATTTTGATTTGATCGAAGTCTTCCACCAAATTCGAGAACACTCCGAGGGACACCAATGACAACTGATCCACCCACTGACTTCCTACGAACACGGGCGGATGGTGCATGAAAATAGCAACTGGTCCCGGGGCATTCTCAACAGCTTCTCGTAACCAAACCCATTGGCTGCCGGCCAGATCCCCCTCAACAGCACCCTCGATCAATGTATCTAATCCAATCAGTGTCCAGCCATCAACTTCGTCAATAAACGATGCGCTCTCGGGATCATCCCTTAGCATCGACCCAAACACGCTTTGCATTGGCAGGCGAGTATCATGGTTACCAGGTATCACTCGCAGGCGATCACCCCATGACGCCAGCTCTAGCAGAAGCTCTCGATATACCGATTCTTCTTCGTCATGAACCAAATCACCGGTCACAATCAGACGGTCGCAATCCGCATGATGCTCAAGCAGGTAATCCCGCATCTTCAGAAATGCTGAACGAGTGTCCTGTTCCAATAGCAACGGACCTTCTGATTTCACAAGGTGAAGATCCGTGATTTGAACAATTTGTGTCATTGCAGAAACTACTCGGAGGCCTCTTCCTCTTTAGGCGTCGTGGTGATGAATAACGGTTCACTGGTATAGGTGGATTTCATCACAAAGTTGAGCGACACATTGGCCATAATACAAAACTGCTGACGCTCAGCCTGTTCCAGAGTATCATCTGCAACCAGAGTCACATGGCCTTTCAATTCGCCTTTGGTAAGCAGAATCTTGCTCTTATTGCCATCCATTTTCACACCCTTGGGAAGCGAATTACCCCAGATGACGTTGAGATGCTGATAGATCACATCTAAAGAAACGTTCGCATCAAAACCTTCTGCTCTCACCAGCTCGACATCGATCTTAATTTCGTCACCCGGTTTCAGATTCACTTCAGTCGTACTTACTTTGATATTACGAATATCACTTGGTTTTTGAATCGAAACGGTGTAAACATCGACCGGATAATGATTGCGGCCTCCTCCCGGCATGTAGGTTTCCTGATAAGGAACTGCATCAATCAACAATTCGGTCATGACACCTTCCGCTCCTTCCATCTGAGCGCTGCCGTAGATACGGACATGCTGAGCGTCGAAGGGCGAGTCGCTATTCGCGGAAAATATAATACAGCCATCCTGGCCACTTGCCAGAATCTTTCCAGCTGTCGCCGTCACGCCTGTGGGCAGATTCTCCGCGTGAAGCTGTATGTCCCCTTTGAACCCGTTCATTCGTTTCGCTCGAACAAACAAAACGCCTGATGTCCCTGGTGTTGTCAGTGTCTTATCGGTGTCTAAGGTTAATTCAAATGTCGGAGCGCTACGGCTAATCTCCAACGCATAAACATACTCCGCTCCACCGCGTAGATGTCGATCATAAATCGAGACGTGATAGACGCCGTCGGCCGGTACGACGAAGTTGTCATACTTCGAGTCCCAGTTAGGTCGACGACCAAAGGTATAATCATCTGACGCATACAATCGTGCACCACCTTCATTTTCGATGTAGATAAAGCTATCGAGCATAGATTGGCTACGGCGTGCGATCACCTCAAAGGACAGCGTATCACCTTTCTTCGCTTCAAACCGGTAATAGTCAATATCTGCCTCTTTATCCATCCGCCCATTCACAACCGCCGGGACTTCGATCTGCTGAGCATGTTCAATATCATCATTGTCATCGCCTTCTTCAACCAGCACCTTTTCGTTACTTACATAAACCGGAATCGGATCATATAAACTGCCATCAGGTGCCGGCAGTGAAAGCCATTGGCGACCCTGATTTAAGGCTAGCGGGAACGGATCAAAACTTGCCTTCGTTCCCGGTTCCAGACTATCACCAATTAACTCGAATTCGGCAGGTTGGTCAGCTGCAATCGCCAGCGGAAAGGCATTAGTGGGAAACGGCCGATCAATAACTTCGATCGCATAATTCCAATAGGCATTCGATTTATAGCGAACGTCGCGAACTTCAAGATAGTATTCGCCGGTCTGGGGGATGTCGACAACCAGATAGGGGTCCGCTGCAAAGTAATTATCACAAGCGGCAATCGTTGAACCCAGATGATTCTTAATTGTGATAATCGGATCCGCATGTGTCTGCAGATCATGGATGCGATCCTGTAGCCGCATACAACGGCAGTGGATTACTAGCTTTTGTCCACTCTCGGCGGAGAACTTAAAGTAATCCAGATCCTCGTTCTTTTCAAAAGTTCCGGTCAGCGTCGCCGGAACCTGAAATTCCTTAGCGCCCTCCATCGTATCCGTCTTGGTATCATCCCAAACGACTTCATCGCGAGTGATCACAATCTGTCCAACCGTAGAAACCCCACGGTCCGTAAACATCTTGAAATCGCGCACGCCCGGCTGAGCGTCCGGCGTAGCCGTAAACTTAATCGTCAGGCTCGTGAGCGACGGTTCTTTAACTTCTTCCCCATCTTTTGGTTCTGGTGGATCCGGGTGAATGACGACACCCGTCACACCGTGACCTGACACCATCACCTTATTGGCTCCCCACATACTGTAACGCGATTTCACTACCATCTCGGAGGTAGTGCCGACCTGAATGGCAATGGGCTGGAGTGTCATTAACATCGGATATGATGTCTGGGCAATCGCACTACCCGCAACCATGATTAATATCAGAAAGCTTGGGCCAATTCTTCTCACGTGCTTCTTTCCTCTCTCGAATCTACTGCACTACCGTACGTAGATGAATTCTTTTGCATTTATCAAAGCCCACAGCACATCGCCAAGACCTTCTTTGCGTTCGGCAGCCTCACCCACAATGCCTTTACATACAACCAGCTCTTCCTCAGTTGGTGAGCGAGACCAGGTTGCAACAAACAAAGCGTTGATAATCTCGTCATCAGATTTTTCAGCAGCCAGCAGTTTACCCAGACGGCCGTTCTGATCATCAATTTTGGCGTTGATCGTATCACCGTTAAGCGTGTGTAAAGCCTGTGCCAGATTCTCATCCGGAGCTCGTTCGCATTCACAAACACTCGTTCGCCGTGGCTTGCCAAATGTCTTTAGGAAGTAGTTCGGATAATTCGTATCCGGAAGTTCAATCGCTCGAGTGCCGGCTGGCAAGTTCTGGAATTTCGTTGTCGTATCTGTCGCTGTATTAATCGCATCAAGCAACGGCTCTGCCGCTATCCGTTTCACTTTGTAAAAGGCATAGAATTTACCGGCCGACTTATTGAGCTCGGTTGGCTGCGATGACAATTGGTAAACTCGCGAGTTCATGATCACTTTAACGAGTTGTTTAACGTTGTATTCGTTTGATTCGAGATAATCAGCCAAAGCTGCAAACATTTCTTCGTTGGTTGCGGGATTTGTCGATCGCAAATCATCGACTGGTTCAACCAGCCCGCGGCCGAGCAGATAACTCATGTATCTGTTAACAATACTCTTTGCAAACCAGGGGTTTTCTTCAGATGCTAACCAATTGGCCAGCGGGATACGACGGTCCAGCGGATGCTCCATCTCTTCTCCGTGAAGCACCGTCGGAACCATATTCTTCCCTGTACGAGGATGTTTGGATTCTCCCGATGGCTGAACGACCACGACACGCTCGCGTCCGAACAGACCGAACTCTTCGCTGTTTTTAGTTCCAACCCGCGAGAAAAATGCTGCCATACCGTAGTAGTCAGCCTGACTATAAGATTCAAACGGATGGTGGTGGCACTTAGCACATTCCAACCGAATGCCCATAAACAACTGACTCGTGGATTCCGTAAGTGCCGTGGGATTGCTATTAATCTGGTAGTAGTTCGCCGGCCCATTCATATACAGCGAACCTTTGGCTGTAATAATTTCTTTCACAAACTTATCGATGCCCTTGTTCACCCGGAAGGATTCACGAATCCAGTTGTGCAACGCCCACATCCCCTGTTCACCAAGATTGTCAGTGCTATTGCGAATCAGGTCCGACCACTTCAACGTCCAGTAAGCAGCATATCGATCGTTATAAATATCCAGGGCCGGATCACCTGTAAGACCCAGTAACTGGTCGATGAGTTTTTCACGTTTAGCCGGATCTTCGCGCGACACGAAAGCTTCCACTTCTTCGGGCGTTGGTAAACTACCGATCGCATCGAGATACGCTCGACGTACAAACGTGGCGTCATCACAAATCGGAGACGGGGCGATACCAAGCTCCTGAAATTTACTGATCGCAAATTCATCAATGAAATTATTGTTCTTCCACTCCTGCAGGTCAGGCTGTTCACTATACGGTGTCGTCACCATGCAAATCTCGGCCTTGCCCTCAAACCTGACCATCACGCCAGCCTGTCCCAGACCGTTGGTTTCGATCAAACCGGATTCGCTCACGGACAGCATGCCTTCATCGAGAGCATCATAGCGACAAAGCTGTGTCACATCCCGTAATGTATCATCGGCATATTTAGCGACCACTCGAAGTTGCTGAGTCACGCCGACTGTAGCCACTCGGCGCTTAGGAAAGACTTCAATGGAGACGACTTCGTTTGGTTCACTCACCGGCGCCGGTGCTCCACCTTTAAGCCAATCCACCAGGGTGTCATACATCACTGACCCTTCAGTGAGTCGTCGTCCGCCACCATGTGGAGTTTTCATCGTTGGCTTTAGAAGAAAGAGACTGTTGGTCGGTTCGATAAAGTCAATCCGCCGCTCCAGTTCATCTTTGACAATGCCCTTGTAATCAATGCGGGGATCAAAGCCAAACACAGACAGAATAAATCCGCCTTTACCATGCTGGCTGGCATGACAGGCTCCCATATTACATCCTGCTTTTGACAGGATCGGCCGGACCGAATAATCAAAGTCCACTTTCGTTGTATCAGCAACTCCTGCCACTGTGACGGTGATCGAAGTCTGCCATGGGCCCAATGAAATCTGAATGTCGGCCGTTCCATCTGCTCTGGCCTGCACGAGACCGGTCGCATCGACGGTCACCACCTCTTCGTTACTGGATGTATAGGCAGCTTTCTGAGTCGCATCCTCGCTGGTCGGATCAACTTTACCGTCTATCAACTGAGTGAGAACAAGCTGTGTTTGAGCATACTTACCATTTAGTTGTACCGCGGGTGGATGGACAGCGTACTCAGCAGCCACCACCGGTAGTGCAATTAGAATAAGCAGCAGACTAAACGTTTTTTGAATGCGCATCATCATTCAGGAGGTGGGAGGAATAAGGTGGGATTAAAGCTACCTATATTCTAATTGAAAACATGCCGGTAGCCGGATAGATATTACGTCCTGTCCGGTGATTATTTTTGAATGCTACTTCGCCACAGCCCAATCGATAGCATTTTTCAACAAAATACTCATTTGCGGCTGCTCGAACTCACCCAAATGGCCCAATGACGTATAAAATGCCTTGCCACCAAACTTAGTTTTGTTCGTCCAGGCAATCGGTTCTGTTGGCTCACCATCGATCGTGCCTGCAAGAATCGCCTGTGTGGAGTCCGCAATCGGATTCACAATGTAAAGTGATCCGGTACCATCAAAGCTACCTACGTCGACCCCTTTAAGAATGGGATGATCTGCAACCTGCTTAATAGTGACCTCTTTGCCTGCTCCATGATGTCCGGTATAGCTGCCGCCCCAGACTTCTGCATCAAAGCCTTCCCAGACCAGATGGCCCTCAGGTGCTTCAGCTCCCCGGAGTGAAAAAGCGTGATTCGCCGTACGAATTCCGACAACGGGTTTACCCGCTTTGATATGTTCCTGCACAGCAAGAAAATCTTCTTCTTTCAATGCCCGGCGACGCACGCTAACCAATAGCACATCCGCATCACGGACTGCCGTTGCCGTCCCGGGAATATCATTGCGTTCACCCTTGCCCTCTTCGTCACAATGTAAAATCGTGACTTTGTAATCTTTCCCTAAATGTTCCAATGCAAATTTGGGCAATGTCTCATTGGTTACGTATTCCCGCTCAGCCACCAGCATCACCACGTGCGGGCGAGTGTCGTTCTTAAATTGAAATGGTTCATCGCCCAACAACTGGTCACTAGTGATGGTGGGGCAAACCCACTTTTCAATATGCTCGATAATCAAATCGGTTCCGGTGAAGTGACTCACAAACGGCTTCATTGCCGGGTTATACATCGTATCTGTCAAGTCCCGACAAAGGACGACGTTCTTTCCATTGGACGCTAAACGCCGTAATCCAAACGGACGCCCCAGAACACACATGTTTGTGTGAACGCCGACGAGTATGACATTCTTAATCCCTTCGGCTTCCAGTACGTTCCAGATCTCAACGCCACTATCGCTGATGACATCATTCTTATGGATGTCAAGCAAATCAGTCTGTTTCGTCCAGGGTGCACGTGGATTAAGACCTTTGGCGGCCAATTCCTTTGCCCAGGCTTCATGCTCGGCAGGATCATCGTCTTCTCCACCATCGGTTTGATCGATGGGATAGACACCCTGTTCTTCTTCCGGAATGCTATAACACCACTCGGCAATTTCAGCCGGTAGATTTCCCGCCTTCGGAGCAGACTGTGCTCGCTTCCGCCCCGGATGACCTTCATAAGGTTTCATACAACTGCTGGGAGCATGAATAATCAATGAACCATTCTTGCGAGCGGTCCTTAGGAAACGATTCATTCGCGGTGCCAATTCCGCACCACGACGCGTTGCGTTCAGGCAGTGATGTAAGTCCCACATATCACAAACAATGACTGCGGTCTCGGATGCCTTCCAGCCTTCCTGGGTATAGACAGGCTGAAAGCGAACATTTTCCTGAGATGTCGGAGTTAATGATCTCTTGGTAATGTCATAGCTACCTTTATCTGCAGCAATGGCAAAGGTGGAGGTAAAGAGAATAAGTGCGGTGAAAGCCGATTTGAAATGCATGGTAATAATTCGTAGAAAGCAAGGGACAAAACTAGTTCTAGCTTCTTCGTTTATACCATAGGTTAAAGTGGACTTTAATTGAAAAGACGATCTGCTCAAGCCAGGAATACTTACTGCTCTTGGGCTGGCGATTCTTCCCTGGGCGATTCTTCCTTGGGCGTTTCCAGCAACGCTTTTACCTCCACGTTAAACTGATCCCAGACTGCTTCATCAAAATCAGAGGTTCGCTTAGATTCACTGTTAAATTCAAAATAGAAGTTTCCATCACGTTTCACAGTTGTCTTACTCGTTCTGCCTGTCGGAGTGCGAACCGTTTCAATGATATACTCGTCAGTTTTAGGTACAAAGCCGGGTGTAAAAAACCAGCGGATTGTAAGAGGCTCCAACTTGGAAACGAGGCCGATTTGATATCGATAACTATTTGGAGATTTTGTGGATCGAGCTTTGCTTAAAGAAACCCCTAAGAATGCATCATATTGCCCATCAACCACTGTCATGAAATATCCATCCTCTTCAAAGATTTTATTTATCCCTTTCACCATGCCAGTCACCGGATCAGCCTGGAAAATCGACTTATTTGATGTAGAAGTTGCCTCTATCATTCCATCACTTGTTACGCGCTTCCGTACTCCGGTTGCATTCGAAATGGAGCTGAGGCCTGCGTATATGTACTTGAAAGTTTCGACATCCAGATATTGCTTTGCCCCGTCTGCGGATAACTTGACTGGGGTAATTTTTTGGAATGGAGTAATTTCAAATCCCTTTAAAGCCGATTCACCATTGGCTTCCGCATTAAATAATTTGTACTGTCCATCCGTTTTTTTTAACTCCATCAGGATTGCGACTTTATTTTTTTCGGTCACACCAGAGACGATTAGGAAATCGCCTGACTTTTCCCATTTCCCAATCAAATCATCGTTCTTGATTCCTATCGAACCCAAAAACTCTCCA
>CETM01024195.1_pt1 | contig 16196 bp, 15 predicted proteins | sample 361451 | NCBI WGS metagenome assembly CETM01 (sample SAMEA2622690, study PRJEB7988) | marine metagenome | isolation source: saline water (ENVO:00002010), including
TATAAGCTTTTGGATCAACTTTGCTTAAATAGTCTAAAAGCCTTTTTCTCTGATTTACTGACCTAGATAAACCACGAGTAGAATGCTTATCTTTTTTAAATTTTTTAAAATGATCTGAAAGTTTTTGAATTTTTTGGCTTAAAATACCAATTTGAACCGAAGTAGAGCCAACATCATTTTTGTGTATTGCAAGATCTTTGATAATATCTTTTTTTAATTTCATTTTCTTTTATTCTTATTTATTAACTTCTCAATTCTTTCTGCGTAGTCAAAAGATTTATCTTCTACAAAATATAATCTAGGAAGAAACTTTATAGCTAGTTTTTTTGACAAAGCCTTTCTAACAAGATAAGAAAACTCGGTCAATATATTTACCGTTTTTTTTGTCTCTTTCCCCCCTAAAGGAATAACATATGCTCTTGCTGACTTTAAATCAGAGCTCATTTTTACTTCTGTCACAGTTACTGACCTTGTATTAAGTGAGGGTATTTTTGCCTCATTTCTTAAAAAAATTTGACCAAGATTTTGCTTTACCAGCTCACCAACCCTGAGATGTCTATGATTAATATTGTTGCTTACAAAATTTTTAATCATTTAATTGTCTTTCGATAATATCAACTTTGTATGACTCAATCATATCTTTTTCCTTAAAATCTAAAAAATTTTTAAAAGTAATACCACACTCTAATCCGCTTTTTACTTCTTTAGTTGCATTTTTTTCTCTAAATATGCTTGCTATTTCTCCATCATATATAACTTTTCCGTCTCTTATTATTCTTGCTTTTGAATTATTTTTGATTTCACCTTCAGTAACTTTTGATCCTGCAACTTTTCCTGATTTTGAAAGTTTAAAAACTTTAAGTATTTCAGCAGTTCCTTGTACTTGCTCTTTACGTTCCGGCTCAAGCAAACCTGAAAGGGATTTTTCTACAAATTCTATAGCCTTATAGATGATATTAAAAAATTCTATTTTTACTTTTTGTTCTTCACTAAGTTTTTTTGCCTCTTTATTTGGCTTAACATTAAAACCAATTACAATTGCATTTGATGCTTTTGCTAAAGAGATATCAGTTTCATTAATCATTCCAATGTCAGATAAAATAATTTTTGGACTAACTTCTGAATGAGTGATTTTATTAATTGAATTTCTTAGTGCCTCACTTGATCCTTGCACATCAGATTTTAAAATAATATTTAATTCATCCTTGCTACTCTCTTGTTCAAAAATCTTGCTTTTATCCTGGGCAACAATATTAGGGTTTGTTTTAAATGCAGTTTTTTGAAAATCATTTATTTTTTTTGCTTCTTCTTCGCTTTCTACAACTAAAAATTCACCGCCTGAATTTGCTGGCTCATTCATACCAAGTATTTCAACTGGAGTTGAGGGATAAGCTTTTTCAACATTTTTTCCTTCAAAATTTAACATTGCACGAATTTTACCAAATGTTTTACCACAAACGAAATGATCTCCTTTTTTTAATTCACCGCTTGTTACTATTATTGTAGAAACTGGCCCTTTTCCTTTGTCAATTTTTGACTCTAAAACTATTCCTTTTGCATTTCCTTTTTTTTGAGCCTTAAGGTCTAATATTTCTGACTGAAGCAAAATTGCCTCTCTTAACTTTTCTAAGTTTGTTTTTTTTGTCGCTGATACCTCTACAAACAAAGTATCACCGCTTAGGTCTTCGGCTACTAGTTCATAGCGCATTAAATCATTTTTTATCTTACTTATGTTTGAGCCAGGTAAATCGCATTTATTTATCGCTACAATTATTGGAACTTTGGCAGCTTTGGAATGTTGTATTGCTTCTACAGTTTGAGGTTTTACTCCATCGTCAGCAGCTACAACTAAAACAACTATGTCGGTTACTTTTGATCCCCTTGCTCTCATTTCTGTGAAAGCAGCATGACCAGGTGTATCTATAAAAGTTATAGTTTTTTTATCTTCTACTCCAATTTGGTAAGCTCCGATATGCTGTGTTATACCTCCATGTTCACCAGATACAATATCTGAACTTCTCAATGAATCTAGCAGGGAGGTTTTTCCATGATCGACATGGCCCATAATGGTTACTATAGGCGGTCTTCTTAATAAATCACCTCCTTCACTGGATACATTCTTGCTTATAATATTCAGCGGAATCTCTTCAACTATTGGGGTGTGTCCAAATTCTTTAACAATATATTCGGCAGTGTCTTTGTCGATCGAGTGATTAATCGTAGCCTTAACGCCCATATTTAACAAAAATTTAATTATATTAGCAGATTGTTCTGCCATTCTATTAGACAATTCTTGAATTGTGATCTGTTGTGGAATTTTTACTTCTCTTATTACTTTTTTGAATTCTTTTTTAATATCATCAGTAGTATTTTTTTTCTCTTTAAGCCTTGCCCTTTTAACTGAGGCTAAACTTCTCTGTTTTATTTCAAATTCCTCAACATTCATTGCTGTTGAAATTGTTAATTTAGACTGTCTTTTTGTTTCTTTGTTTTTTAATGTGGATTTATCCTTATTTTTATCCCTACTAATCTTTTCATCAGATTTGATAAATCTTTTAGTAGCTTGTTGCTCAACAAATTTTCTATTAAAATTTCTATTATTTGGCCTCTCTTTTATACTTTTTTGATCAGACCAATTTTGTCTTGTTTTTGGTGAAGTTTTAAAACTTTTCTTCTTTTCAATTACATATGATTTTTTTGCAGTTCTACCGTAAGAACTTGGGTTAAATTTTTTGTTAAATGAACTTGATATTGTTAACGTTTTTTTTTTACTTTTGTCTTTTTCCATAATTTAATCAGCAAACACAATATTTCTTGCTTTCATTATTAAATTGTCTGCCTCATCTTTTGTTAGATTGAATTCTTCCAAATATCCATTAATTTTAATTCGTTTTCCCTTTATTTCATCCATCCCTCCTATGAGTTCATCAGATGAAAGATCTGCAAAATCTTTAAGTTTTTTTATATTTTTTTCTCCTAATACTACAAGCATCCCTTGTGTCATTCCCTCTAATTTAATTAGAGATTCTTCTACGCCCAATTTTTGTAACTTTTTAGATATTTCTGCTTTTTCTTTTTCTAAATGTTCTTTTCCTCTCTCAATTAATTCTTTGGCAGTTGAGTCCTCTATGCCTTCTATTTTTGCAATATCATCAACACTTGATTGAGCAATCTCTTCAATATTCTGAAAATTTTCAGATACTAAGAGTTGACCAAGAGTTTCATCGACTTCCAAACCTTTTACAAATAATTCAGTTCTCTCTTTAAATTCAGTCTGTCTTCTCTCTGAGTCTTCTTTGTCGGTGAGTATATCTATTTCATAATTTATTAGCTTTGATGCTAATCTCACATTTTGTCCTCTCCGACCTATAGCTTTACTTAAATTATCTTCAGACAAAATAACTTCAATTCTTTTATTTTGCTCATCAATTAAAACTTTTTGTATTTCCGCAGGCGAAAGTGACTCTGCAACTAAAGTTGGAAGATCCTCAGTCCATTTAATAATATCAATTTTTTCTCCTTGCAGTTCATTTACAACTGTCTGAACTCTACTTCCTCTCATACCTACACATGCCCCCACAGGATCAAGGGAAGAGTCTTTTGAATTAACACATATTTTTGCTCTGCTACCAGGATCTCTAGCTACAGATTTAATTTCAATAACACCTTCGTAAATTTCAGGAACTTCCTGAAAAAATAGTCTTGCTAAGAACTGTGGATGAGCACGTGATAAAAAAATTTGATGGCCTTTCGCATCTTGTTTAACCTCAAAGCAATAAGCCTTTGCTCTATCTCCGTTTTTTAAAATTTCTCTTTGTATTAACTCCTCTTTTCTAATAATTCCTTCAGCTCTTCCCAGATCAACTATAACATTTCCATACTCTGTTCTTTTAATTATACCGCTTAAAATTTGTCCCTCTTTATCTTTAAAATCCTCGTATTGTCTATTTTTTTCAGCTTCTCTTACCTTCTGCGAAATTACTTGCTTAGCACTCTGGGCTGCTATTCTACCAAAATCAATTTGCGGTAATTCTTCATAAATTTTATCCCCTACTTTTAAATTTTTATTATCATCTTTATCGTCTTTAGCATCTTCTAAGGTTATCTCTTTTGCTGGATCTTCAACTTTTTCAACAATCTGAAGAACTTTGTGTATCTTAATACTTCCATTTTCCCTATCAATTTTAGCTTCGATAGCGTTCTCAAAACCAAATTTACTATGAGCAGCTTTTTGTATGGCTGTTTCCATAGAATTTAATATTAACTCTTTGTCTATAGACTTCTCATTTGCAACTGAATCTACAATTCTTAAAAGTTCTTGTTTGTCTATACCTCTATTTAACATTATTTTCCTTTCACCTAAAAAAAAATGGGCAAAAGCCCATTTCGCACTTCCAGGTAACTTATAAATATATTTAAATTAAATTATAATTTTTTTCAAGAATTACTTTTTAAAAATCGAAGTTTTATCAGTCTTTTCCCAAGAAAAAGTACCATTTGATCCGGGTTTTCTTCCAAAATGACCATAAGCTGCTGTGCATTCGTATATAGGTCGATTTAAATTTAACATTTCTCTTATTCCTCTTGGACTAAGATCAAAATTATTCTTGATTAAGTCTTCAACATACTTTTCTTTTTCTGAGTCTCCATCGAAAAGATTTACATAAATAGATAGAGGTTTTGAAACACCAATAGCGTAAGAAAGTTGGATCTCACATTTTTTTGCAATTTTTGAAGCCACAACATTTTTAGCAACATATCTGGCAGCGTAGGCAGCAGATCTATCAACTTTGCTAGGATCTTTTCCGGAAAATGCTCCACCTCCATGACGAGCTGCTCCACCATAAGTATCAACAATAATTTTTCTTCCGGTCAAACCTGAGTCGCCATCGGGTCCCCCGATTATAAATTGACCAGTAGGGTTTACATAAAAATCTTCGTCTTTAAGCTCAGATAATAATTTTTTAGGAATTGCTTTTTCCAAATAAGGTCTAACAATTTCTTTTACTTTGGCTTGACTTACATCAGGAGAATGTTGAGTAGATATTACAACTGCCGTCACTCCAATTGGTGTTCCATTTTCATATTTTAAAGTAACTTGACTTTTGGAGTCGGGTTCTAACTTATTTGCTTTCCCATTTTTTCTGTCGAAAGCCATTAATTCTAAAATTTTATGAGAATAATAAATTGGAGCTGGCATTAAAACTTCTGTTTCATTACAAGCGTAGCCAAACATTATACCTTGGTCACCTGCTCCCTCGTCTTTATTGCCTTTGGAGTCAACACCCATTGCTATATCTGCAGATTGAGAGTGAAGATGAATATCAACGTCACAATTTTTCCAATGAAAACCTTTTTGCTCATAGCCTATGTCCTTAATACAATTACGAACTTTATTTATGAGATAATCTTTTTTTAATTCGGGTCCTCTTGTTTCACCTGCTAAAATAACTTTATTGGTTGTTGTTAAAGTTTCGCAGGCAACTCTTGAGTAAGGATCTTTCTCGATGTAGCTATCAACTACCATATCTGAAATACGATCACAGACTTTGTCTGGATGGCCTTCGGATACAGATTCGCTAGTAAAAAAATATTTTTTATTTTTCATTAAATTTTTAATTTACGTAATATAAAAAATGTGAGGATATATGTAATTAAAAGCAAGAAAAATATCAAATCTTTTTTATATTTTTTTTTGCTTTTTTCTAAAATTGGTACCATTAATTCTATATTGCCTATTTCATCTGGTTGTAAATTTTTTAAAATTTTTCCTTGTGGACTTATAAATGCGCTTACGCCTTTATTAGCAGATCTAATAGTATAAACACCCGATTCTATTGATCGAAAAACAACTTTAGAAAAATGCTGGTGAGGGCCAATGCTTTTTCCAAACCACGCATCTTCAGAAATATTTATTATAAAATTATATTTATTATATTTGTCGATTAAGTCTGGGAAAATAACTTCATAACAAATTAATGAGAGTATTTTTATATTTTTATCATCTAATCTTATATTGATTACCGACTCACCGGTTCCTTTTGAAAAAGATGAATAACCTGCTGTTACTTTTTTCAGACCAAGAAAACTAAGAAATTTTTCAAAAGGTAAAAATTCCCCGAACGGAACTAGTTTTTTTTTATCATATTGAGAAATAAAATTAAGATTTTTGTCTACAACTATCATGCTGTTAAAATATTTTTCACCCAATGAATTTTTTTTTTGCGTATTTGCTCCAAGAATAATAAGATGATTTTTGGAAAATTTTTTTGAGAATAATTCCTTAATATCCTTATTCTCATTAAAATCTTCATTTAAAAAAACACCTTCAGGCCAAATAAAAATAGTATTTTTTTCCATTATAGGATCACTATATTTAATTAATTTTGAAGCTACTTCAGTTTCATTTTTAAAATCTGATAAATTCATACTTGCTGAAACAACTTTAAAGTTAATACCCGTTGTATTTGTTATTTGTTTTACAGAATTAATTTTATGAGAACCATAAAAGTAATTAGAAAAAATTATAATTACAAAAAAACTTAAGAAAAAATATTTTAATTTATTTTTAAAAAAAAGAATTGAAGGAATAAAAAAAATTGTGATAATTAAAATATTTAATGAAAAGATTCCTATAATTCCTAAAATTTGTAAGCTTTCTAGAGACCATGAAAAACTATAGCTCCAGATATTCCATGGAAATCCAGTAAGAACCTTGCTCCTCAAAAAATCCGATAAAGCGAAAACTAAACTTATTAAAAAAATTGAAGATATATTTTTATCACAAAAATTTCCTATCAAAACTATAGGTAAAGAAAAAAATAAAGATAAAAATAAAGGAATTAAAATTAAACTAAAAGGGATTAAAAATTTAAATGAGTCATCGAAAGTTAAAGAATGAGCGATCCAATAAATACCAAAAAAAAAGAATCCGAAACCATATGAAGTTCCAAGTATAAATAAATTTTTTAAATAAGGTTTTTTTCTATAAATACTTTTAGATTTTTTTTTTACATAAGTAATTGTAAAAAAAAGTAAAGGAAGAGAGAAAAAATTAATAAAAAAAAAATTAAATGGTTGGAAACTAAATACAGTTAGTCCCCCAAAAAGTAAAGGGAATAAAAAAATTATAAAAAATCTTTTATTGAAAAAACTTAACATTTAGTTTTTTCGATTTTTTTAATTAAAATTTTTTCAATTTTATTCATTTTATAAAAATCTTTATCTTTATGGTGCTTATAACCAAAGAGATGGAGAAATCCATGTATCCATAATTTATTAAAATTTTTTTTAAAATTATTTTTATTTATTTTGTGATAATTTAAAATTATATCTCCCAAATATATATTTCTATTTTTAAATTTCTTTATATCTTCAGCTTTATAAAAGGGGAAAGATAAAACATCAGTCGACTTATTTTTATTTCTAAACTTCTTGTTAAGCAATCTTATTTCTTTATTTCCTGATAATAAAATAGAAAACTTTGCCTTTTTGTTTTTTATAATCTTAAATGAACTATTTATATCTTTTACTCTTTTATCTAAATATTTCTTTGGATTGGATATATGTTTTTTCCAATTTTTATTTTTAATAAAGACATCAACTTTTATCATCAGTTTTTTGTTGGTAGGCCTGGATAATCTTAGAAACTAGTGGATGCCTTACAACGTCCGTATGATCAAATTCAATACATTTGATTTCTTTAATATTGTTTAAAATTTTCTTAGACTGTAGCAAACCAGATTGGTTTTTATTTGCAAGATCAATTTGAGACGGATCTCCATTTACAACTATTTTAGAATTTTCTCCAATTCGTGTTAAAAACATTTTAATTTGTGTTAATGAAGCATTCTGTGCCTCATCTAAAATTGCAAAAGAATTTTTTAATGTTCTTCCCCTCATAAACGCCAAAGGTGCAATTTCAATTTCCCCAGTTTCAATTTTTCTTTGAACTTTTTCATATCCGAATAAATCATACAAAGCATCATATAAAGGCTGAAGATATGGGTCGACTTTTTCTTTCATATCGCCGGGTAAAAAACCTAATCTTTCTCCTGCTTCAACAGCTGGTCTTGAAAGAATTACTTTTTCTACTTTTTTTTCCATTAACATATTAACAGCAACTGAAACTGCTAAATAACTTTTTCCAGTACCAGCGGGTCCTAGGGATATTACAATATCCTCATTGAGCAATGTTTTTAAGTATTCAGATTGTTGTTTGGACTTAGGTATCACCGACCTTCGTGGAGTCTTTATTACCTGATCTATTGATCTTATATTGCTATTTCTGCTTCCCATATTTTTTAAATCATCAACTTTTTTTATTGAATAATTTATATCATTATCTTCGATAGAACTAGTAACAAGAAACTTATTAACTAAGAAAATAAGGGAATTTGATGCTGTCATTACTGAATCTTTATTTCCTTTTACCGTAATAGAGTTTCCTCTAAAAAATATTTTAGTATTTGTTAATTTTTCAATTTTGGTTAAGTTTTTATTAAACTCACCAACTATTTCAGATAAAATATCATTATTAAAAATTTTGATGTTTGAAGTTTCATTATCAATTTTTTTAATTGAAATTTCTTTATTTAAATTTTTTGCCTCTAACATTAAGCTGCTACTTCGCTTTCTCTGATTTGTTTTTTTCCAAACAAAGAATTTTGATTACATCCATCAATCCTAACATTTATAAGATTTCCTATATCAGTATCATTTGCTAAATTAAAAATTACTGGAGTCAGATCTTTAGTCCTCCCAAAATACTTGTCTTGATTTTTTAATTTATTTTCAACTAAAACTTCTTTGTATTTTCCAATTTGTTTATTATTGTGTTTTATTTGTATTTTTTCTAACAATTTTTGTAAGATTTTTAATCTCTTTTTTTGTATTTTCACATCAATCATTTCCATTTTAGAAGCTGCAGTACCTGGTCGTGGACTATAAATAAATGAAAAAGAATTAATAAAATTGACTTCTTTTATAAGTGAAATAGTATCATTAAAATCTTTTTCTAATTCTCCTGGGTAACCAACAATAAAATCACTAGAGAATTTTATTTCTGGATTAATTTTTAGCAATTTTCGAACTATATTCACATACTGCTCTCTTGAATGTTTTCGATTCATATTTTTTAAGATAGAGTCAGAACCGCTTTGAACTGGTAAGTGAAGAAAAGGCATTAATATTTTTTCATTATCATAACAATTAATAAGATCATCGGTCATATCCTTGGGGTGGGATGTAGTGTATCTTATTCTTTTTAATTTATTTAATTTTGTAAGTTTTTTAATTAAATGAGATAGTCTTATTTCTTTTTTGTCCATTATAAACCGATATGCATTTACATTTTGACCTAATAAAGTTATTTCTCTAGCTCCGTTCAAAACTAAATTTTTTGCCTCTTTTATAATATCTTCCGCTGATCTAGAATGCTCTGCTCCCCTAGTGTAAGGAACAACACAAAAGTTACAAAATTTATCACAGCCCTCTTGAATTGTTATAAATGCTGAAATATTTGAGTCCGAATTTTTAATATTATTAAGTTTATCAAATTTTTCTATGACATCAAACTCTGTAAAATTTAATTTATTATTCTTTTTTGATATAGTTGACAAAATTTTCGGAAGATTGTGATAAGACTGAGGTCCAATTACTGCATCTATATATGGTTCTCTCTTGAGCATTTCGTCATTTTCTGCTTGCGCAACACAACCGGTAATTAAAACAGTGGGTTTAGATTTGTTTCTATAATTTTTCTTTAATCTTCCAATATCCGAATAAACCTTTTCTGTTGCTTTTTCTCTTATATGACATGTATTTAAAACGTAGCAATTAGTATCTTCTATGTTAAAACTTTGTAAATAGCCGCTGGACTTTAAGATATCAGCAATACGATTACTATCGTACTCATTCATTTGACAACCAAAAGTTTTAATAAAAAATTTTTTTGACAAAATATTAATTTTTTTTTATTTTTTGCGCATACAACTCAAGTTTATGGTCTACTAACTTGTAACCTAATCTTTGTGCAACTTTTTTTTGGAGCTCCTCGATTTCCTTATCGACAAATTCAACTATTTCTCCGCTGTTGATATCAATTAAGTGATCATGATGTTCTTCTGTTAAAGGTTCGTATCTCGATTTGCCCTCTTTAAAATCGTGTCTTTCTATTATCCCTGCTTCTTCGAAAAGTTTAACTGTTCTGTAAACTGTAGCTATACTAATATTTTTATCAAGTTTGTTTACTCTTTTATGAAGTTCATCAACGTCTGGATGGTCTTTTGAGCCGTATGTTTCTTTTGAATCAGACATTACCTTTGCTATAAGGCGTCTTTGATCTGTCAATCTAACTCCCTTGCTTTTACACTTATCTTCAATTTTACTCATTATTCAAATGATAATTTAGCTTAAATATATAGGTTTAATCAAATTATTTTCTATTAATTTTTTTTTAAACAATAATTCAATATTTTTCAGGTTAAATTCGGTCAAATCAGAACCTTTATATCCAAATATTTTAACTCCCTTAGCTAATTTCATCCCCTTGGCTACAGAAAGTGAAATTCTTATTCCTGAAAAGCTTCCTGGCCCTATATTCACTAATACTGAAAATTTTTCATTAATATTAGCTTTTTTCTGTTCAACAAAGTCAAATATATTATTCACAAGTAGGTTGTTATTTCTTATTTTAGTTTTGAGTTTTTTGACAAAAAATTTATTATTAACTTTTAAACCAATGGAATCATTTTGGCCAGTGAAATTAATTATTAAAAAATCTTCTTTAAGCATAATAATATTTATAATTTTTTTTAATATCATAGACAATTCTTATACTTTTGCAAAAAATATTAAAGATTATGGGATTTTATCAATAATGTATCATCGTTTTGATGAAAATAAATATCCTTCTACTAATATAAAAATTGAGGAATTTAGGTCACATTTAAAAATGATCAAAGATTATGATTTTAAATTCATTTCACATAAAGAATTTGAAGAAACAATTGACAAGAATAATTTGAATAAAAAAATTTTATTAACAATAGATGATGGGTTTACATCTTTTTACAAAAAAGCATGGCCAATTTTAAAAAAAGATAAGATACCATTTATTATATTTATAAATACAGAAACTGTGGGATCCAGAGGATATATGAGTTGGGAAGAGATAAATGAAATTTCTAAATTTGAGTTTGTTCACATTGGAAATCATAGTCATAGCCATGGCTATCTTGTTGATAAATCAGATCTAGAAATAAAAAGAGATATAGAAAAGGCTAAAGATATTTTTAAAAAAAAACTTGATTATGAAACAAAATTTTTTGCATATCCTTTTGGTGAATATAAAAATTCCTATATAAAAATTGTTAAAAGTTTAGGATTTTCTTATGCATTCGGTCAACATTCTGGAGTTATGGACAAAACAAAAAGTAAATTCGAACTTCCAAGATATCCTATTAATGAAAAATATGGTGAATCAGAAAGATTTAAAAGCATATTAAAAACAATTCCATTTCCCTATAAAAAAATAACTCCAGATGAAAAATATTTAACAGAAGATAATAATCCACCAAAAGTTAATATTTCTTTTTTCGAAGATGGTCCAAATATAAAAAATATTACTTGTTATTCAAACGAAGGTAATAAATGGAGGAGATCCAAATTGCATTTTCATAAAAAAAACAACCTAAGAATAATTTTAGATGAGAAATTTACTACTGAAAGAGGTAGAATTAATTGTTCTTTAAGAGAAGAAACTGGTGAATGGAGATGGTTGGGAATACAGTTTGTAATTGCTAATCTATAGTTTACAAAGTTAAAGAACTAGATTTGCCAGAATTCATTAATATTGAGGAGTCAAAATCCGTCAAGCCATTTTGACGAATAATTTTTTTTAAAATTTTAACATACTCTGGTCCATTTTTTGCATAATTATAAAGATAATCTGCAAGGTCAGTTCCGGTTATTTTTTTATTTTTTTGTCTAAGTAATCCTCTTTCTTTTCTAAATTCTTTGTAACCTCTATGAGTATTTAAATTTTTTAAATACGCCTGAACTGAAGATCTAAGCATAGGAAATTTTAAAATCTTATGCTGCTGACTGGTTTCTTTTTCAGCTGGTTCGATTCCCTGATCGCCCCATGTCCATTGACCAAACATAGCATTTCCTTGCAAAGCAAATCTTGAGGTACCCCAACCACTTTCTTTAGCAGCTTGAGCTATTGCTAGAGATGCTGGGACAATGTCCATTCTTAACTTGAGTTCAGATATATCTTCTTTTGATACTTGATAATCTTTAAATCTTCTTTTTAACCAAACTTTTTCTCCACTTGTATTTGCTTGTTTAGATAAAATTTTAAATAGCTTTTTCCTGTCTTGCAGTATTTTGTTATTTTCATCAAGGATTAAAGGCATGACAATTTTTATAAAAGTTTCTTTTCTTTTTTCTGTACTTTTGATTTTTTTCAAGTCTTTTGGAAGTTTTGATAAATAAACCGGTTTTACTGCCTGCCCAAGTCTAATGCTTTTTAAATCATATTTTAAATTTTCAAATAGATTTAAAGTTATTTTGGTATCAAATCCAACATAATCTTCTTCTTCTTTGTTTTCTTTCGTATTTAAATCTGTTTTTTTTAAATTTTGCTTCGTAAGTTTTTTTTTAAAATCAGATTTATATTCCTTTGCAATATATGTAAATTTGATTTCACTGGTTACAGTTTTTATATAAGGTCTTATACTTATAAGGCTGACAACAAATGTTATTAAAAATAAAGTAATTAATACATTTGTTATAACCTGTTCTTTAAATTTAATTTCTGCTATCTTTTTTTTATTATAACTCTGTTCAGGCAATCTAATTTTGTGTTTTAAAAGGATCAATTCAATTTGAGATGTCGTCAATTTTTTTTTAGATTTTGCATAGACTTTAAGATCGTCTACTTTGTAAAGTTTGCCAAGTTCTAACAATTGTTCGATATATGGTAATTGTTTAGCTTTCATAAAACTACATTGCCTCTACATTTTTAACTTCTTTAATATAATGTCTTAAAAGATTTTGAACTCCGTTTTTAAGAGTCATTATCGAGCTAGGACAACCAGAACAGCTTCCCTGGAGTTCAACTTTAACAGTTCCTTTTTCAAAAGAAATAAATTTTATATCCCCGCCATCTTTTGAAACAGCTGGCCTAATTTTGCTATCCAAAACTTTTTTGATTTCTGTAACTATTTTATCCTCTTCAACTGATTTTTTTTCAATTTCGTTTTCTTTTTTTAATAAAATTGGGGTTTTATTTTTTTCTAAATAGTCGTTTATTGCTGATATTATTGACGGCCTTAGAGTATCCCAATTGATTTTATCATCCTTTTTAACACTTATAAATTTTTCGGATATAAGGATTAATTCTATCCCCTCAAGATTAAGTAGGTTTTTTATAAAGTCATTTTTAATATTCTTGATGTCTTTTTTTTGAAATTCTTTTACTCCAACTTCTGAGAGTACTCGGTCGGACAAAAATTTTACCGCATTGGGATTTGGAGTATTTTCTGTTTGTATCATTTTAATTTCTTATCATAAAAATAATATTAAATAAATCCTACAATTTCTTTAATTCTATTTAAATTTTTATTAGCAATATTTCTGGCTTTGCTTGAACCTTCCTCTAAAATTTTAATTAGATAGGATTTATCATTATTTAGATCTTTTATTTTTTTTCCAATAGGACAAATTATACCAATTAGCACCTCAGCAAGAGTTTCTTTAAATTTTGAGAAATCTTTACCACTCATTTCTTCCAAAGTTTTTTCAAGACTTGAATTGGTTATAGAAGAGTAAATATTTAACAAATTAAAAGCCTCAGGTCTCTTTTCTAAATCCTGAAGTTTTTCAGGAATAGGAAGGGAGTCTGTCTTTGCTTTTTTAATCTTTTTTATTATTACATCTTTTGTATCTGTTAAATTTATTCTAGAATAATCTGATTCTTCGGACTTACTCATCTTTTTCTTGCCATCTCTCAAGCTCATAATTCTGGATATTTTTTTTTGTATCAGTGGTTCTGGTATTGGAAAAAAGTTTTTATTTTTAAAATCATTATTAAATTTTTGAGCAATATCTCTAGCCAATTCTAAATGTTGTTTTTGATCATCTCCTACAGGAACATGCGTAGCATGGTATAGTAATATATCGGCGGCCATTAAATTTGGATAAACATATAAACCAATACTGGCATTTTCTTTATTGGAACCCGCCTTTTCTTTAAATTGTGTCATCCGATTCATCCATCCGACCCTGGAAACACAATTAAATATCCACGCTAACTCGGCATGACCACTAACTGAAGATTGATTAAATATAATGCTTTTTTTAAAATCTAAACCACATGCTAAAAAAGCAGCTGTTGTATTTAGAATATTTTGATTTAACTGTTTAGGTTCTTGAAAAACAGTTATGGCATGAAGATCAACTACACAATAAATACATTCCATTTTTTTTTGAAGATCTACAAAATTCTTGATTGCTCCAAGATAATTACCAAGATGAAGGTTTCCGGTAGGTTGGACACCTGAAAAAACTAATGGCTTAATATTTTTGTTCATTTTAATTTATAGCTTTTTAGTTTAAGTATTCCAAAAAGGTTAGCAACCAAAAGATATATGGCTGCTGATAAACTTATCACAATTAGCAAATAAATTAATTTAAAATTATAAGTGTATTGAAACTTATCCTCAAAATATTCCAAACCAAAATAAAGGAAAAAGCACATGAGAATAGTAGAAAATAAAATTTTTAAAAAATTTAATAAATATTTGTTTCCAATATTGACTAGTTTGCTTCTGCTTAATAAAACAAAGTAAATTAATACTGCTAACCATGTCGAGATTGAGGTTGCAATTGGAATTATTATAAATCCATACTTTTTAAAAAAAGAAACACTTATTAAAATATTAAGAATCATACTTATTAATGAAATGTAAAAGGGTATTTTCGTATTATCTCTAGCAAAATAAAAATTTGATAAAACTTTTATTAAAGCAAACGCTGGTACTCCAATTGAAAAAAATGTTAGTGCCAGCGAGGTATAAATAACATCAACGCTATCAAAGGATCCATATCCAAATAAACAATTAACAATTTGTTTAGAAGCTATTAATAATCCAAAAGCTGCAGGCAGAGATAGAAGTAATGACAATTCTATGGATCTATTTTGTATCAAGTTTATTGATTTATGATCTTTTAATTTCACGCTCTTAGAAAGAGCGGGTAAAGCAACTGTTCCTACAGCAATTCCGGCAATAGCTAAATTTATTTGGTAAACTCTATCTGCATAATACAAATATGATACAGCCCCAGATTGGAATGAAGCAATTATAGTACCTACAAGTATATTAATTTGAGTTATTCCTGAAGAAAAAATACTAGGAAGTAATTTTTTAAAGAATTTTCGTATTTTTTCTTTAAATTTCAAAATAAAAATTAATGATGGAAAATAAAATTTTTTAGTAAAGAAAAGTAAAATTAAAAATTGAAGTATGCCAGCTAAGGTTACTCCAATTGATAAGCTTTTTGCAATATCTTTTTTAAAGTAAAAAGACAATAATAGAAATAAAATTAAAACAATATTAAGAACTATTGGGGCTGCTGCAGCAGCTGCAAATTTATTATTCGTGTTTAAAATGCCTGATAATAAAGAAGATAAACTCACAAAAAGCAAAAAGGGGAAAGTTATTCTAGTAAATTCAATTGCTAGACTAAATTTTTCAGAGTCTTCATAAAAACCTGGTGCAATTAAATAAACTAAAAATGGGGTGAATATTTCAATAACTGTTATTAAAAAAATTAAAAAAAGTAATAAAAGACTAAAAACTTCATCGGCAAACTTTTTCCCTGCTTTTTTTCCTTTTAATTTTTCTGTTGCATAACTGGGTATGAATGCAGCGTTAAAAGTACCCTCCGCAAACAATCTTCGAAATGTATTGGGAAGTCTAAATGCGACAAAGAAAGCATCAGCATAAATACTGGTACCAAGAAAAATAGCAATTAAAATGTCCCTTATGTACCCCAAAACTCTGCTTATAAGAGTGTAAAAACCAAATACTGTTGTTGAGGATAATAAATTCATAATTAAGACAAATTAATAGTGATTTAATCTCATTTATATTACATACTTAAATTTTAATGACAAAAAAATCAAAAAT